>Ga0181560_10003014_pt1 | contig 15639 bp, 8 predicted proteins | sample 011ome_20_FD_133751 | JGI IMG/M metagenome (GOLD analysis project Ga0181560, IMG submission 133751) | Coastal salt marsh microbial communities from the Groves Creek Marsh, Skidaway Island, Georgia - 011509CT metaG (megahit assembly) | ecosystem: Environmental > Aquatic > Marine > Intertidal zone...
CGCCTTGCCGTCCTTCAGAAAGTGCGACTCGTCGCACACGACGATTTGGTACTTCTTCCTCGCGAGCTTCTCCCCGAGCTTTCCGACGAGCGAATAGGGAACGATCGCGAACGCGGCGCCGTTGATCTTGTTCCCATCCGCGCCGCTCGCGACCGCGGCGATCAGCGACGGGCGGACGCCGAGCCACCGTCTCAGCGCGGACTCCCACGCGTCCCGCAGCGACGTCGGGACGAGGACCAAGCACGGCCAGTCTTCGGGGTAGCACGACACGAGCGCGAGCGCTTGGATCGTCTTCCCGAGGCCCATCTGATCGCCGATGAGGACGCGGCCGCCACGCGCGAGGCCGAACTTGACGCCCTCGCGCTGGAACGGGAACATCGCGTCCCGCAAGGTCTCCGGGATGCGCTCGTACGCGGCCTCGACGCCGAGGTCGCCGAGGTCGCCGCCGCCGTCCGAGGTCGCCGCCGCCGCCGCCGCCGCGCGTTCGAGCTGCGTCATCACCGCGAGCGCCCGCTGCACGATCGGCACGGGCATCACGACCTCGATGCACACCCCCGGCGCGGACTTCAACGCCGCGGCGGCGTCTTTCAGGTGACTCTCCGGGAAGTTCCACCGCCGAGTCGCCGCGTCGTACTCTCGCCCGGGGACGCGTTTGATGGCGGCGACGACGAGCTCGTCGAACCCGCGCGGGGTGTGAATCGACACGCGTCGGACGTTCTTCTCCAGGTGCAGCTCGACGAGCGCGTTTCTCGGCGGCGGCGGCATCGGGCCGGCGCGCACCTTGTCGTAGTTGGCGGCGTCGACGCGCGTGAACGACGGGTTCGACGACGCGGGACCACCCGGGGGAGCGTTCGCGAAGAGGGGGAGCGCGGCGCGGTCGCCGGGCCGCGGCGGCGGCGCCGTCGCCGTCGCCGAACACGGCGGCGGTCCGGAAGGCCCGCCGCCGTCGCGGCTCCGCGGGCGCTGCTGCTGTTGCCACGGCGGCGACGGCCCGGGCCCGTGATGATGACGCGCGTGAGGCGAGGGATGGTGCGGGTGCGGCGCGCGCGGCTGGTGCTGTTGTCCTCCTCCCGCGCGCGCGTGCGCGTGAGCGTTCGCGCCGTGCGTCGCGTTCGCGTTCCCGGACGACGACGCCTGCTTCGCCTCCACCGCGCGCATCATCGCGTCGAGCGCGGCGAACTCGGACGCGTCCACGCTCTCGATCTCGAACGGCATCGGACGACCGGACGTTCAAAACCGCGGGACGGGGGGTGCCCTCTTCCGAAGATGCGGCTCTCGTCTCAGCTACGGACGCGCGCGGACGCCATCGCGACGCGCCGGCGATCTCGAGCGCGGTCCTCGGAAGATGTTCGTCGCTTCGCAGCGCGCGCGCGGCTCGCGCGACGAGGTTTGACGCGCTCGCGCGTCAGATCGCGGCGCTCGTTTTCGGCGCGGGAGGTGCCAAAATTCTCGGGACGGGACGAGAAAAACGAGAAGAAAACGATCCGGCGCGAGCAAGCGCGCTCGGATCGCGTCGTCGTCGATGAGCATGCTGTTTTTTCATATTTCAAGAAAGAAAATTCTCCATCACACGTGCTCTGCGGCGCCCGTTGCTCTACTTCGCCGTGATCATGTACACACCCCCGTTACGTTTCCGTTCCAACAAATCGTTTTCGAGTCGTTCGGATGGATCCGCCCCCCGCGGATCCCTCCCTATTCTCGTCGCCGTCTCCGTCGCCCTCCGTCCGTTCCGATCGCCATCCTCGGAACGCGCGCACGCCGCGAATCTGAATCGCCGCCGGCACATGCGCCCGTTCGCGTTCTCCGCCTCCGCGATTCGGAACGAACCGTCTCGTCTCTCTCCTTTAGTAGAATACACCTACATCGCGGCTGCGCGCTCGCGATGAAACGAATCGAATTCGATTTACGCGATGCCCGACTCGCCGCGGACGGCGCCGGCGTTGAGCGTCACGCCGTCGCCCGTTAGCACGGTGATCTCGCCCGCGGCGTTCACGTCCATGATGCACGAGCTCCCTTCGCCGATGTCACCGTTGAGCATCTTCTCCGCGAGGTTATCCTCCAGAAGCCTCATCACCGCGCGTCGCAGCGGCCGCGCGCCGTACGTCGGGTTGAACCCCTCGTCCACGAGCCTGTCCTTGAATCGGTCGGTGACGTCCAGGGTGATGTCCTTCTCCTTCAAGCGCTTGAACACCTGCTCGAGCATGATCGCCGCGATCTCTCTCACTTCGTTCTTGTTCAGCTGACGGAAGACGATGATCTCGTCGAGACGGTTGAGGAACTCGGGGCGGAAGTAATTCTTCAGCTCCTCGTTCACGAGCGTCTTGATGCGTTGGTACGACGTGTCCTCCGCGTCGTCGTTGAGCTGGAACCCGAGCCCGCCGCCGCCCTTCTCGATGACGGACGACCCGACGTTCGAGGTCATGATGATCAGCGTGTTCTTGAAGTCGACGACGCGTCCCTTGGAGTCGGTCAGCCGACCGTCCTCGAGAATTTGAAGCATCATGTTGAAGACGTCCGGGTGCGCCTTTTCAATCTCGTCAAAGAGCACGAGCGTGTACGGGCGCCTGCGAACCGCCTCCGTGAGCTGACCGCCCTCGGAGTACCCGACGTAACCGGGCGGGGAACCGATGAGCTTGGACACCGTGTGGCGCTCCATAAACTCGGACATGTCGAGGCGAACCATCGCGTCCTCGCTGCCAAAATAAAACTGCGAGATGGACTTGGCGAGCTCAGACTTGCCGACGCCGGTGGGGCCGGAGAAGATGAACGACGCGACCGGGCGGTTCGGGTTCTTGAGCCCCGTGCGCGCGCGTCTGATGGCGCGCGAGCACGCGACGACCGCCTCCTCCTGACCGATGAGCCTCGAGTGGAGCGTCTCCTCCATGTTCATGAGCTGAGAGCCCTCGTCCGAGGACACCTTGTCAACCGGGATGCCCGTCCACGCGGCGACGATCTTGGAGATGTCAGACTCCTTCACCGTCGGGCCCGAGTCGCCGCCGCCAGCCTCGACGGCAGCCTTGTTCTCCTCCTGCTTCGCCTGCGTGATCTTCTGGATCTCCGTCTTGAGCTCCACCTCCTTGTCGCGGAGCGCGCCCGCGGCTTCGAAGTCTTGCCCGCGGATGGCGGTGTCCTTCTCCTTGAGCAACGCCTTGAGCTCCTTGTCGAGCTCCTTCGCCTCCTCCGGGAGCGCGGCGTTCTCGAGGCGAACGCGCGAGCCCGCCTCGTCGATGAGATCGATCGCCTTGTCCGGAAGGAAGCGGTCGGAGATGTACTGGTGCGCAAACTTCGCCGCGGCGACGATGGCCTCGTCCGTGTACTTGAGCTTGTGGTGGAGCTCGTACCGCTCCTGGAGCCCTTGCAGAATCTGAATCGCCTCATCCACCGTCGGCTCCGGCACCTGCACGGGCTGGAAACGACGCTCGAGCGCGGGATCCTTCTCGATGTGCTTCCTGTACTCGTCGATCGTCGTCGCGCCGATGCACTGCAGCTCGCCGCGCGCGAGCGCGGGCTTGAGGATGTTCGCCGCGTCGATGGCGCCCTCCGCGGCGCCGGCGCCGATGAGCGTGTGCACCTCGTCGATGAAGAGGATGATATCGTCGTCCGCCTTGACCTCGTCCATGAGCTTCTTGAGCCTCTCCTCGAACTCACCGCGGTACTTCGTGCCCGCGACGAGGAGGCCCATGTCCAGGGTCATCATCCGCTTCCCCTCGAGCGTCTCCGGGACGTCGTTGGCGGCGATCTTTTGCGCGAGGCCCTCCGCGATGGAGGACTTCCCGACGCCCGGTTCGCCGATGAGGCACGGGTTGTTCTTCGTGCGTCGCCCGAGAATCTGCGTCACGCGCGTCATCTCGGTGACGCGCCCGATGCACGGGTCGAGCTTCGCCTCCTCCGCTTGCTTCGTGAGGTCCGACCCGAACTCCTCGAGCGTCGGGGTTTTGGATCCCCCCGCCGCGCCCCCCGCGCCGGGCGCCGCGCCGACAGCCTCCTGCGACTCGCCCACCATGCGAATCACCTGCGAGCGAATCTTGGACGGGTCCGCGTCGAGATTCTCGAGCACTCTCGCCGCGACGCCCTCGCCCTCGCGAAGGAGACCGAGGAGCAGGTGCTCGGTGCCGATGTAGTTGTGTCCGAGCTGACGCGCCTCCTCCAGCGCGAGCTCCAAGACGCGCTTGGCGCGCGGGGTGAACGGAATCTCCACGGCGACGAAGCCGCTGCCGCGGCCGATGATCTTCTCGACCTCGATGCGCGCTTCCTTGAGCGAGATGCCTGCGGCGAGAATATCGTCGAAAATATCGGTCAGGATCGGGGGGGCGGAGGACATCGGTTCGGATCTCGCGGCGCGCATTCGTCGGCGCAAAGCGCGGCGGAGCGGATAAGGTCGACGGGCGGGGGAACGCGCGGGGAGAGGGGGAGCCGTCGCGCGAGACGCACCCATGGACTTGAGGACCTTCGCGGCGATACCGGTGCCTTCGCCGATGAGGCCGAGCATGATCTGCGGGGCGAGGGGGCGAGGGGGCGCGTCAGTGGATCGCGTTCGGGGCGCGCCGACGCCGGATTTCATCCAACGATCCATCGAACCTTTGACCTAGGCGAAAGAAGACGAGCTGGATGGGGGCGCGCGAGATCCGCGCGGACGCGCGCGCGCGGCGCGGCGCGACGGGCGCGATCGCACCTGCTCGGTGCCGACGAAGTTGTGGCCGAGTCGGCGGGCCTCCTCCTGCGCGAGCATCACGACCTTGATGGCCTTCTCCGTGAAGCGCTGCGACGAGGGCGGGCGCGGGGCGAAGGGAAGAGAAGGTCAGTTCGTCGCCGTCGGCGTCGGAGCGCGAGCGACGTCACCCGAGCTCTGATGATTTCGCGGAATCCCGCGCGAGGGGAACGCGCGCGCGGCCGCGGCCGCGACCGCGATCCGCGTCGAGACGCGCGCGATCATATCCTTCGCGGTGTTCGCGAACGATCGCGCGCGCGAGCGGGCGCGAGCGACGATCGCGTGGGAAGGAAACGACGCGATGCCGCGAGGTAGGGCGGCGTGATGTTCGAAGAAAGACGCACCTCGAACATCGCGGTCGTCGTGAGCTTTCCGCGTCCGCGACCGCGACCCGCTAGGGTCTGCCTCGCGACCGTGGACTCGAACGTCTTCCCGCGGTAAGTGCTCGCGCCGATGACGTCGACCGCGGACGTGCGCCTCATGCCCGCGAACGAGCCGAAGCTGGAGCCCGCGGGCGCGGCGACGGTCGCTCTCGCGCGGACGCGCGCGCGGCTTCCATTCGACGCCCGGACGCCCACGGGGAGGACGCCGGAGAAAGCGGTCGCGGCGAACATCTTCCGCGTTTACGTGTGAAAGAAACGGAGCGCGTTTCTCGTGTTCGATGCGGCGTTACAAACTCCCGCTCGAGCGTGCGTGTGTGTCGTCGAGGCGCGCGGTGCGTGCCTGCGAGAGTGGCGTAGCCGTCGCGCGAATCTCGGGTTTTCTTCCGCAGGAAACGAGATCCTCGACGAGATGAGCACTTTCCAGCCGTGAAAAAAGCTGATTGGACGTACTGTACTCGGAAATCCCACGGCGAACAGTCTGAAATCGCGCGAAACGTCGAGTACGTTTCCCGGAAACGAGATTTGTAATTTGGCGCGGGATCTTCATCATTCTGATGAACGAAAGAGCGATGAGCGATGAGAGCGAATCGTTCGTCTCATCAATTCATCCTACCGTTCATCACAACGCGCTCACCACGTCCCCCTTGATCGTCGCCCGGTCCTGCTCCACGAGCAACATCGCCGCGTCCCTCGCCTCCTGCACGCTCATCTCGAACTGCGAGTTCCGCTCCTTCAGCTTCACGACGAGCTCCGCGAGCCGCGCGCGGCCCGCAGCCGTCTCGGACAAAATCTCTGCGATGCCCTCCGCGACGGCGCCGCGTTGCCGCCGGTCGCTCGCGCTGTGCCCGGTCAAGATCTTATCCATGTCGATCTGCCCCGTCTTCGGATCCCACGCCGCCTGCTGCATCGCCGCGCGCATCAGCCGCAGCGCCTCCGTGGAGTCGCGCTTCTCGACGACGTTCGACAGCCGCATCCTCGCGAGGCTCTCCGCGAGACGAATGCTGCTCTCCAACTGCCTCGGCGTCGCGGTGATCACCTTCCGTCCGCCGCCGACGCCCAGCCGCCGCATGTCGACGTACCCCTCCACGAGGTGCTCCGCGGCCTCGTCGGAGAGCACCGGGTGGTACTTGGACCGCGCGTACGAGATGTACTCCGTCAGCGTCGCCGCGTCCAACGCGCCCGTGACCTTCTCCGGCGGCTTCTCGAAGTGCAGGCTGATGAGATGCGCGGCGAGTCGCTTATCCGTCTCCACGTTCGGCTTGTCCAGCACGAGGAAAATCAGGTCGAACCGCGATAGGAGCGTGGGAGGGAGGTCGATGTTCTCCACGACGGACATGTTCGGGTTATACCGCGATCCGATCGGGTTCGCGGACGCGAGCACGGAGGTGCGCGCGTTCAACACCGCGATGATCCCCGCCTTGGCGATGGACACCGTCTGCTGTTCCATCACCTCGTGCAGCGTCGACCTCGCGCCCTCGGACATCTTATCGAACTCGTCGATGCAGCATATCCCGCGGTCGCTCAGCACGAGCGCGCCGGACTCGAGCACGAAGTCTTTCGTCTCTGGATCCCGCGTGACGTACGCGGTGAGACCGACGGCGGAGGAGCCTCGGCCGGAGGTGTAGATTCCACGCGGCGCAACCTTGTTCACGTACGTCAGCAGCTGCGACTTCGATACCCCCGGGTCGCCGACGAGGATGACGTTGATGTCGCCTCGGACGCGCGACCCCGCGGCCGAGCCCGTCAGCGTCTTGTGCGTCGCGCCGAAGAGCTGGCACAGGAGCCCTTTCTTCACCTCCTCCATCTCCCAGATGGACGGCGCGAGCGACGAGACGAGTCGCTCGTAGACGTCCTCCCGCTTACCGATCTCCTCGAGCGCCGCGATTCTCTCCGGGGTGAACTCCGCCTCCGCGTTCGGGCCCTTGGAGCTGTCCGGTCGCAGCCCGCCGAGATTGTTGGCGTCGTCGTCGTTCCATCGATCCCCCGCGACGGCGACGCCGTCGCGCTCGTGCCGCGCCCTGTCCTCCTCGTCTTCCCTCGCCGCGGTGTTTTTTATCCGCGCCGTCGTGTCCTTGCGTATGTGTATCACGTCCAGGTACGTCTTGTACACCGCCTTCAAGACCCGCTGCGTCGGCGCGACGCGTATCGGCACGGCTCTGTACACGCCCGTGATCTCCACGCGATCCCCTGGCTTGGCCTCGTCGACGAGGGAGTCGAAGACGCACATGGACACCGTGTTCGGGGTCTCGCCCTCGGGGATCGCGTCCGGGGTCTCCTGCATCTTGACCTGCTGCTTGTTCGCGAATATGCACCGGTTGTGGATCAGCGTCGCGGTCCCGACCGCGTCGCAGCCGGGGCATTTCATCGGGGGCTCGTTCACGCGCCCGCGGTCGACGTACGTCATCTCCGGGGGGGACGCGCCGCACGACGAGCACTTGAAAAACGCCATCTTTAAGTCGGGGATGATGGCGCTGCACCGCGTCACCATCCCTCGCACCGCGACGAGCTTGTCGATGTCGCTCGGGTTTAAGTCGCGCATCGGCTTCGTCTCCTGTAAGTTGTACGTCCTGACCTGGAACCTCTGGAACTCCTCGTCTTCGCCGTCGGGTAAGATGCGCTCCACGAAGTGCTCGTCGGCGACGCGGTCGAAGATGGGAATCATATCTTGCGGGTACGCCACCAGCAGCTTGTACAGGTGCGGGTCGTACGCGTGCAGATGCTTGCAGTCCAGGTCGAGCTGGAAGTCCTCCTTCTCGAAGCACTCGCGGAGTTTCGCGTCGTAGTGCGACGTGCCCTCCCTCGACGCGAGCTCGAAGTGCTCCACGAAACGTCGGAACCGCTGCCGGACATCTGGCACGTTTACGAGCGTCCCCCACAAGTACGTCTCAGTCGCGTCTCCCTCCGGGTTGATGTTCCCCGCGCCGGGGGACATGACCTGCGGGGAGGGATACACGAACGCGTCGGTTTGCGTCCCGGTCGGGGTCTCGCCGGGGCCCCCCGGCATCCCCGCGGACGGCGTCGCGCTGCCGCGTCTGACGAACTGCCCGCCTCCGCCTCGGAGGTCGTTCCGTCCTCCGCTCATCGGCGTCCCGCGGTACGAGCTCGGGGTCCGCCCCGTTCGCCCCGGCGTCTCCCCGGTCCCGCGCAGAGACGTTCTCTGCGTCCCGGGCGGGGAGAACAGAGGGAGCGGGGACGCGTCGATCTGCGCGCCACCAGGGGTGACGCCCGCGCCGGGCGTCTTCGCGGGCGTCTTCCCGGGCGACTTTCGCGCGCGCGACGGCGTCTGCGCGGGGGGCTGCGACGACGGCGGCTGCGACGACGGCGGCTGCGACGACGGCGGCTCGGACGCCGCGCTCGCGCTGCGTCGTTTCCGCGCGGAGCCCGGGGGTTTCGACGCGGGAGGGCTCATCATCCCGGTGTCGCCTGCGGAGGGGGGACGAGGGCGACGGACGGACGGACGGATGGATGGGTGCGTCAGAGAGGCGTCGTCGCGCGTCGATGGATCGATCAGGTTTTTTCACGACGCGACGGCGCGATGCGGGAAGGCGGTCACCTCCGCCGACGGATCCTTCCTTCTGGGACGCGGATCCCGGCGCGGACTCCGTGCTCTTGCGTTTATTCGCATTGCGCGGAGATCGCCGCGGCGTCGGGGCTTCGCCGCCCGCCATCGCGGCTCGTTCTGCCCCGCGTTTGAACGGGTGCCAGAAGACGTACCAGCGGACCAGGCCCAAAAAAACGACCGACCACAGCCAGCTCACCGTGAGACTCTTTATTTAGCTCGCGCCATAACGAGTCCGCCGACCACACCGCGCGCTGTCGCGCTCGCGCCCCGGCGTTCGTCCCCGCGACGACGTCATGGAGTACGTCTTGCGAGATAACCGACGGTGCGCGCGCGTTTCCGTCGCCGTTCACGCCTCGCGTCGCGCGCGTCCTCCTTCCCCTCGCGCCCGAAGAAAAAATAATCCCATCGCGTCGCGTCGTCGTCTCGGCACCGCCGCTCGCGACTCATCGTCTTCGTCCGTCCCCGCGCGCCCCTCCCTCCCCGCGTCCGCAGAGGCAACGAGGCCGTGCTCGCGTCGTCGCACGTCACGTTCGCGTCGTCGAAGATACGCCGACCGCCGGACCTCTCGACCCGCGCGGCGCACGCGTCGCGCCGCGGCGAATCCGCCGACGAACCCGCGACGACTCGGCACGCGCGCGACAGCTGTGCGCGTACCCCCGAAGACGACGATCCCGCCGCCGTCGCGACGACAGCAACGCCGCGTCCGGACGCGAGCGCGCGCGCGGCGTTCGAGCACTACGCCGTGGACACGCCGGCGCGCGATGTGATTCCTTCCGGACGCGTCGTCCTCGCGCTGTGCGACGTCGGCGTCCTGAGCGCGTGCGACGCCGAGCGCGCTGGAAGATTGATCGCCGCGGTGCTCGGATCGCCCGCGGCGACGCGCGTCGGCGGGCTGACGTTCGCCGCGTTCGAAGAGCTGCGGCGCGCGGTGGAGACGAAGCGCGCGTCCGGCGCGCTCGGGACCGCGGCCGACGGCGACGCGGCGCCGACCGCGCCGGAGTTTTTGGAGAACGCGACGCTGCGCGCCACCTTCGACGCCGCCGCCGCGCGCGCGACGGCGACGGCGACGACGACGACGGCGTTGTTCGGTCGGACGACGACGCGAGGGAAAGAGAACGGCGCGTCCGACACTTTGCTGTCGTCCGACACCTTATCCGACGACGACGACGACGCGGAGGACGACGACGGCGCGTCCCCCGAGGAGCGGCTCCTGGGCATGTCGGAGTGGTGCGACGTCCTCGACGCGTGCGGCCTCCTCGACGACCCCGCCGACGCGGCGCCGGGCCCCGGGAAGAAACTCCCTCTCAGCGCCGCGGGCGCGGGCGTCGTGTTCGCGCGCGCGCGCGGCGCGACCGAGGACGGCGACTACGGGCTGCGGTTCGCGCCGGATTTCGTCGCCGCGCTCGCGTGGACGGCGACGTCCAGGGGGTTGTCCTTCGGCGAGGTCGCCGCGAAGGTGATGCACGCGGCGCCGCCGCCGGCGCCGGATTCGTTCCCGGGGGTCATGACCGCGGAGGACTTTGGCGCGAGCAAGGGCGCGGACGCGTCGTTCGACCCGGACGAGTGCTTCAAGTACGAGTTCTTCGACCAGCGCGACGACCTGGACGACACGGGCCTGAGCTCCAGGGCGCACTCGATACGCGGCGGCGCGACGGCGGGCGACGGCGACGGCGACGGCGACGGCGACGGCGCGGGCGTCGTTCCCAAACTCGAGGCGTTGGAATCCCTCCGCGAGGCGTTCCGGTGCCACGACGACGGCCACGCCGGCGTCCTCCCCGCGTCCGCGCTCGTGCTCCTCCTCGGCCAGGCTGGCGCGTTCGACCACCTGTCGCTGAACACCGCGGCGGTGTTCGTCCGCGCGCGGCTGGAGCGCCTGAACCGGCGGTGCGGCGAGTTGATCCCGCACGACCAGTTCCCGGGACACGTCACGCTGCTCGACTGCGGGAAGCACCTGCGGTCGATCCTGCGCTTCACGCCCGCGCTTCGCGAGCGCCGGCGGACGTTCGCGGCGCCCGTGCGGCTGACCGGGCGCGATAAGCGGCCGAGCGACGTCGCGGCGATGCGGCGCGTCTTCGAGCGGTACTGCGCCGCGGGCGAGGAAGCCGGCTTCGCCGCGTCCGCGCCGCCGCACCCGGGCCTGATGGACGTTCAGGCGCGTTCTATCTCACACTGGTCCCCATACGATCGCGTTGGCGTGGTGAACGCCGTTTCTTAAGGACTTTTCCCGGCGTTTCTCTCCGCCCACCCCTCGCTTTCAATCCCGACACACCGCGATGCCTTTCAACTCCGCTTCTGACGCCTATGAACTCCACCCCGACATCGCTTTGTATGGAACGACCCTCAGCGGTGGACGCGGTTCGCGCGCAACGCGGACGTGTTCGACGTCGACTTCGAGGTGGGCGCGGAGGAGGTCGCGTTCGCGCTCGCGACGCCGTGCGGCGAGCGACGGCTGACGTTCGAGACGTTCGCGCGCGCGTTCGGGTACGTCGCCGCGCAAAAGGGGATGACGGCGGCGGATGCGATCGAGACGGTGAAACGCGCCAAGTTGTCGATCGGTCCCGCGCAGTCCGTCGCCGCGCTCGCTCCGGGACGAGAGGTAGAGAGAGGCGGCGCGTCGTCCTCGGCGGATGGGCTCGAGATGCCTCCCTCGGACGCGGACGGCGCGCCGCTCCCGCCCGCGCCCGGGATGGCGAGGATGGACCCGTGCGGGACGTTTAAACGGAGGACGCCGCTCGCGGCGACGGTCGCGGACGCGAAGACCGCGGAGAGGGTGATCCGCGCGCGGACGCCGGCGGCGATCTCCGATGTTCCGCTCATTCTCGCGGACGTGGGCGCGTTCGAGGGGTTGACGTCCGTCGCCGCCGGCGCGTGCGTCGCGGGCGCGTGCGTGTCCTTGGGACTCGCCGGCGGCGCCGGCGCCGGCGGCGAAGGCGCGGCGAAGGCGACGAGGGACGACGTCGTGAGAATCACCGAGGCGCTGCACGCGCTCAAGAAGACGCCCAAACACGTCGACCTGACGCTCCCGCCGCGCCGCGCGTTGAAAGTCTACGAAGACCACTCCGTCCTGCGCGCTCGGTTCTTCGAGTTCAGCTGCTTCGGTCTGTCGAAGCGCGCGGCGGAGCGTCGCGAGAGCCGACTGCGCGCGACGTGGCAGCAGTCGCTGATTGACGCGGACGTGATGACGTGCCGGGAGAGGCACGAGCCGTACGACGGCCCGGTGAACCAGAAGCCGCCGGAGACGGACTGCTCGCGCTTCCACGCGGACGAGCACGCGCACACGAGAGCGCTCGTCGAGGCTGGGGGCGCGGCGGTGACCGCGGAGGCTCTGGTGGAGAGGAAGAACATCCCGGGGGGCGCGAGGAAGCCGGACGGCGTCGCGAGGGCATTCGACGAGAATTACGCGATGCCGCCGCGGTTCATCGACGTGCGGAAATCCAACGCGTTCGGCGCTGGGACGAAGAAGGAAGCGGCGGTGGCGGAGGAGGAGGGAGGAGGGGGAGGAGACGATCGGCCGGCGTCCGCAGCGGCGTTCGTCGCGCGCGCGGCGGCGGCGCGCGAGCGGAGAATCGCGGCGGAGGACGCGACGAAGACCCCGGAGACGCTCCAACGCGAGGAGATTCAGATGCGCACGCACCGCGCGTCCGTGGAAGCGGCGCTCGCGGCGAAGAAGCTCGACGAGGAGAAAGAGGCGGATAAAACGTACGCGGAGCGACGGTTAGCGACGAACCATCGCGCCGGGCTCACGCAAAAGACGTTCAGAAAACTCCTCGGCGAAGCCGGCGTGCTCTCGGACGACGTGACCCCCGCGAGCGTGGACATCATATTTGCCCGGTGCCGCGCCCCCGGGAGCGACGTCTTGACGTACGGAGAGTACCTCCGCGCGATCGCGCACGTCGCGCACGTCACGAAATCGAAGTTTGGTCACGTCTGCGGCGTGCTCACCGCCGTCGGTAAACCGCGAGCGCATTACGCGTTGACGCCGCGGCAGGTCGCCGCCGCGGGGCTGACGCCGAGCGAGGGCGGGCGCGCGCACGTGATGAGAGCGGGCGACCGCGCGTACCGAACGAAGCGACACCGATGCGGGCTGTTCATTCCGAAGCTGTCGTGCGCGGGGCTCGCGGAGAGCTGCGAGCGTTCGCACCAGAACGTTTTGCGACGCATGAAGGGGGAGGAGTCGCGCGACGAGAGAGAACGAGAGATGGCGCGGATCCATCGAAGGAGCCTGGGCATTCATCACGCGAAGGCGCGGTTAGAGAGCGCGAAGCGCGTCATGAACGACAAAGACACGTGGCACTTCGTGAAGGAGCTCGAGGAGCTTCGCAAAGACGGGCACGGTCTGAACTGGCCGGGGCCGGAGCACGCGGAGGACCCGATAAAAACGCGCGAGGGGAGAGCGTTACGCGAATCCGTGACGTGGCTCATGAACACGGTCACGATGAACGAAGGCGGCGGCGTCCCAGAGCTCCCCATGGGCGTGACCGTCAAACAAGCCGCGGCGTTGATACGCGCCGACCCGCGGTATCCGAACCTGCCGTCGTCCGCCGTCGACCGACGCGCGCGCGACGTCGTCGTCGACGGCGTCCACGGCACGCGCACGACGCTTCCGGACGGGAAGACGTGGACGATGACGCGGACGCAGAGAGGTAGCTCTAGAAGCGGCGGAAGCAGAGAAGACGCGAACAGAGAGGGTAGTACAGCTGGCAGCAGAGCGCCGCAGCCCGCGTGGGCGGCGCGGACGCCGTCGTTGGCGTCGCACGGCGCGCGGCTTCCGTTCGGCTCGGCGACGACGGCGGTGCCCGCGACGTCGCTCGCGTTTCTGCGCGAGAGCGGCGCGCTGAGCGCGAAGCGGCGGCCGCCGGACCCGATGGCGGCGGCGGTGCGGACGCTGCGCGAGATGCAGGCGAACGGGGAGATGTGATGATGTGATGGCGGTAGACGGGCTCTAGCGCCGAGCGCGTCCGGGTGTGAAATAGAAACTTTTGAAAGCGCGGTGCGAACAGAACGCCTCTCACAGCAGCTCATCACGCACGGCGCTGCACTGCTGACGTCGCGGAAGGGTAAATAATGCCGCGACTCGCCGGCACATCGGTCGACGCGCGCACGCAGCGCACGACTCCTCCACACCACTCACGATGGCTGCCATGATTGGCGGTGTGACCATGGCGGGCGTCGCCCCCGTCGGGGTGAAGCGCGCGCGCGCTTCGCCGCGCGCGGCCGCGGCGCCGGCGTCGCTGTCCTCCTCGTTCACCGGCGCGGGTTTCGGGAAGCAAATCGACGGGCAGAGGCTCAGCGTGTCCGCGCTCGCGCCCGCGCCCGGGTCCAGGCGCGGCGGCTCTCGCTGCGTGACGACCATGGCGGCGAAGATCGCGGGGTACATCAAGCTCGCGATCGAGGCGGGGAAGGCGAACCCCGCGCCTCCCATCGGTCCCGCGCTCGGTGCGAAGGTGCGCGCGCGCGGCTCGGTTCGGTCGCGGCGAAATCTCTCCCGGACGCCACCCTCGCGGGCGTCGCGCGGATTTCTCAGCTCCGTCGCCGCGCGCGGCGACGCGTCTGACGACGCGCGCGAGCGGCCGTTCGCGACGCTGAAGCCGCGGGGCGTTCGCGTGGGGGTCTCACGACGCCGCGACGCCGCGAACGCGCGAGTTCAGAGCCGCGAACGACCCCGCGCGCGTCGAATCCGCGCGTCACCCAGAGCCCCGCCCTAAACCCCCAACCCGTCGAGACCCGCTCCGACGACCCCCGATTCATCCTCGTCCCCCCCCCCCCCCTCCGTCTCAGGGCGTGAACATCATGATGTTCTGCAAGGAATACAACGCGCGCACCCAGGACCAGGCCGGCACGATCATCCCCGTCGAGATCACCGTCTTCGAGGTGCGCTCGCCTCGCGCTTTCGCCGACGTTCGCTCGCCCCCGCGTCCGTCGCCGCCGCCGCCGGCGTCGCGTCGCGACAAACGCGCGCCCACCCGCGCCCGCCTGACCTTATCCGTTTCCCTCGCGCCCCTCGACGTCGCAGGATAAGTCCTTCACGTTCGTGCTGAAGACCCCGCCCGCGTCGGTGCTCCTGAAGAAGGCTGCCGGCGTCGCGAAGGGTTCCGCGCAGCTCGAGAAGGTTGGCTCCATCACCAGGGACCAACTCGAGGTGCGTGCGCGGCGAATGCTGCGTCGTCGACCCGGGAGCGAAACGTTTTTATTTTCCGCGCGCGCGCCCGCGCCCGTTCGTTCGCTGACGTGTGCGTCGTTCTTCTTTCCCTTCTTCTCGCAGGAAATCGCCAAGATCAAGATGCCCGATCTCAACGCGCACAAGGTGGAGTCCGCGATGCGCGTCGTCGCGGGAACGGCGGCGAACATGGGCATCACGATCGAGGGGTGGGACATGGAGGAGAGCAAAGAGATCTTGCGACAGGAGAAGGCTGCGACGTGGGGAACTGCGTGAGCGTCTAGGACGACGGCGTGCCGATTCGGTGAGGCGTGAGCTCGGGCGGCGGTGCGGTGCGGTGGGGGTTTCACGTCGCGGGACGCTCGCGAGGGAGGATGCACGCGTTCGAACGGCGGAGCCCGGATGGAACGGCGGTCAGCGCGCGGTTGTATATATCACTCGAGAGACTGAGGTGAAGCGAACGCGACTCGACGTCGACGTCGATCGACCGCGCCTCGCCCGCGAACCGACGAGGTCGCGCGCGGTTCTCGGAGTGTCGCGACGAACGACCGCGGCGGTTTATCTATCGGTACGTGCCGTTACAATATCGAGCCGCGCCCTTCCGACGCGCCAACGCAATCAAATCGCGCGGCGGCGCCGAGGCCCCTCGGTCGCCGCCACCCGCTCCACTCCACTCCACTCCACTCCACTCCACTCCGCGCGCGCCGGCGCTCGCGACTGAACCCTCCCCACGTGTCAGTCGTCCCTCTCTAGCGTCGCGTCGCGTTTACTTCTTCAGCTCGCGGTGCAGCGTGTGTTTGCGGAGGTACGGGTTGTACTTCATGAGCTC
>Ga0181560_10003017_pt1 | contig 15636 bp, 8 predicted proteins | sample 011ome_20_FD_133751 | JGI IMG/M metagenome (GOLD analysis project Ga0181560, IMG submission 133751) | Coastal salt marsh microbial communities from the Groves Creek Marsh, Skidaway Island, Georgia - 011509CT metaG (megahit assembly) | ecosystem: Environmental > Aquatic > Marine > Intertidal zone...
AGCACCTCAACACGCTATCTACTCTACCTACGCCGCGCTACCCGTTCGCCCTGCCGTCGCTCTGCGTCGTCTTCCGCGCAGCGCTCGCCGCCGCCGCCGCCGCCGCCGCCGCCGCCGCCGCGGCTTCCCTCCTCGACGCCTCGGACCCCCACTCCCCGGCTTTGATCTTGTCCATGTCCAGCGCCTTCTGCCTCCACTCCGGGAGTTCGTTCGAGGTCGGCCTCGGCCGCGTGGGCGCGCCGATGACCCCGTCGGCGTCGCCGCCGCCGCCGCCGCCGTCGGGGCTCTCGACGCCGAACGCGGCGGCGGCGGCGGCGGCGGCGGCGTCGAGCGGGCGTCCGAGCGTCGCGAGCTGAGGCGCGCGCGGCGCGAGCGTCGGCGGCGGCGGCGGACGCGCCGGCAGCGCGTGCGCCGCCGCCGCGCGCGGTCTTTTACTCGCGTCCGCGCCGCGCGCCGCCGCCGCGGCGGCGGCGTCTCGCTCCTCGGCGAGTTGATGCGTGCGCTCCGCCGCGCGCTTGATGCCCCCGCCGACGTAGTTCGCCGCCCTCGCCTGCAAGAACGCCGCGGCCGCGGGGTTGTGCGCGCCGCCGCCGCGCCCGCCGCCGTCCCACGCCCTCGTTCTCCCGCTCGTCGACGCGATGACGTCCGCGTCGATCAGATGCGCTTGCCACTCGGCCTCGATGCCGTACTCGCGCGCCACCTTCTTCGCGGCGACCGCGGCGATCCGCATCGCCGCGCCCTCGGGCGCGCCGGGGGGCTCCCACCGCGACTCCCCGAGCGCGGCGTTGTGATAATACGGCAGCTCCGTGCTCGGGTCGATCGAGCGCGTCCATCCCTCGGGGAGGGACCGCTCGGTCGCCATCCCGCGTGCCGCCGCGCGGTCGGGTCTGGCGGACGCGTTGCGTGGCTCTCACAGCAGTTTCGAGTCGTCCCGTGAGATCGACGAAGTCTACTCCACCGTCACACGTTCGACGCGCTCGCCCCGCACGCGGCGCGATGGGACGCGACGATGACGACCACGCGGAGATGGACCCGGACGCGCTCATGCGGCGCGGGGATAAGAAGATGACCGTGTCGTTCACTCGATGGAAACCCGACCTGGACGAGGCGGTGCGATGCTACGAGGAAGCCGGTGCGCGTCCGTCGTCAGATCCGACATCGATCCGCGCCCCGACGCGTCCCTCGCCCCTCCCGCCGTCGTCGTCGCCGACCGACGCCCTCGTCGACCCCCCCCCCCTCCCCCCCCCCCCCCCCACGCCCGCCGCGCGCAGGCGTGAAGTACAAGGCGACGCGAAGGAAGAAGCAAGCGATCGTCGCGTTCGAGAAGTGCGCCGAGGCGTCCGAGCGCCAGGGCAGCGAGTGGCACGCGGGGAAGCACCTCGAGCAGTGCGCGATGCTCGCTAAGGACGCGGGGACGCCCGCGGAGGTGGCCGCGTTCGCGGAGCGCGCGTGCGCGGCGTACTGCACCGCGGGACGCGCGCAAAGGGGCGCGGAGTGCCTCGGGAAGTGCGCGAAGCTCATCGAGGACGCGGACGGCGACGTCGCGTGCGGGTTGCTCCTGCGCGCGTGCGAGATGTTAACCGACGACGTGCGTATGATAATTTTCACTCGGCGTCCGACGCGCCGCGTCGCGTCGCGTCGCGTTCCGCCAATCGCTGACGTCCACGTGCCCATGCCACCAATCACACGCCGCAGGATAAACACGTGTACGCGCAGGATTTGTTCAGGACCGCGGGCTCGATCAAAATGCGCCAGGAAAAGTTCCAGGAGGCGTCCGACGTCATGCTTCGCTTCGGCGCGTGCTGCGACGTCACGGACAGCGCGCCGAGTCTGTGCAAAGCCTACCTCTCCGCGATCATCGCGCTGCTGTACGCGGGCGACGGCGTCGGCGCGCAGGCGACGTACGCGGACGTGAGCGGCGTGCCAAATTTCCAAGGCAGCGAGGAGCAGAGGACGTGCTACGGTCTGATCGACGCGTTTCGAGACGCGGACGTCGCGCAGATTCAGAGAGTCGTCGAGCGGAGTTCCACCGCGGCGTTTCTGGAGCCGCCGTTCGCGCGCGCGGCGAAGAAGCTGCCGCGGCCGGGCGTGGATTTGAAGGCGCTCAGCGTGAAGATGGGCGGCGGCGGCGGCGTTCTGGCGCAGGGCGAGGGGTTCATGGGGGACAGAGTTCCGGAGAACGTGGACGACATCGACATCGGGGAGGAGGACGACGACGACCTGACGTGAGCGCGAGCGAAGACGGCGAACGGGAGTTCAAGTCGTCGCGACCGACGCGACGCGATGGATGGCGTCACATCACGTCACATCACGCGAACGAACGAACGAACGAACGAATCCTTCCTAACGTGGTTGGTAGTATTTTTACGGGTCGCGACGCGTCCCCGTCTTTATTATCTAGTGCGCAGCTACGAACGACCCCCACCCCGCCCCCTCTCGAGCGGCGTCCAGTCGTCGTCGTCGTCGACGAGTACAATAATCAGTACCACTTGATGCCGTGGTCGTGCACCGTGCACTCCTTTATGAAGAACGGCCCGTCGATCGGCTTGTCGTTCTTGTCGACCGGCACGTTCCCGAGCTTCCCGACGGTCGTGATGTGATCGCTGACGCGACCGAAGATGGTGTGCTTCCCGTCCAGCCACGGCGTCGGCGCGAGCGTGATGTAAAACTGCGATCCGTTCGTGTTGGGCCCGCTGTTTGCCATGCATAAGATCCCCCCGCCCGTGTGCTTCAGCTCGCGCGTGATCTCGTCCTCGAACTTCCCGCCCCAGATGGACGCCCCGCCGCGCCCCGTCCCGGTCGGGTCCCCGCCCTGGATCATGAAGTCTTTGATGACGCGGTGGAACACGACGCCGTTGTAGTAGCCGGTGCGCGCGAGCTCGATGAAGTTCTGGCACGTCTTCGGGCAGTGGAGGTAGTACAGCTCGACCGTGATCGGTCCGATGTTCGTGTGGAGCGTCACCTCGGGCGCGGTCTTCCGCTGCGCCGCCGCCGCGGGCTGCTCGTCCTCTGGAGACGGCATCGTGTCGTGCCTCGTGCGCGCGCGAGTGATGAGGCGACGGGGAGGGCACCGGGCGGATGCAAACTGATGATGAACGCGCCCTCCGCGGTCGGTCGCAAAAAGAGCCGAACGACAGGATGAATGCCGCGGCTCCCGTCGTTGCCGGGACGCACTGCGACCGGCGCGCGGACGCGCGCGAGGAAATCGGCGCGGTCGAAGAGAGCTCTTCGCGATGCCGCCGAGGCCGGCGATGCCCGGACAGATGATGGTTCGTCGCGCCTCGTCCAGTCTCGAACGCCCGCCCCTCGCGCCGACGCTTCGCGCGTGATCCGCGAACGTTCGTAGTTGCTTCGTCATAACGGCTTCTTCACGCGACGCGCGTCCCCACTCCCCCGCTGACGCGCTCATCCCCCCCCCCACCGCGCGACCGCAGGACGACGACGACGACGGCGAGGGCGTGTCGGGATACGACGCGTCCGGGTACAGAATCGGCCCGCCGAACGGCGGTCGCGGCCGCGCGAACGCCGCGCCGATGTCCGCGCCCGCGGGACGAGGCGGAGGCCGCGCCCCCTCGATGGCGGAGCAGCTGGCGGCGATGCGCGGCGGGAACGCCGCGTACGGCGCGGCCGCGACCGCGACCGCGCCGTCCCCGTCCCGCGCCGGGTTCACGACGAGCGCGAACCCGATGTACGACGTCGAGGACGGCGACCGCGGCGGCGCGGAGGGCGACCGCTCGCCGCTGCTCCCGCGAGGGGGATCCGGAGGCGACGGCGCGTCGGGGTCGCCGCAGACGCTGTCGCCGCGACGCGGCGGCGGCGGCGGCGGCGGCTCCGGCGACGACGCCGGACCCGGAGTCGCCCGCCCGCCGCGTCCCGCCGCCGCGCCCGGCAGCACGAACCGCTTCGCCGCCGCCGCCGCGGAGCGCGCGCGCCTCGCGGCCGAGCGCGCGCATCAAGACGCGGCGAACGACGCGTCGGGATTCGATTCGGCGCGCGGCGGCCGCGGCGCCGCGCAGTCCAACGCGTCGCGCGCGACGTCGCGGAGCGGGTCAGTCGTCTCGGAGCCGCACTCGCAGAGCGCGGGGGGGGTCCTTCGAGATTACCAGCCGCAGACGGCGGCGGCGGCGACGACGCAGCAGCAGCAGCAACAGCAGCAGCGGGGACCCCCGTCGTCCCAGGGAGGAGGAAGCCAACAACGCTCGCGGCCGCCACCGCTGCCGCCGCGATCGGGTCCGCCGTCGACGACGTCCGGCGGCGGCTGGGCCGCGCCTTCCGATATGATGGGCCCGCCGCTCGTACCGATGATGGCGCGAGAGACGCACTTCCCGATGGACACGCGCGGGTTGTCGAAGCCGATGCCGGCGCCGACGGGCTACACCGCCTTCACCGCCGCGACGGCGACGGCGAACGCGACGGGCGGGCCCGTCGCCGTCGTCGATCCGTTCGACGACAAAAACGTCCTCGCGGTGAAAAAAAAAGAAGAGATAAGCGACGACTTTTGGACCATCAACCACATGAAGCTCTTATACCTCATCTCGAAATACTCGCACTGCGCGCAGACCGTGCACGAGAAGGAGCGGTGGATCCGCAAGCTCCCGATGCTGGTGCTGTTGTACGAGGGCATCATCTCCAACGTGTTCGAGTACGACTACGCGCCCGCGTCGGAAGTCGTCGAGACGACGCGCGTGTATATGAACGTGACCCAAGAGGGCAAGGACGACCTCGACGACCTCGTGGAAGGGAAGCTCGTGAAAGGGCTTCGGCTGAGCACGAAAGAGCACCAGAGCGTGACGGCGTATCAAATCTCCCCGAGCGGGCTGCAGCTGATATCCAAGCGGCTGCCGGACGAGGAGCGACAGCTCGTGGACGACCTGTGCGTCGTCGACGGGAAGCTCCTCCAGGTGGTATGGGAGGAGGACAAATTCCTTCTTCGAACGATGACGTTCTCGCGCGAGAGCAGCATCACCGACGCGGAGGACGTGTCGTACGTGGTGTCGCCGTATCTCCCGCGGTCGCTGCGAAGGGTCGGCGGACCGGTGATGAGCAGCAACGCGCACCGCGCGTCCGAGAGCGCGTCCAAGGAGAGCACGATTCGCGACGACCTGGACGAGGTCATCACGCTGTCGAACGTCACGATCTTGATCGGGGAGTGGATCCCGTTCGGGGCGAACCAGGTCGTGGAGTTGAACCTGAAGCTCGGGTCGAACGAGCGGTGCCAGGGCGGGTACTTCACCGCGCAGGTGGACGACGACTCCACGAACACGCAGTGCGAGGTGCCGACGGGGTTGACGTCGGTGCAAATCTTGGATCACGACATGACGCGGTTCACGAACCTCGAGGCGGAGGTGTACTACCCGGAGGAAGACGGCGTCGTGCAGATCGAGCACTTCGGGATACACACGCGCATGGACGGCACGGTCGTGTACGGGCTCATGATCGAGAGCGTGATGGACCGAATCTTGGAGAACATCTCGCTCGATAACCTCGCGCGGCTTCTCGTGGACGTCCACGTGGACTCGTCGCGCATGATGGAGTCGCTCCTGTCGAATCACCAGCGCGATCTGCTCGACATGATCTTCCTCGGGAACACCGGGAACCGCCCCAAGGTGAACGTGATAATCGCGGACAGGGTCGTCCCGAAGCAAGCCGCGGAGCGATACCTGGACAAGGACGCGTTCGAGAACGAGATCCGGCAGGTCATCGGCGACACGTACGAGGCGCACGATCTCGGCGAGAACGACGTCGTCATCACCGGCTCGCACGGGATCATGCTCGTGGGGCCGCACTCGAAGATGCAGGAGGGCGTCATGCTGGCGTTCTTGTCGTTGCGGAGCCGCGACGTGTTCGTGCAAAACGTTTTCAACCGGCTGTTCATCATCGACGACGTGCTGAAGACGACGCGGACGAGCATCGCGACGTACGAGCAGGACCCGAACAGCGTCCCTAAGATCCGCGCGGTGCTCTCGGAGACGTCCAAGGACATCATCCTCCTCGAGGAGGTTTTGTTGTACCTGCACGAGTCCTTGGAGCAGGACACGTCCATCTACGCCGAGCCCGTGGACGAGGCTGGGTACAAGCTGTACCAGGTGTTGAAGGTCAAGCTGATCTTGAACGACCTGCAGATTCGCATCTCGGACATGCAGAAGGTCTTGAAAGGCAGCCGGCACGAGGTGAACGGGCTGCGAAGCATGACGGACACGATCGCGGAGACGCAGATGTTCCGGTTGCAGGAAGAGATTCGCGGGAACAGCAGCGACATGCTGCATCAGTTGAAAGTCAACGAGCGCGCGGCGACGTCGATGGACATGCTCCAAATTTTATTCGCGGGGCTCCTCGCGTTTGCCATCTTGGACCGCGTCACCGGGGAGTGGACCGTCGTGCACACGACGTGGGCGCGGGAGTTCATCGTCGAACCGTTCATGAACAAGCCGATGCTGTGGTTTCTGATCTCCATGGTGGCGTGGTTCCTCGTCGGGCGGACGGTTTTTTGGGCGATGGCGGAGACGCTCGACAAGACGGGCGGCGTGATCACGTTCCGGGTGAAGGTCAACAAAGCGATCGACCTGAACGCGCTCGACGCGTACTTGTCCAGGAAAGCGGTGACGTCCGAGGACGGCGACGCGGACTCGCTGAACGCGAACCAGAAGGTGTCGTGGGTCGAGAAGGACGCCGCGAAGTGGGAGGGGTACAAGCCGAAGATCGAGATGAACTACGACTTGAAGTTTGGTTTCCTGCTCACGGTGTACTTGCAAGTGTCGCGGCGCGCGTCGAAGCCCGCGAAGCTGCGGCCGGAAACGCTGAAGATGCGATTCTTCACGGAGCTCCAGGAAGCCGGGATCATGGCCCCGGACGACGCCGCGGAGGTGATAGACAACACGCGGCGGCGGCAGACGCGCGACGACGAGATGGTCTCCGTCGAAGACGCGACCGTGTTCTTGAAGGTTCGCGTCCCGGGCGAGCGGCATTACCGCGAGATTCCGTTCGGGCGGCAGAGCTACTTGGAGCTCAGAGAAGAGATCGCGCACAAGTTCGAGTGCAAGCCCGTGCACGTCGTGCAGGTGTTCAAGGAGCCGGACATCCTCATCGCCGACGACGACGACGTCAGCCGGTTGAAGCCCGGGACGATCTTGGAGGTGAACATAAAGAACTACAAGGGCGTGGAGAAGAAGCTCATCGGCGAGGGGCCGGAGGACTACTGATTACTTATGACGCGTGAACAGATCGATTCGATTTGCGAGTTCGCTTCGTTACATCGTCTACGTGCGCGTGTATGTGTGCGTTCTACTCGTTCGCGTTCGTTCGTGAGGTCACGTTCTTCGTTCGTGAGGTCACGTCGTTCGACGTGAAACTTCGCACGCCGCGCTCGTCGTCGTTCGTTCTCGCGCGTCGGCGCCGCGGTCGACCTCCCGCCATCCCCGGGGACGCGTTGATGATTTTCTCGTCGACGCTCACTCGTCCTGGTCGTCATCCGTCTCGTCGTTGTCCTCGCGACTACGCCCCCTCTCCTACCTCCCCAGCTATCCACTGCAGCACACCCTCGTGCTTGCAGCTCCGCGCCCGAGCTTTGCATCGCTCCGGATCCCACGGAGCGCCGTTCGCGCGCGCCCACTGCAGCATCTCCAGGTAACCGCCTTCCGCGGCATAGGCGCAAATGCTCTCGTTCCACGGACAGGGAGGGTCGCTCGCGCGCAACCACTTCAGCACCTCCAGGTAGCCCCAAAACGCGGCTTCGGTGCAAGTCGGCTCGCTCCACGGACAGGGAGGGTCGCTCGCGCGCGCCCACTTCAGCACCTCTAGTTGACCGAATTCCGCGGCTGTGTGGCAAGTCCCCTCGTCCCACGGAGCGCCATTCGCGCGCGCCCACTTCAGCATCTCCAGGTGGCCGCCTCCCGCGGCCCAGGTGCAAGTCGACTCGTCCCACGGACAGGGAGGGTCGCTCGCGCGCAACCACTTCAGCACCTCTAGGTGGCCGCTTTCCGCGGCTGCGCGGCAAGTCCACTCTTCCCACGGACAGGGAGGGTCGCTCGCGCGCGCCCACTTCAGCACCTCCAGGTGGCCGCCTCCCGCGGCTCCGGCGCAAGTCTCGCCCCACGGAGCGCCGTTCGCTCGCAACCACTGCAGCATCTTCAGGTGGCCGCCAAACGCGGCTAAGAAGCAAGTCTCCTCGTTCCACGGGCATCCTCGCTCCTTCGCCCACCTCGCGACCTCCACGTTCCCACCCCTCGCGATGCACATGAACGTCGCCGCGATCCACGGACACCCTCGCTGTTCCTTCGCCCACGTCAACCTGCTGACCGACCCGACGAAGTTCGGCATCCTCCCGAGCTCTCTCCTCACCGCCGCGACGTCCCTCACGTCGCCGTCGGGCGAATCGAACACGACGTCGCGCATACTCCGGCTCACCAGCGCGAGCATCGCGCGGTCGCCGTCTTCGAGCCGCGAGAGCACGTGCGCGTCGAAGACATCGCGCGCGTCCGCGGCGAATCGTTCCAAGCGCGAGCCCGCGGCGAGATCGGGGGAAGTCGATCCGTCCCCCGGGATCTCGTCGACGTCCCCGCTGTTCATCCGCGGTAGAGGCGACGTCGCGTCGCGACGATCTCGGGGTGCGCGAGCAGCACTTCGCGACGAGGCCGCCGCAGGGGCGGAGGAGGGAGAGGAGGAAGAGGACGCGCCCGTCGTCGCGCGCGAGGCGAGTGACGAGACGGGACGACTCGACGCGGGCGTTTCTGTTCGTGCTCGAGCGGAGCTGCAGGTGTCCCCGTTTTTTTTTCAGTGAAATGCACCATGCTCGATTGACGCGACCACCGCCGCCTCAAAACTGCTCCGATTGACCTGAAAATTTGTGGAGGGGTTCCTTACATCATGTAGATGATGATCCCGATGTGTAATGCAAAAAGAAACAAAAATTTGAGCTAGCCCAGGATCGAACTGGGGACCTTCTCCTTCGGAGGGAGACGCGATATCCACTTCGCTACAAGCCCGTTGCTGGACCACTGATAGATGTTGAGCGGGATTCGGCTTTTAGAAAATATATACTCGAGCATTTTTTCAGGTTCAACTTTTCAGGTTCCGATCAATTTGACCGGGAGGAGGGATCGGTGAAGCTTAATCGCATCGTCGCGTCGAATCGCGACGTCCCGCGCGTGACGAGGCAGTGCTTTATTCTCTTCGCGTCGCCCTCTCCCTCACAACCTCTCGCGCGTCCGCACGCGACACCGTTCGCTCGCGCGACGAAACCACAGATCTACCTCGCGGTCGTCTCGTGCTCGTGCTCGTGAACGTTATCCGCGCACCACCGAGCGCGCGTGCGTCCGACTTCTCCGGGGGACGGGGAGAATCGTTGTTGTTTCATTCGCCCCTCGAGGAGGAAGAACGCGACGCGCGCTCCGCGACGACCGACGAACGCGGCTGCTCCGGTAGAAAACGGAATAGGCGCGGCGTAGACTCGACGCCATGGACGAGGTGCGTCGTCGCGCGGAGCCCACCCTCTTCCCGCGCGGTGGAGTGCCTTCATCTTTCTCGCCACGTGTGCCAAAAGTCGAGTGGAGTCCCTCTCTCCTTTTAACATGCCGTTCCAAACGCGACCGACCTGACCGACCGACTCCCCCCGTTCCCTTCCCGCGCAGCCGTCCGAGGAAGAGATCATGCGTCAGCAGGAGGAGAAGATGCGCGCGAAGTACGGGGACTTGAAACCGAAGAAACCGTTGATACACAAGGACGTGAAGTACTTCGACAGCGCGGACTGGGCGCTGCAGCACCAAAAAGGACACGAGGGGCCGCAAAAGGGCGAGGAGGACGTGGAGAAGTTGCCGTCGAAGCTCGCGTCGTCGCCGCCGTCGAGTAAGTGACGCGACGCGCGCTCTATAGTAGCCTCACGTAGTAGCGTTTGAAGCGTTTGAAACACGACACGAACGAAGGACGCGAGCGAAACTACCTGTACTTTCGCAGCGCGCTCGGAGAAAAGATTCATTCCGCGCCACGAGTAGTCGCGCGCGCTGTGAAAAATAGATTCATAGATCCAAAGTGATCGCTCGCCAATTACAAGAAGCTACGGCGACGGACGCGGCGCGTTGCCTCCCTCTAAAAAGGAGTCGCTCGCTCGCCCTTCTTTCGTCTCGTCTTCGTCTATCAGTCTCGCGCTAGTGGAGCGACCGCGCCGTGAACCGTCCAAACCGTCAACCCGCGCCCGGGCCCGTCGCATCGATCAGATGCCGAGCTTGGTGCGGCGCCAGTGGCGACGCTTGGCGTTGTACCTGAGGAGCGATGAGAGAAAGACGACGGGGGCGGACGGTCAGTCGGGCGTTCGCGGCGTGGGTCGGTCGATCGATCTCTTGACCTAAATCTTGGAATTTCTCCACGCGGAGCGGGGGGCAGGAGGGATCGCCTCGGACGCGCACCTGATGGTGTTGCCGGTGCGCATGCGGATCCACTGGGGGATGGGCCTGTTCTGCTTCTGCTTCTTGCCCAGGATCTTCTTGGTCTTGAACGTCTTTTGGGACGGCTGCGAGGCGAGGAGAGCGCGGGGACGAGGGCGTCAGCGCGCGTTGGCGGAGGTGGGATGAAGAGGCTGGAGAAAGCCCTAATACGCGCGCGTCCGTCGACGCGCAGTTCGCGGCGTCCGCGGCGGTCGTCCACCCCGGACGCGTCGTGAACGCGGTCTCAGACGCGTCGCGAGGACATCGCGACGCGCGAACGCGCGCGCGCGCGATCGCGGCGGCGTCGAGACGACGCCGCCGGCCGCGTCGAGGGCTCGAAATCTTCCGCTGAAGCGCCTCGCGAGCGGAAAAAAACACGCGCGCGCGGTCGGAAGACGCGCGACGCGACGCGAGCGAGCGCGCGCGCGCGCGAACGCGCGGCGCGCGCGCGCCGGGAAAGGGCGAAGGACGCACCATCTTGACAACGCCTGAGGTGAACCGTGCGGAGCACCACGCAAAGAGACCGGCGATGGGGGTGGAGTCGACGCTAAAAAGGCCGCTCCGCTCCGCGCGTCGACTGCGACTCGAAATGTTCTCCGACCGCGCCTCGAGCCAGGTGTTCGTTTTTCCAACGGCCCGCGGCACGCGGTCGCAGATCCGCGCGCACGGCGACGCGTCGAGGCTCGACCCCCCGCGCGTCGCGCGCGCACGGCGTTCGAGACCGTTCGAAGAGCACGCGGCATTGGAGGCGAGCGAGCGAGACCGCGGCGCGCGACGCGAAGCTACGAAGAGGAGAGGAGGAGACGAAGAACACGATACTAAAATGTCCGCGGGGTACGACAAGCAGGGGCGCCCGGTCGGCGGCGGGGCGGCGCCGCAGATGGAGTTCATGAGCTTCGGGCAGGGCGGCAGCGCGTACCCGAACTACTCCGCGTACGGCGGCGGCGCGAGCGGCGGCGGCGGCGGCGCGTCGTCCTCGGGGTGGGGCGGATCGAACGCCGCGAGCGGCGGGGGAACGGGATGGGGGGGAAGCGGAGGAGGAGGCGGAGGCGGAGGCGGCGCGTACGGCGGCGGCGACGACGACGAGACGCCGCTTCTCGAGGAGCTCGGCATCGATCCCGGGCAGATCGTGCGGCGGACGTTCGCGATGCTCAACCCGCTGTCGACGCGCGCGGAGGACGCGGGCGACGACGACCTCGCCGGCCCGCTCCTCTTCGCGTTCGCGCTCGGCTCGTTACATCTGATGCGCGGCCGCGTGCACTTCGGATACATCCTCGGGTGGAGCGCGCTCGCGACGTTCGCGATGCAGTGGCTGCTGAACCAGCTCGCCGCGGGCGGGGACGGGACGCGGATAGAGCTGTACCGCTGCGGAAGTATCATCGGCTACTGCATGCTGCCGATGTGCCTCCTCGCGGCGGCGGCGCTCGTGTTGCCGACGGGGAGCGCGACGACGGCGATCATCGCCGCGGTGCTCGTGTCGTGGTGCACGAGCAAGGCGACCGCGCAGTTCCTTCGGTCGCTGCCGAACGCGCAGGGGAAGCGGTTGATCGTCGCGTACCCGACGTTTACGTTGTACACGTTTTACGCGTTGTTGTCGACGTACTGATGAGTACTGAGAGCTGATGAGCATAGACTACTACTGTACGTGTTGTTGGAATTCGTCGTCGCGTCACGTTACACTACTACACGTCGTGCTACTCGTAGAGTTCAAAGTCGTCGTGACCGCGCGCGACGTGCTGCTCGTCGACTCTTCTCTTTCGTCGCGTCCGCGTCCGGTCGTCGTCGCGTCGTTCTTCTTCCGTCCGTTCACCGCCGCGGCTCTCGCTTGACCCGTCGCGGCCGCGGCTCCGCGCCGAACGGCCCCACCGCCGCGCGCGCCGCCGGCGGCGCGCCCTCCTCGTTCCCGTTCGCGCACATCCCACCGCACCGGCACGCGGGCGTGCACTTGGTATCGAGCGTCACGCACGCGCACGTCATGCATCGCCCGGGCGCGCACCGGCATTTGATGGCGGCGTCGGCGTCGCCGGCGGCGCCGGCGGCGCCTTGGACCCTCCGCCCGAACAGGTCCTGGAGATCCCGCAGCGAGAGCTGCTGCCGCATCGCGCGCAGGGACTCCGCGCCGTCGCCGAGCGCGGCGTTGAATATCGCGCGCTTGCGCTCTTGCAGGGCCTGGATGCGAAGCTCCACGGAGTCGCTCACGATGAGACGCGTCACCTTCACTTCCTTCGTCCGTCCGATGCGGTGACAGCGGTCGATCGCCTGGTCCTCGATCGCGGCGTTCCACCACGGGTCGACGAGGATGACATTGTTCGCGCAGTTCAGGTTGAGGCCGAGCGACGCGGCTTTCAGGGAGACGAGGAGCACGGTCGCCTCGCCTCTTCGAAACGCCTGGACGATCGCCGCGCGTTTCGGGAGCCCTTGCGTCCCGTCCAGGCGAAGGACCGAGTGCCCGGCGTCCTCGATCTTCGGGCCGACGATGTCGAGAAACGTCGTGAACTGCGAGAACAACACCGTCTGTTCCGGCCGCGTCCTGCGTCCGTCCACGACCGGCGCGGCGGCTCTCGTCGCGTCGAGCTGCTCGAGCACCGCGCGAATCTTCGCGCTGTTCGCGATTTCGGGCGCGGCGGCGGCGGCTTCGGCGTCGGCGTCGGCGGCGTCATCGCGACCGTCCTCTCCGCCGCCGCCCGCGCGCCGCCGCCGCCCCAGCTCCGCCGCGCGCGCGAGCACCCTCGCCATCGCCTCCTTCGCCTCGTCGTGCCGCGGGTCCAACCCCCCCGCGTCGGCGTCGCGCCGCGCCGCGTCCGCGCGCGCGTCCACCGCCGCCTCGAGCGCGCGCAAATTCAGCACCCCTCTCCCGCCCTCCGCGTCGTCCACGGGCTCGCGGCACATCGGGCAGCACCCCCGCTCCGCGCCCGTGGCCTGCGCGCTCGCGTGGAGCGCCGCGCGGAGGCACGTCAGGCACATCGGGCCGTGCCCGCACGGCCCCGTCGCGGTCGCGTCGTCGACGGCGTCTTTGCAAATCGGGCACTGCTCGCACTCTTCGATGTTTCGCTCCAGCTCGCGCACGCGCGCTACGCCGAGCTCGGCGAGGAGCTCGTCGCGGGTCAGCGCGCCGGCGCCGTCCTCGCCGGCGCCGCCGTCTTGGTCCCCGAACCGCGCTTCTTTCAGCAAGAGCGGATGGTCGCACGCCTGTCGAAGCATCAGAAGCAGCACGAGGATGTGCATGTAATTTCGTTTCCATCCGCGCTTGACGTACTTATCGAACAGCGCCTGCGTGCCCTCCTCGAGCGCGCGGTAAAAATCCCGCTCGCTCTCGTCGAACTCCACCTCCTTGACCTCGATCGTGCGCGGGGGAAGAACGACGATCGGCGCGCCGTCGATCGTGCTCTGCTTCGTCCGCCGCAACGCCACCGCTCGCAGCGCGACGCGTAAGCATTTGAACCCCTCGAGCTGCGCCGCCGGGTCCTTCACCTTACGGCACGGATTGCTTATCGTCAGCCGGAAGTGGTTCCACGACGCGAACGGCTGGTAGCGCAGAAACCGAAATAGCGAGTAGACGTCGTCCGCGCCGTTCATGAGCGGCGTCCCGGACAGGCACCACCGCCGCTCGCACTGCAGATGCGCGACGGCGACGGAGGAGTTCGTCCTCCGGTTCCTCACGATGTGCGCCTCGTCCAGCACCACCCTGAACCACCGCACGTTAAACAGCGGCGTGAGCTCCTTCGTGAGCGTCCACTTCGCGTACTCGCGCGCACGGTGCCGTACGTCGTGACGACGACGTCGTGCGCGAGGAGCGAGGTCTCGTCGAGGAATTTTTTCGAAGCGCCGTGATAGATCACCGCGCGAAGGTTGCTCTTCTCCTCCGTCTCGTCCTTCCACTGCTGCGCGACGATCGCGGGGCAGACGACGAGCGTCCTCGCGGGGACTCTGTTCGCGCCGACGCCGCCGATCCCGGCGTTTCTGCGGCGCGCGCTCTCGTCGCGCGCGCCCTCGCGGTCCGCGGCGCGGATCGCCTCGCGGCGGCGGTAACGCTCGCGCGCGAGCTGGCCTTCCTCGTCGTCGCTGTCGCCGAACGCGAGGCGTTCGCGTCGCCTCGTCGCCTCATCCCTCGCCGCGGACTTCTGAAGCCTCCGCTTCTGTTTGCACTCCTTGCAGATGCAGCTCGGGAGGTGCGGCAGCGCGGGCGGGGTCGTCGCCGGCGTCGGCGTCATCGTCGTCGTCATCGCGACGCCGCCGCGCGCCGCCGGCCCCGGCGTCCGCACGTTCCCCCCGCCACCGCCCCATCCCCCCTCCCCGCCGCTGCGTCTCTCTGCCTCGAACGACTCCCGCGTCGTCCGCCGCCCGCCGCGGTCGTGCCCGAGGTCCCCCGCGCCGCGGCGCCATCGCATCACGTGCGGCCGCGCGCCGGCGACCGGCGGGTCCGGCGGCGGGCACGACACGATGATCGCGAGCGTGGAGATGGTCTTCCCCAAGCCTTGATCGTCCGCGAGCACGCCGCCGCGGCACCGCGCCGTCGCCTCCCTCTTCTTCGCCCACGCGAGCGCCCTCTTCTGGTGCCGCATGAGATCCACCTTGAGCGTCCCGCGCGGGACGTCCGTCTCCTCGGTCGCGTCCGCGACTTTGAGGCTGTCGAGGATGTGCCCGAGGTCTTGCCGCTCCTCCTCGCCATCGGAGTCGTCGTCGTCCGCGCGCGGCGGCGGCGGCGCGAACGGCGGCGGCTGAAACGCGGCGTCGTCGACGTTCACTCCCCCGCCCCCGTTTCCGCCGTTCCCGTTCGCGGTCGCGTCCGCTCGCCGCCGCGCGTCGCGCTTCGCCTTCCACGCCGGGACCGTCTCCTCCGCGAGGCAGTGGTCTTCGTCCGCGCGCTCGCCGTCGCCCCACAGGTCGCACGGCGCGGGCGCCTCGCAGACGAAGCAGAAGCAGTTGGGACACGCCGCGGCGGGGGGCGTCGCGTTGAACTTGAGCGTCGCGCACAGCGCGCGCGCGTGCGGGAAGTCGTTCAGCGCGCCCTGGAACGCGGTCCCGCCGACGATAGCGACGTCCGGGTCGTTCTCGGCGTCGGCGGCGGGCGCGGCGGCGGCGGGCGCGGCGGCGGCGGGCGCGGCGGCGGCGGCGGCGGGCGAGGCGTCTGAAATATTGTGGGCACCCTCCCCCGCTCGCGCCTGAGGCGCCGGCGCGGCCGGAGCGCGCGCCGGCGGCGGCGCCGGCGGCGCCCTCGCGC
>Ga0181560_10003027_pt1 | contig 15603 bp, 10 predicted proteins | sample 011ome_20_FD_133751 | JGI IMG/M metagenome (GOLD analysis project Ga0181560, IMG submission 133751) | Coastal salt marsh microbial communities from the Groves Creek Marsh, Skidaway Island, Georgia - 011509CT metaG (megahit assembly) | ecosystem: Environmental > Aquatic > Marine > Intertidal...
CGAATCGAATCGAATCGAATCGAATCGAATCGCGCGCCGCCGCGTCTCCTCTCCCGCGCCCCGCCGGGGCGGGGGAGGTTGTAACTCCTATTTTACTTTGTACGCACGCACGTGACGTGAGCCTGCCGACGTTGACACGCGCGGGGGGACGACGGAAGACGGACGACTCGCAGGAGAGGGGGTCACGGGATGCCCGCGCTCGCACCGCAATCGCACGACACACGACGCGAGGACGAGCGCGGGGGGGTCGCACCCGACCGCGACACGACGGACGGACGGACGCGTTTTAGCATCCACGTTCAGTTAGTAATTTTCGGTTAGTGTTTTAGAAGACTTAGTTGCTTTACTTTTGGAAATACGCACGCAAAAACAATTTTCATTCACACGACGAGAGAGATAGAGACACGCGCGCGACGCGACGCGACGCGCGAGAAGAGCCGAAAAAAAAAACCAAAAAAAAAAAAATCATCCACTCTGAAAACACCCTCTCCGATCGAAAAGAAAAACCAAACATTCTGCGGACACCCTCTCGATCCCGAGGCGCAGCGCTGTCGACGCTGGATGTTAAATTCAATCTGAGCGACTCGTATGGAAAAATAGAGCGAGAGCTGTTTGGGAAAATAAATTATTCCTCCGGAGACTGAAAACCATGTGCGACGTCATCGATTTTTCCGCGATCGATCGATCCGCTTGTGTCCGTTACGCGATTCGAAAACCAAAAAAATAACTCGCCGGAGAGACGTTTGTCGTTGTTGACCTCGGCCATCAACGTCACTCTCCGTCGCGCCGCGGGTCTTCTCCCCACGCGCGCCCTCACGATGAGCGGCACCGTACCGACGGTGATCCCCGCGCAGCTGCGCGCGGCGGCCGGGCGGCCGCCGACGCCGCCTCCCGCGGCGCCGCCCGCGCCTCCGACGGAGGACGCGAACGCGGCGGCGATGCCGCCTCCGCCTCCGCCTCCGCCCGCGAGCGACGCCGTCGCGGTGACCGTCGCGGCGAGCCCGCCGTCGTCGCCGCCGCCCAGGGACGCGGCGGCGACGCGCGACCCGATGGCCCTGGACGACTACGCCCCGAGAGGCGGCCCGATGGTCACGCGCGTGTGGCAGCCCACGCCCGCGCCGGACGCCTCCGCGGTCGGATCCATCATGCTCGCGCCGCTGACGCCGCCGAGAGAGAAGAAGACGCGCGCGGCGATGCACGGCGGCGCGGGCACCGCGGCCGCGGCCGCGTCGAACCCGCGACGCGACCGCGCGCTCGCGGGCGCGGGCGACGACGACGGCCTCATCGTCCGCAGGCGCCCGGCGGCGCGCGCGGACAACCTCGCGCGACGCGTCCAGCGCGCCGAGGCGGAGAAAAACGACGCGCGATGGTTCGACGAGCGCGACGGCGGGATTCGATGCGCGGCGGACCCGATCCCGCCGGGGGGCGAGCGCTCGCGGCCGGCGCGATGGTTCGACCCGGACGCGCCGTATTTACAGACGATACCCGCGGTCGATCACCTCGCGGGGTTGGACGGCGCGGCCGCGATGGCGTCGTCGTTCGGCGGGGGCGCGAAGGATGACGACGCGTATCGGTTGGAAGTTTCCGTGGGGAGGCTCGAGTTCGCGTGCCACCCGCTCATGGGGAAAGAGGACTTCCTCGCCGCGCAGCTCGAGGAGACCTTCCGCGCGTACAAGCGCCGCGAAGCGAGCGGGTTGGCGCGGCTGTACGATACGAAGAGCCACGCCGCGAGGGCGAGGGCCAAGGCGCTGAGGCGAGAGATGGACGGCGGCGTCGCGCTCTTTCTGAGCGGCGCGTCCCCCGCCGAACGCTTAAAGGCGATGGAGGAGGAGGCGGAGGAAGCGCTGCAGCTCGCGTTGGACGAGGGCGAGAAAGCGCGGGCCGCGGTGAAGCACATGATTGATCTCCACGTCGCCATCGAGGAAGCGCGACGCGCGATGGGAAGCCGAGCGACGAGCGTTCGATTGGTCACGCGCCCGAAGCCCGGGTCGGACCCCGCGCATATCGCCGCGGGGACCGCGGAGCTGGAGCCGATCCTGACCGGCGGTCCCCCGCGCGACGAGGGCGCGAACGTGTTGCGAGCGGAGCAGAACCGCAGGTCGAGGGCTGCGAGCGCGCGATTCTCCGTCGCGTTGGAGATCAACGGAAAGACGGTTCCCGGGTGGTCGCAGCCGGTGTCGTTATCCTCCAACGGCGCCTTCTCCACGACGATCGCGCACGCCTTCTCCGTGACGGTGTCCAAGTGGCCCGAGTCCGTGCGCTTGGTGTTATACGAGAAGGGCACGGTCATGGACACGAAGATCGCGGCGGTGCCCGTGGCGTTGCCCGGGGCGGAGCCGGACGCGCCGACGGCGGACCCGCACGCGAAGCAGTACCAGTTCAGCGCAGAGAGCCCGTTCAATCCGGCGTGGAACAACACCGCGGCGGGCGCGATCCCCATCGGCGACGCCGCCGCGGATACGGGCGCGAAGTTCACGTCCGGGTCGCTGTTCATAACCTGCGCGTGGGTCCCGAGGGAGACGCACGGGTTCGGCGGCGGCGCCGCCGCCGCCGCCGCAGCCGCCACCCGCGACGACGATGTGGAGAAGCGCGCGCGGATCGCGCCGCCGCCGCCGACGCGCGCGACGATGAAGAAGCAGAGAGCCGCGCACGCGCTGCAGGGCGCGGGCGTGGACTTTCGCGCGTCCATCGACGGAGGAGAGGGAGGATTGAAGGCGGCGCTCGACCCGTCCAACCCGGAGGACGCGGCGTTGCTCGAGACGATGGAGACGAAGGACGCGCTGAAGCACCAGACGGGAGGAGGCGCCGTTAACGGCGGGTTCAGACTCGCCAGCGTGGACGACCAGATGCTCGGGTACACGTCCAAGGCGTCGAAGCGGCAGCAGCTCCTGAAGCTTCGCGCGGAGCAAGGGGTGCCGCTCATGGACGGCGGCGTGCCGCTCGAGGATGTGAACATCCCGGATCACCTCCTGGATAAGACGGCGGAGGAGTTCGCGGGGGATAAGATCATGGGCGCGCAGATGGCTGGGCTCGCGGAGGCGGACCGACGCGCGTCGAAGATTGCCGATCACCTGCACAGGATTCGTCTGAACTTGAAGCGCGCGAACCGAAACGCCAAGGCGGGGATCAAGGGCACGAAGGGCCCGGCGCGGACGGAGGACGTCGTGAAGGACACGCCGCTGCCGATCCTCGCGTTCAACATGGAAAACATCGCCCGCGTGTTTAGCTTTCTCAAACCGCGGCGGAAGCTGCGCCCGACGCGCCGCAGAGCGCGCGCGGAGGAGTCGCACCCGGAGTACTGCGAGGTGGTCATCAACATCCAGAAGGCGTTCAACTTGCCGGTGCGATCCGGCGGCGGCGGCGGCGGCGGCCGCGGGATGAACCGCGGCGGGGGCTACGGCGACGACCGCGGCGGGTTCGGCGCCGGGTTCGGCGGCGAGCTCCAGCCGTATATCGAGGTGACGTTCCAAAACTACACCACGCGCACGCGCGTCGCGAGCGGGTCGTCGCCGTCGTGGCAGGAGAGCATCTCGCTGCCGTTCAGACCCCCCGGGGGAGATTTCTCCCCCGCCGGCCTCGTGAACATGTCCGACGCGATCGAGATCACCCTCTTCGACGAAGTCCACGAAGAGCCCGAGCGTTCCTACGGCGCCGCCTCGAGGACGAGGAACGGTGGCTCGGAGACGACGTCCACGACGCGCCACTTCCTCGGGAAGATCAACGTCTCCGTCGCGTCGCTGTATCGCGCCGGCGACGGCAAGGTGGAGGGCGTCTTGCCGTTTGAGCAGCCCCGCGCGCTCATCGGGTACGACACGCCGCCGCCGGTGGCGAACGCGACCGGCCGCGGCGGCGTCCCCGGCGCCGGCGGGCTCTCTCCGCAGATCCGCGCGAGCCTCGGGGTGTACATCCAGTTCGCCCCCGCGCTCGCGAAGCCCGACCCGGGACCGTCGGACGCCGGCCAGGGCGAAGAGGACGCGCTCTTGCGGCACGGCCAAAAGTGGGAGATGGACGCGCGCGGTGCGAACAAATCGTGCAAGCACCGGCCGTACGTCAGCGCGGTCACGAACGCGCAAGGGCGCTCGTGCTTGCTGCCGCGCTACGTCGCCCCCGCCGCGCTCCCGCCTGGATTCCAGGGCGCCGTCGCGGACGAGCCGACGCTGCGGCAACTGCTTCGCTTCGTGCACCTCGTCCCGCACGTCTCCGACATGGAGGCGTTCGAGACGCCCGCGAACGTGGACATATGGACTACGTCCGCGGAGTTCCTCGACCTGTGCGCGGGGGACTCGGAGGAGCACGCGCTTCTGCTCGTGGGGTATCTGCTCACGCTGGGCGTCGAGGCGTACATCGTGCTCGGCGTGAGCGCCGCCGACGCCAACGCGGCGATGGTGTTCACGCCGGGGGGGCAAGGCCGCGCCGCGCAGAATATGACCAGGCACGGCGGAAGGAACGGTGACCCGAACGCGTACGCGCCGATGCTCGAGGACGCGCTGATGTGGGACCCGTTCAGCGGGGAGGTGTACAGCGTCTACGACTCGTCGTGCAGCGCGTGCATGGGCGAGATCGCCGTCGTCTTCAACGCGGATAACATCTGGGCCAACGTGCAGCCGAGAGCGCGGCCGCACGAGATGCACTGGAACCTGAACGACAGCGCGCACTGGAAGCCGTACTTCAGCGTCACCGGGTTCGCGCCGCGGAGTTTGCCGACGTGCCAGAAGACGATCGCGTACCAGTCGTATGAGCCCGCGTTTTACGAGAGAATCGCGAGCGCGGTGGAACGAGAGGCGATGGACGCCGTCGTTCGCATCCGTTCGCGGCAGCACACGCCGTTCAACCGCCGCGTCTCCAGACAGCTCAAAGAGATGCTCCGCGACATCGAAGGCCACGTGCTGATGTCCCCGGACGAGGCTGCGATGGGGATATCGTTGGGAGGCGGCAAGGGGCGGGTCGGGACGCTCACGGAGCTGCACGTGAACGAGCTCGGGAACATGCTGGACGGGTACACCGTCACCGGGTGTCCGATCAACTTGCGGTTCGTGGACGCGGCGGAGGTTCGAAACGCGATCGAGGAGACCGCGATCGCGGACACGTCGAGGAGCGACGTCGAGTTCGCGGTCGCGACGCACGTGGAGCCGTACGGCGCGACGTTCGTGTGCTCCGTGTGGATATACGTCGCGCGGCTGACGAAAAATTCGAGGTATTAATCATGATAGTAGTCCGAGGCGGCGTCGACGCGCGCGTTAGCGGGACTGGCGCGCGGGGGCGCGATCGATAGTAGTTTTTGAACTGTATTATCTAAGGTGGCGTTTGAACCACACGTCGTCGATCGTCATTCGTAGTGCGGATGCGGATGCGGATGCGGAGCGGCGTCCCGCCCCCCGCCTCCCTCCCATCCGCCGTCGCCCCCCGCCGCCGCCTCCTCTCGCTCCCTCGCCCGCGCCGCCCGCTCCCGCTCGTCCCTACTCCGCGCGTTCGCGCTCTCCATCGTCGCCTGTCGAACGACGAGATGATCGACGAGCGCGATCGCGAGCATCCCGACCGTCGTCGGCACCGCGAACGCGACGAAGAGCACGACGACGTCGGAGACGCCGTACGTCTTCTTAGACCACTCGACCATCTCCGCGGCGACGCCCGGCGCGGCGAGCGCGACGCCGCACGCGCGTCCGAACCAGTTGTTCGGCGCCTTCCAAAACGGCACCGGCTTCACGGACCGCCACCCGGACCGTCCGAAGTTCGCGAGCGCGCTGAGCGTTCGCGCGGCGGTGTACTCGCGCATCTCGCCGTCTCTGAGGTAAAAGATGGACGGGTACGCCTTGACGTCGAGACGCTTGACGAGCGTGCGGCACTCCGGGCCGTTCACCTTGGCGACGCGGATGTTCGAGTCCGCGAGCTCGGTCGCGAGCTCTTGCCACGTCGGCGCGAGCTGCTTGCAGTCTGCGAGGACGGGTGGGGAGGGAGGGACGCGGAGGTTTAGGCTCCGTGAGTTTGCCGTTCGCCGTGATTTCATTGATCTCATTCGTCGGACTCGACGACGCGCGAGTCGAGAGAGAGGGCACGGAGGACGGGCGCTCACGTCCACACCACGTCGCGTAGACGTCGATGAGTATCGGCCCTTTCGCGACCTGCGGGTTCGGACGAAGGCGACGGCGCGCGCGTCAGCGAAGGGAGGGGACGAAGAGGACGGGACGAGATCCCCCGGGGGTCGACGTAACCTAACGAGTCCACGCGCTTATTTTACCGCGAGAGGCGGGCGCTGAATCTGAAGCGCGCGCGGACGACGACCGACGCGCACCTGCTCGTCGAAGTTCGCGTCCGTGAGCTCGATGACCGTCCCCGCGGAGGACGCCGCGGACGACGCCACGAGCGTCAGCGCGACGATGACCGCGAGCGCGCGCATGGTGCGCGCGGAAGTGACGACGACGACGACGACGACGACGAGTCGACGACCCGTCCGAGAAACCACCGACCTCACCTGACGCGGTCGCTGCGGCGGCGCCCGACCGCCGTTTGGTTTCCCCGCATCAGTCCACCCCCGCGCGAAGGATCTGGCGCGCGCTCGCGCGCGCGATGGCCATGCCGACGTCCACGCCCGCCCCCCACGACAAAGACCCCCCCCTCCACGACGTCGCCGATCTTCGCGACGCGGCCGCCAAGCCGATGGGCAACGTCCAGTCGCTCCTCCACCGCCGCCTTCGCGCGCTGCAGAAACGCTCCGCGAAGATCGAACGCGCCGTCGCCAAGGAGCGCGACGGCGGCGAGATCGACGACCAGCAGCGCGAGCTCGTCGCCGGCGCGGCGCTCACGACGTCGATGCTCGACGAGATGACCAAGCTCTTCGATCAGTGCGTCGGCGCGATCGCGGCGGACGTGCGCGACGCGGTCGCGGACGCGAAGGCGCGCGAGATCGCGACCGCGCGCGAAGCCATCGAACGGCTCGAGAAGACGTCGCGGGACGAACGTCGCGACGCGGAGGCGAGGGAGACGCGGCGCGAGAGGGACGAGAAGAGACGCGCGAAGGAGCGCGAGGGCGCGCTGAGAGCGTTGGAGAAGCGGTGCGAGGCGGCGGAGAAGGCGGCGAGGGCGGCGAACGATCGCGCGGCCGCCGCGGAGCGCGCGCTCGCCGACGCCGCCGCCGCCGCCGCCGCCGCCGCGAAGAAGGCGAAGAAGGCGACGATCGCGCGCGACCCCCTCCCCAAACGCCCCAACGACGCCGACGCCGTCGCCGCCGCGGTCGAGGACGCGACCAGGGAGATCATCACCCTGCTCTACTACGCAAACGCGTTCGACCTCTCCCTGCCGGACGTCCCGCCGTTCTCGCACGCGCTCGAGAGGGAAGCGGCGTTGTCGTACCACGCGGATCCGCGGTGCCGCACCCATCGGTCGGTGACGGCGGAGGACCTCGACGCGTTGGTCGCGCTCGCGCGCGCGGCGACGACGCGCGCCGCCGCGGACGTCGGCGACGGCGCGACGCAGACGCAGATGATGTCGCACGCGGAGGCGATCGAACGGTGCGTCGCGCTCGCGACGTCGTGGGTGTCGTCGACGAACGCCCTCCCCGCGCCCGCGTGGACGTCGCGCGCGCGAGGCGTCGTCGACGCCGTCCGCGGGAGCGGGTGGAATACGCTTCGACCGGTGATGCACGGCGTGGGCGACGTGGGCGGCGCGGACGGGGGGGACGCGATGCCGATGCCGCCGGCGGCGGCGCGGCAGACGGCCCACCACCTCGCGGGAGGAGGGAGGGAGGAGAAGGAGGGGGAGGACCGCGCGTCGGCGCGGCCGAGGGCTCGCGAGCGGGAGCGAAAGCCTCCGGCGGCGGCGGCGGCGGCGCGTTCGAACGGCGCCTCCCCCGGGACGGTCCTCGCGGCCGCGCCGGGTCAACCTGCCCCGGAGGCGTTCTTCTCGGGGATGGGAGGCATGGGGTTCCTGGACATGGTCCAGCGGCAGCAGCAGCAGCAGCAGCAGCAGCGGCAAGGGCAGCAGCGAGGGCAGCGGTGGCGGCGCCCGAGACGCGACGAGTTCGCGCCGCCGCCGCGCGGGTTCAGCCCGCCCGCGCGCGTCCCCACGCCGCCGCCGCTCCTCCCGACGCTCTCGACGGTGTCGTCCATGGACCAGTACGGGTTCGTCGCCGCGATTTCCGAGGGCGGGGACGAGCACGTCGGCGAAGGCGTCGGGAAGAAGACCGCGAAGCGAGGCGGCGGCGGCGGGAAGGGCGAGAAGCGAAACGCGAACGCGAACGCGAACGCGGCGCGACGCGGCGGCGGCGGCGGCGGCGGCGGCGGCGAAAGAGCCGCCGTCCCCGCGCCCGCGGTCCCCGCGCCCGTCGTCGCGAGGACGACGACAGCGCCGCCCGGCCCCGGCGGCGGCGAGAAGAGGAAAGAGCGCGGCGACAGGAACGGCGGCGGCGGGAGAGGCGGGAGAGGCGGAGGAGGGGAGAAAAAGACCGCGCGCGGCGGCGGCGGCGGCGGCGGCGGCGGCGGCGGACGCGGCGGACGCGGCGGGGAGAGGAAGTGAACGATACGATCGACGGGAACGCATCACGACGCGAGCGAGACCAACCAACGTGAACGGTGTGACGATGAAACCGATGAAACGTACGCGTCGCACGCGCGAGCTCGTCGCTCCGTCGCCGCCTTCTTCCTCGCCGAACGATACGGTACGAGTATCTCCCGGAGATTCTGTTCACTTCGCGATATTTTTTCGTCTCTCCGACACGAGGCATCGTCCGCGCGTCATCATATCCGCTCACGCATCGCACGCGCTTCACTCAAACCTTTCTTCACGAATATGCCGGTCTCCCCCGCTCTCGCGTTCACCCTCACCAACGGCGGTGCGTCCCCTCCCGTCCCGTCGTCGTCTCCTCGCGCGCATCGCGTTCCCCCGCATTTAATTCAACAACGACGCGATCGATCGTTTCAACGATTCCGTCCCTCTTCCCCCTCCACCGCAGGCAACTACGCGTCGTGCCTCGCGCTCCCGCGCGATCAAACGCTCCAGATCTTCTGCACGCCCGCGTACCAGAAGAGCGGCGCGGTGAACCCGGAAGCCGAGGTCGCGGTGCGTCCCGCGCGCGACCGTCGCTCGCTCGGAAGTATATTCCGAAATATCTTCTATTCTCTTCGTGACACCAAGCGTCCATCCGTCGTCCCGGCCTCGCCTCCGACGTCGACGCCTCACAACCGATCCCCGCCCCCGCTCCTCCTTCCTCCAGTGGCGCTTCATGGGCGCGACCGGCCTCACCGCGTGCGCGGCCGCGATGATCGCGGACAAGGCCGCCTCCGGTCCGTCCTTTTCGCGCTCTCTCTCTCCGCTCGGCATCCCGCGGTTTCAAAGTACTTTCGTACCTATCAAACGCGAGCGCTCGACCGTAAAACTGACCGATATTTCGACTCGTCCTTCCTTACAAACCGCGCAGGAGACGCGAAGCGTAACCTCAACATCGCGGTCGCGGGGACGTCGCTCGTCCACGCCGGGCTCTTCGCGACGAACACGACGATGAAGGAGGACGTCCGCCCCGCGATCAGGGCGCTGAACATCGCGACGAACCTCGCCGTCGCGGGTCTCGCGATCAAGGAGGCGGTTGGGAAGTGAACCTATCGTGCCTTGCTTTGAAAGTAAAAATATGAACCCGTATGATCGATCAACCGCGTTCGTTTTCATCGGTCGACGACAAGACGTCGCGCGTTTCGTCCAGAGACGGCACTGCTACTGACTGCGAACTGCAGCCGTTGATGCGTAAGCAAGAGCAGCACGCAATGCTCGCCACTCCATCATGGACCTCGAACGCGGCGAGCGGCGCCCGCGTCGCGAGGGCGAGCGACGTCACCGCGACGACGGCCGCGGCGAGCGACGCCACCGCGACGACGGCCGCGGCGAGCGGCGGCACCGCGACCGCGACAACCCGCGCGAGCGACGCGAACGCGGGGACCCGCGCGCGGGCCACGGAGGCGAAGCGCGACGAGGCCCACCTCGACCGGGGCGACGACGCCCGCCGCACCTGATAAGACGACATAAGAAGCCGAAGCCGCCCGGGCTTCACGTCATGGGCGTCAAGGTGACGTTCTGGCGCGTCTCCCTGCTCGCGTTCCTCCTCGCCTTCTGCGTCGTCGCCGGCGCGTGGCTCGCGCCGTCGTACGAGCGCTACAAGAACCGCCCGTCCACGGTCCGCCAATTCTGCGAGGTGCTCGACTCGAACGCCGACACCGGCTGCGTCGCGGTCCGGCTGCTGTACGAGTCCGACTGCGACAACCCGTACGCGTACAACAGCGCCGCGGAGGGCGGCGGGACGACCAAGGCGCAAGACAAGGCGGCGTGCGAGGCGATGATGAAGCGTCTTTGCGTCTATTCCGACGACCAAAAAGCCGCGAGCGACGCGTGGCCGCCGGACCCGAACGCGATCTCCCCGGACCTGCGAGCCGCGTACGTGGCCAGGTACCCGAACGCGACCGAGCACGCGTGCTGGTACCCGCCCGGGGAGATGGAGAGAGGGATGACGTTCACGCCGCCGCGGGAGTACTGGGACGATTTTTTCAACGCGTTGATGACGATGATTCCCATCCTGTTCGGTTTGCTGCTGTCGTTCTGGTGCGTCGTGAGACGGAAGAGGACGCACCCGGAGCTGGAGGACGAGGAGATGCTCAGCGGACTGTTCGACGAGGTGGTGTCGCACAAGGACGGCATGCGCGCGCTCGCGGAGGAGCAGAGCAGGGCGGTGAGGAGTCTCCAGGCGAAGCTCGACCGCGAGCAAGAGAAACGCATCGACTTCGTCTTGGAGGTTGAAAAGGAGAAGAAGGAGCGATTGATGAGCGAGGATAACATCAAGCACGCGGTGAACGCGAACTTGAGGAGCATGGAGAGCAAGCTCGCCGCGGAGATGGCCGCGAGGTTAGCGCAGGCGTTGGGGAAGAAGGGCGAACGCGCGGCGAAAAAGTTTGAAAAAGAGCGCCTCCTAAATTCGGGCGACGGCGGGACGAGGCCGGACAGCGCGGCGTCCATCTACGAGGAGCACGAGCGGGATTACGCGCGCAGACGAGCGGCGTTAGCGGACGACATCGAGGCGCAGCGGAGCGCGTTTCACAAGCGGCTCGCGGATCGCAAAGCGCGCCCAGAGCCGGGAGAGAGGCGCGAGGGGCGGGAGAGAGGCGGCGATAGAGGCGAGCGGCGGAGCAAAAGCCGCGGTCCGCGACGCGACCGCGCGTGAAGCGGATGGAGCGGTGATCTCTTTAATATCTTTCACGTAGTGTACTACCGTAGCGATATCAAACCAAACCACCGCGCGGCGCGCTGCTGCTGCTGCTATTCGGCTAGTTGAACCGCAGCCCGAACTTCGAGGTCGCCCCGCGGTGTTGCCCTCGGCTGTCCGCGAGCCCGCTGCCCGCGCCCAAGGAAAACTGCTTCTTCGACTCCACCTGCGTCCCGCTTCCCGCGAACCCGCATCCGCCCCTCTGAAGCTTTACGACCCCCTTCACCTTCTTCCCGTCCCACGCCCCATCCTTCTTTATCACCTGCTCGTACGCGTCCTCGCTCACGGCGACGCCGCTCGGTCTCAACACGACGATCTTTGTCGTGTTCGTAAACGTCTTCCGCGTCACCGGGCACATGTATCTCTCGCCGTCGACGTCCGCGCCCGTCGGCACTCTCGTCCACTTCACCGGCAGCAGGTCCTTCAGCCGCAGCCTCTTCATCGTCGTCGGGCACTTCGTCTCCGTATCCGGCTTGTCGCCGACGCGAACCTCCGCGGTGGGGGTCTTGGAAGGGAGCCAATACGCGGGAAGCTCCTTTTTCCGTCGCTCGCGTTCCTCTTCGTCGATCCCCTCGTCGCCGGTGACGCCGGTGCCGTCGCCGACGTCCGCCTCCGCGCCGGCGAGCGAGACCGGCGCGGACGACTTACCGACGCCGCCGTTGTTCACGCGCTCGAAGCGGTCGACCTCCTCGATGCGCTTCTTCCGCGCCTCTTCCGCGGCTTTCTCCTCGTCTCGCGACGCCTGGTCTTCGTACGCTCGCGTCCGTCGCGCGATGTCCTTCTTCTGGTGCAGCAGGCACGAGAAGATGTGCTCTTTGTCGTACAGAACGCCCTCGGGGGTGACTAACGGGTCGATCGCGTGCGTTAACCCTAACGCGCACGCGTCGAAGTCCTTCACCGTCTCCTTCCCGAGGCGCTCCTTGACGGTCCCGAACCCTAATGCTTTCTTCTCCATGTACGTCAAGTTTTCGCTTCCCATCGTCCCCGCGTTCTTGCTGTGGCGGTTGCCCGTGCCGCCCATGGCGACGGACGGAAGGGACGGGCGTGCGCGCGCGCGGGTCTAAGCGAGCGTCGCGCGCGCGCGATCGGCTCGGAGGAAGCGCGCGTCTCGTCTTCGTCGCGCGGTGGGGAGTGCGGCGAGGGGAGGGACCGATCGATCGCGCGGGGATCTCCGAAATGCGATTCAAATTATGCAAATGCAGGTTAAGGTTAAGGTTAACCTTACGCGGACGAGTTAACGACGAGTTAAGGTTAAGTTGTCAGTACGTGTACACGTACACTAGTTGTAGTGTAAGTTGTCGCGACCGCAGCCTGGCCGCACGCGAGATCGCACCCGAACACCCGAACTCTCAAGATGTAGGCAGAGGCGCGCGCGCGTAGCCTCCCCGACGCGTCCGGCGCGCGAGGGCACCGGACGCGCGCGAGGGCACCGAACGCCTTCGCGCGATGCGACAAAGACGCGTCGCGGGCGAGGACGCCGCGGACGCGAACGCGGCGCGCGATGGGGACGTCGCCGAGGCGTCGCCGTCGTCGCGGACGAGCGCGTCGGGAGGATTCGCCGAGGTCGCGCGCTCGCTGTTCGGCCGCGCGGACGCGTCGCTGTTCAGAGACTGGCGGACCGCCGCGTTCGCGTCGAAGGAGGACAGCGACGCGTTCGGGTGCGTCGCCTCGTCCTCATCAGTCGCCTCGTTCGCGTCGCCGCGAGTCGAACGCGTTCGACCGCGATAAATGCGTCACGATCTCCGCCCCCTCGCGTCCTTTCGCGCCCGCGGGCGGTTCCCTTCCCTCGTCCGCCGTCCGACGCCAGTCCCCCTTCTCTTCATCCCCTTCTCCCTCCCCTCGTCCTCCCTCCCGTCCCTCCCCAGGCGATGGCGCAAGAGCAGCCTGGCCGTGCTCGACGACGCGAACACCGCGGTCGTGTTCATCCTCCTGACCACGGTGGTGTACTTCGACTTCGTCAAGTGCGTTCTATAAACACGAACGCTTTTCACCCACCCCGTTCGATCGCGGCCCCTTTCAACTGACCATCGATGGGCGGCGACGTCTCCACTCAGGCACCCGGTGGCGGCGCTGACGCCGCACCTCCAGACGAACCTCCTGTGCTTCTGGGTCGTGAACGTAGTCGTCTTGGTCGTCATGATGTGGCACGCGCACTTCCGAACGGGTTCGTACGAGCTGCGGAAGAAACTCGTCGCCGCGTACCTAGTCGTCAGTTTTCTCACGGTGAACTCTTTGATTTTCCACATGTTCGCGCTGGGCGACCGCCCCGTGCCGGCCAAGGCGCGTCCTCCCTCGTTGTCACACTGTTTGTCCCCACACGACCGCGCTCGCGTCTTGTGCGCCTTTTCCTCGAGGACTTTTGTCGCCTCGCCGTCGTCTCTCTCCGCCCGACAACCCCGCGGTTTCAGCGCCCGAACTCGACGCCTTTCAACTCCGCTTCTGACGCCTTTCGACTCCGCCCCGACGTCGCCTCGCGCGGACCCTCGACCCTCAGTACCGGATGGTCTTCGGCGCGTTCTTCACGATGAACTCCCAGCTCGCGTGGGGCACGCCCGGGACGGCGGACTCCCCGCTGTGGTTCGCGTTGCCGAGATCCTTCGTGCTCGTCCCGCTGTTTTACCTCCGCTACGGCATCTTCTTCCGGTGGCACGGCTACGGCCCGTATCGGTGCAACGTCGTCGGCGTGTGCGCGCCGCTGCCGGGCCCGAACGAGCTCGGGTTCATCGCGACGTGGCCGGGCGTCTTCGTGGACGTCTTCGTGTTGACGTTCGTGATGGTGCTCGCGGAGTGTAAGCTGGCGTTGTCGTGGCGCCTGTGGCGCGCGCAGTTGAGTCGCGAGTCCAACGCGGGGGTTCTCCCGGGGGGGGCGCGCCGAGCGAGCGACTGAAAGGCGTCGGTTGGAGGGAGTTGAAAGGCGTCGAGGGTGGGGATTGAAAGCGAGGGACCCTGGGCGGAGAGAAACGCCGGGCGAAGTCCTTGAGAAACGGCGTTCACCACGCCGACGCGGTCGTACGGGGACCGGTGTAAGGAGAACGCGCCTTGACGCGACGCGATCGACGACGAGACCGTCGTCGGCACGGGGCGCGATGGAACGCGTGGACGCGCGATAGCGAGCGCGGAGTCGACGTGACGGACGCGTGGGCGCGAGGAAGGAAGCGCTCGGAGTGGATGGAAGCGTTCGCGGACGTCAGTTGGCGTTGAAAGGCGTCGAGGGCGGGGATTGAAAGCGAGGGGTGGGCGGAGAGAAACGAAGGGCAAAGTCCTTAAGAAACGGCGTTCACCACGCCAACGGGGTCGTATGGGGACCAGTGTATAGAACGGGGCGTTCGCGGAGGAGGGCGGAGACGAGCGGCGGATGACGGCCGTCTTGTCTTTCGCTCGCGAAGGAAAATAAACGAGGAGGTTGTGCGACGAGGGGGGGCGCGGCGGCGGCGTGCGCGCGGCGCGGCGCGACGTGGCGTGCGCGGTATCGAGGAGGACCAGGGGGACGAATCGGTCGCGGCGCGGGCGACCGGAGTGGAGAACGGATAGAGACGGTGCGCATAGCTAGAGAGACGGCGGAATGTGTAGGGAAGAAAAAAAAACCATCGTTCTCTGTTTCGATGTGTCGCGTCAACGCGCAGACTCAGGCGCAACCTCTCAGGTGTTCGTTCAGGATATCTGGGCGCGAATCCCTCAGACGCGCTGACTTCGACGCGCGCTGCCTCCCTCCGCACGCCAGGCGCGATGCCGGCGAAGCGCGCGAATCCCTCGGCGACGCCGCCGAGGGGGAAACGCCCGAGAAGCGTCGACGGCGACCCGGTGCGTCCGCGCGCGCGCGTCCTCCCCTCGCGGGGAATTGGACCACGCGTTCAGTCAAGATCTCTCCTTTTCTCCCCCCGAGGCGAGGACGAAGCGCCTTCGCCTCGACGATCCCCCCGACGCGCTCGCGCTGACCGCCTCCCCCCCCGCGCCTCCCTCCCGAACGCAGACCGACGACGACGACGCCGCGGGCTCCTATGGGCAAACAGTCTCGCCGAGCGCGGACGCGATCGCCGCGAGCGCGGTCGCCGCGGGCGCGGACCCGGAGGCGGTGCGCAAGCTCATGGAGCCCGTCCTCGAAGACCCGGACGGCGACCTCGCGCGCGCCAACTTGAACGTGCTCACGACGCTGCAGAAGACGCTCGAGAAGGCGGCGGCGGCGGCGGCGGCGGCGGCGGCGGCGGCGGCGGCGGCGGCGGCGGCGGCGGCGGCGAACGGCGGCGCGGGTCCCGGCGCGACGCCGCACGGTCACGGTCACGGTCGCGGTCACGGTCACGGTCACGGTCACGGCCACGACCACGACCACGACCACGACCACGACCACGACCACGACCACGACCACGACC
>Ga0181560_10003028_pt1 | contig 15602 bp, 14 predicted proteins | sample 011ome_20_FD_133751 | JGI IMG/M metagenome (GOLD analysis project Ga0181560, IMG submission 133751) | Coastal salt marsh microbial communities from the Groves Creek Marsh, Skidaway Island, Georgia - 011509CT metaG (megahit assembly) | ecosystem: Environmental > Aquatic > Marine > Intertidal...
GTCATCGTCGATCATCTCCGCCATGGAAAACGCGTCTTCTCCGCCAGTCGGGAGCCAGAAAACAACATCGCAGGGGGAGGAGGACTTCTGCGTGCCCTCTGTCTCCCCACCGCCTTCCTGCTGAGTATCCTCCTCTTCAGCTTCAGCTTCTTCTGCATCTGCTTCTTCTGCTTTGGCTGGCTTGCCCTCATGCACGTGCGCAGCTTCCTCATCGGACTCCGACTTGCCATGCGATTTCCGGAAGGCCTCCCTGAGCTTCTCAGCCCCATCCTTTCCGGTGACGGAGCGATCCACGACGAGGCGCAGAGGACCGTCCACCGCATCGTACCCGTTGTCAGATTCACTCGAAAGGGTTGGGGCTGTGAAGGGCATGCTGCTGCGAGTCATGTTCCGGGGGACCGCGAAGGCCGCCGCGGACTGCGCGAAGGTCGAGAAAGTGGTGGAAGCTACTGTGGAAGACATGTTGAGTCGCAGAAACGGTGATGCCCTTCCTCTCAAGCGGCACCCTCTATGCGCAATTTCGGGGACCATGCAATTCGGAAGGGCGTGAAAACATGACAGCTCCGGTGACGATAGCGGACTCTCTCCGGGCTGTTCCCATCATGCGGCGCGAGGGGGTCCTTGGAGTCGACGCATTCGAGAAGAGGTGTAGAGAGTCAGGTCCGAGTAAACAGGTGGTGATGCCACACAAGTTCATGGACGCCTTGGTGGCGGAAAACATCGACTACACTCGAGTTGACCGCATCCACACTGCATTCGCAAAGTACGCGCGCGCTCCCTTCTGCCCTGAGCTCCGAACGCAAGATGCCGTGAGGTGTGAGACTTTGCGCCAGATCGCCATCCGAGCGGTGAGGCGCAGACCCCGGTGGGCTCGCCCGTTCTCTGTCTCAGCGACTGTAAGGTGTGCTCTGCTTGCGTGCATGCGTTCTCGCCTCACCAAGATGGATCCGGACAAGGTAATGCCTCTGCTCAGCACCGAGCTTCGCATGGACCCGATCGGGCTTCTGACACTTCCGGGCACAATCTCTAACCTCAGGTCACTAGCGCTAGCCACAATTTGCTCGCTAGCCATACGCTTTGCTGCGAGACGAACGTTTGGCGCAAGCACGACATTCAGTAACTTGTTGGGGAACATGCTCGCCCTCTTCTGTTCATGGAAAGCGTGGATTGCGCTGTCCGAACTGTTCTCAGAGCACGTGGACGCGAAGTATCCGCAAGACCAGTGGCAGTGGTTCGCATGGTACGCAAGCGTTGGGTGGGTGTGTCTTTTCGTGGTGATGTAGGACGCATCATATGTCATGATCAGGCGACAATGGGTGGGGCATCAACGTACCGCATCATGACTTTGCACGTGCCAGGCAGCTGAGCATCTTCAACGTAGGCCACCTGCAACGCGTCCCAGACAAGGTACCGAGTCAGTCTTATCATCTCGACGGAACCATTGTCGGCTATTCGGAATCCCAGGGACAGGGACTTGGCTTTTCCATCTTCCGTCGGAACCGTTCGCGTCAGCCGCATGGCACCTCCGGTGAGGCCCCAGAAAGGCTCATTCAGCCTGCTCTCTGTCGTCAGCGCACCAGCAGATTTCATGCCCCCGTTCAAGTGGAATGCCACTTCCTTCGCAAACAGGCCGGACTCGCGTGCCTTTGACACATCGATCGCCTCCGCGTAGTCGTCTACAAACAGGTACGTTCCGTCAGCAGCTTTGAATCTCCGCATGTACTCAGCATCGCTCTGGAATGATGCGGGGACGGTGTCAATCAGGATCCCGGTTTTCTGCCCCTGCAGACGAGAGTCACGGTGTGCCATGGTTGGGTCGTCCGTGTACGCAAGCTGCACTATCTGATCCTCCACACGTAGAGTCGTTGAGTCCTTTGAGATGGCGTCTATCGTGCCCACGATGTCCACATCCCGCCTGATCACGACTTTGTCACCAAGGATCTCGATTGCGCCTGAGCCGGCCGCGGCGCTAGCTGACCCAGCGCCAGCAAAGAACTCGTGCGAATACGAAGCATCGTACCTGATTGAAGACTCCTCGGCTGATGTTCCTCTTATCGATGCACCATCGTTTCTGAGCGTGAATGTGGAGGCATCTGTGAGAAGGAACGATCCGGACACAATTGCATCGTCTGCGCCAAGCACGCCGGATCCGACGAGCATGTCTGATGCAGTCGCGACGTGGTGGAAGGTGGGTGTGGTTACGTCATCGACAGGCACCTCGGAGCGAAACTTTTCGTCCGCAGTGAATGTGATATTGGCCGAGTCGAACGCGACGTTGGTTTCTGACGCGAGCTTGAGCGTGCGTTCGCCTGCATCTATGACTGTTGTGTCGATGACTGCGGGATCTTTGATGCCAAGACTGCTGACCTCTAGAGCCTTGTTCGAGCCGTCAGTCGTGACAACCACTCTGCCACTCGACGCGAGCTCCAGTGCGTCCAGGTCGTATGCATCGATGCGTGCAGTGTGGAGCTGATTCACGACCACAGGACCTGCGTCCGGATAGTAGTCGTCGTCGCTGCCTGTGTAGTTGATAAACATACTGGGGTCCTGGCGGAAAGCCAGAATTGGGGTGCTCATGGTTTCATGAGTGTACAGCATGTTGTGGTGGCAAGGCGGATGCGCATGCTTCGCTTGCAATCAGTCTGTGAGCTGGTAGACAGGCGATCGGACGCCGATGTTGTTGAAGCCCATCAATCGGAAGACCGAGTTTGATGTTTGGGGACCCGCGCGGTACAGGCGCTTCACTTGCGCATCTGATGGGAAATGATTGAGGAAAACGACAGACGACATGTATGCGTCCGCAGGACGCTGGCCCACCATGATCGTTCCGCTTGGGTTGATTACGTCCACCTTGCCTATGCGGTTGACGCTGTAAAGCTCTCCGTCCTTGAACAGCGTCACGGTGCCGTCTGCATGGAACGCCATGAGGTTCACCCAGCGTTTCATGGACACATGGTCGAACTGTGCGTGCACGCCGCCAGTTGTGCCGCCGGCCCCACCAACGTCTCTGGAAACGTCTGTCCCGCCAGCCGGGGCATGTGCGCCGGCTTCAGCCGTGCCGTTCACCAGTCCTTGTGCATGCGCAAGCAGATCTTGAAACTCGCGCGTGTCGGATCTTGGCAGATCTTGAGATTCCTGGGCTTGACGCATCCGTTGAGCGTCCAAGTCCTGCCCGCCGCCAGGACCAGCGGCCTGCAACTCAGGCACCTGCGCGTAAGTGGGAAATCTGACGAGAATGTTGGACGTGCCCCTGTCAATCGAAAACATTGGAGTGCCTCCGATGGACAGGATAGGGGACAACTCGTTGCTGCGCGGCGGCTCGTTAAGGTACAGCCACAGGCTCACCCCATACTCTGTCCCGTTCGTGAACATGGGCATACGGCCACCATCGATCGTGGTTGGCTGGGCGAGAGCCATGACTCCGTCCGAGACCGTGTTGATCCTCGACCCAGAGTCGACTATTCGCGACAGAATCCATATCAAGAAAATGACCAACACAACCACGCCTCCCAGCGTCATCGCGGTCACGATAGGGCGGTGCTTCCAGTTGCTGTGCAGCGTGGACTTGAGGGATGTGGTGGACAGCAGGTCCATGTTTCACGTCCTGTGCAAGAATATATGCCGCCTTCTCCTCTTCTCACATCGCCGCACGATCAATACGGCTGCGTCTTTGAAAGATGGCGCCGGCTATGACCATGGACCTGGCCAAGCTTGAAGAGGCGGTAGACGCTCAGATCGCTTCTATGGTCGAGCAGCCGCCCAGCCGGAAAGAGGTCGATGAAGCTAAGGCGGACGAAGTAGACGATGTGGCGGAGAGCATCGAGACGATGCTGCTGCCAATCGTAAATGTTTGCAATGCGCGCCAGGTCCTCTCCGGGGTGTCGCGCAGGGTGGCCAGGGTCAGCTGCAAGTCCTGCTTGAGCCACCTGAAACCCTTGCACATGATCGGGGAAGGTGCGGATGGCCAGGTATGGCTATTGGAGTCCGGCCACGCAGCAAAGCTGGGGTTCCTGGAGCTGCTCGACGAAACCATTCCGGATGAGCGGATCGAGTCGGTGTTGCAGGAAGTCGCGGCGGCCAGAGCTGCGGGGCGTGCGGACATATCACCTACTGTGCACGACGCCTGGTTTTGTACTTCTGCCACACGCATCGCTTACGTCATAGTAATGGACAAAGTCGATGGGGGCGTTAGCCTGCGGAAGTGGAAGACCATGGCCGCGCTCAAAAACCACCGGCGTCTGCTGGAGCGAATAGAGGCGCTCACTGTTCGCTTGAACGCGTTGGGGATATTCCACAACGACTTGCACGAGTCGAACATCATGGTGGACAGCCGGGAGCGCCCTTGGATAATAGACTACTCGAGATGTACGTTCGTGGATGTATCCGGCGACCTGAAGTCGAAGTTTGGTGACGTCGGAATGGTTCGGCAACACCTGTCCGACTCGTACTTCCCGGTGGACGCAAAAGTGCTCACGCGCTGCATCGTCAAACGATTGCGCGCCAACTCGGTAATTGAGGTCGAAGCGCAGTCCGAAGACGATGCTGCAACGAAAGAATCGAAGAGCGCAACGTCGCGCCCTCGCGCAAAGAAGGTCCGCGCTCGGTCGGTGTCCTCGAAGGCATCATCTTGACAGAGACCTGACCGCGGCCCATATGTCCCCCAGCTCTTTCAGAACGTCCACGCCGTCTATCTCTAGCGATGTGGCTGCAACCTGTCCCGACACGAACATGTCCCCCTCAAAAAGGGCCCCAAAGCTTCGGATGTCGCGACACTGCACGCTTCCAGTCGCCCGTATATCTGACGCATGAAGAGTTCCGGACATGTTCACGCCTTGAGAGAAGTTTGCGGAGCACCTGACGTTGAGATCTTCAACAGAGCACGCTCGCGCCTCGAGCAGAGGGGCGTTCACTGCCAATCCAGACTCTGATGCGCAGACCGCCCCTTGGGACACAGACAGCGAGCGGGCGCCCACGTGCTCGCATGACAGATCGCCTGAGGAAACGCCGTTGGTGAATGCCAGGGTTTCAATCCGAGCAACTCTGTCGCACTGCATCTCCTGGCACTGTATGTCCCCGCCCACGGTCACGCGCCCAGGGCAGTGCACTCCTTCATGCTCTCGGCTGGCGTACAGCACATCCTCCACCTCCAAGTAGCGCGTGAAGTGCTCGGCCTCGGGGTCTGGCACAGAGCTCCGGATCATGCTGCGCACGGCTGCTGATGTGGGCACGAGCTTGTCCTGGTCGACGCCAAGGTCAGACCCATAGTCCGCATCGGACTTGTCTGCTGTGGTCACGCCCTGAATCTCGCCGCTCATGGGATCTCCAAACACGATGGAGGCCCCTGTGCCAAGCGTCAGGCGTGATGCTATTTGGGTAGCATCGCGGCCGCCGGCCATGGACGCCGCGGACAATAGTTCGGACAAGCTACCAACACTTCCGGGGTGGTCTACGTAATGGTTGTATATCTCCTCCGTTCCCAGCATGGGAAGTGAGGGGTCAGATGGCGTGTAAAGGAGCCGGTACAGCCCCTCGTTGAAACTCGTAATGGATCCCGGCGGCGCGTCACCTCCGTTACCCCTGGACGCATGGAACGACTGGACTTTCAACACTCGGACTGGGTCGCTCGACACCACGCCAACTATGTTCACCAGACTCTGGCCTTGCAGCGCCTCGGTGTTCGTCAGAAGTAGTCTGCTGCCATCGGCGCTGTCCACAGTATGTTGGGTTCTGGACCCCGCGGGTGCTTGAATCTCAACGACCATGCCGCTTGCGAAGTTGGCGGACGCGCTGAGAGAGGGTTCATCGATCGTGACCCATGGTGACTCGACTGAGCATGCGAGGAACGGGCGCAGATCCAGTGTTCCAGACAAGCTGGGCGCGGCGCACGCCAAGAAAGGTGACGTATGGGACGCAGATACGTCGCCAAGAATCTCCCATAGCCTGAACTCCCGCCGGGAAACGGGGTCCTCGCCAATGTCGTCTGAGCTCATCAACTCGAATATGCTCGGCACGGCAGAGTCCGCGTGCCTGTCCAAGAACAGCTGCAGTGACGACGCCAGAGACGCTGTATCTGCATCAATCATGTCCTGGATGTCCTGTGCGCTCGTGGCTTCACGAAGCACGTGGGGGGCGTAGTACACGAGTTCTATTGGACTTATCATGCCTCCTGGCCCGTCGTTTCAACCGGCTGCAATCTCCCAGCGGTCACGGCGCATGCTCACCCGATATCCCCCACTGCGATGGCTCGGCGATATGAGAACATCTGATGGTGCTCGAGGCGGAGCCGGCCGCGCCACGCGCGCAGCAATTGCTGCCATAGGGCGTGCGAGCACGAATCTGCATCGCAAGGCGGCTGGAGAGGTGTATGGGACGCGCGGCCCACTGTTACCACGTCTGCGCAGCGGGGGTGCGCATAGCCGGGAATGGGTGGGAACATGTGAACTATATCGCCTGCGTGGACGCAGCGAACGAAGCTGGCCACGTTGGGCGGTAACGGGGCTGAGTGGTACGTCGAGTCAGCACAGCGAGGGGCGCCAAATGTGAACGCGCTCACCTCAAGATGAGGGAGAGACCGTGCGATCGAGTTGCAAGCTATCGTCGCCAAGGCGCCTCCGAGAGAATGCCCTGCAATGAGGACGCGCCTGTGTCGAGTCCGGGCCAGCGCCTTGGTTACCTTTGGACCGACCGACTTCCACTTCCGGCAGTACCCAGCGTGTACCCTTCCCTCCACTCCACCATCCTGGCCCACCATCCAAAGCATCAGGTTGTACATCCAATCCGTGATCGACTCTGTGCCACAGAACGCGACGGTGGCGTACACCTGTCCATCGCAGACACGCTCCCCAATCGCCACGCGGATGTCTGTGGAGATGTCCACCAGATATATCTCGCCATCCGCTCTGGCGGGGTGATAGACCTCCGACGCAAGGTCGCATGCTGTGGCCAGCAGGTCGGAGCGCCGCCGCCGCGATGCGCGCTTGCGAGTTGGAGCAACGTGCAGAGGCACGCGATGCCCTCTCATCGCTCGAAGAACCAGCCCCATAGCACGCCAGACCCTGTCTCTTGACCCTGTCTTGGAGATTTGAGCGCTCGCGCCCAAGTGAAACGTCGTGCGTGTGAAATGACGACATGGGGGCGCATCTTGCCAAGTTTGATCGTGTCCATGTTGATCGTACTGCCTGTGGGCGCATACTTGTTTTTCCTCTGGTTCGTAGGTATACCGGTGCGCCAGGCGGTGTTTGAGCTGACTGACAAAGAATTCTTGCGCGAAAACGACAGGCAGCTAGCCGCCACGCCCGATGCAGACCTCCCGAAGCCCGAACATGGCAACGGGCGCATGAGGTCGCCTCTGTGTGAGAGTGCCAAACACACCAGGTTTCTCGACGCGTATCACAAGATTGAGGGGACCTGGAGAACGCGACAGAGCAGGTCGCCGGATGCATCGTATTGCGAACGCAAATGCTCCAACGACCATGGGTGTGCTGGTTACCAGTTTCAAGAATCCGGCCGCGTGTGCGGCCTCGTCCCTGTGGGAGCTGAACAGACCAGTCGGGAGGGAGTTACCCTTATGCGTGCATCGGCCACAGATTGGGCGCCATGCGCCAAGAGCACAAAACTGGAAATGAGATGAAATGGACACGTCGAGGACCGACTGGCCGGACGAGTTGCTGCCTGACAGCGACAGGCGGCAATGTGAGATGACCCTGTCATACGACGCTGGCGTGACCGCTCGCGAGAGCATGATTCGCAGTCAGGTGATGTGGGCCCCCAAGCGCGCAAACTGCGGTCTGGATGCAGGCATCATCGCAGCCGCACCTCGTGCCGCTCCCGGTGGATGCTGGCCCGCCGAGATGTCCCGTGGCGCATCTTCGCCGCTGCAGTCGAGCGGCTTCTATGTCGCAGTATGTGCACCGTCCAACGCAAACGAGGTGCGGAGGGACAGGCCCCTGGATCCGAACTACATGGGCGCCGTGTGCTCCCGGTCACACCAGACATTCATGAACACGACGCGGAAGTGCACTGGCACGCAACGGCCTAGTGCGCGAGGGTCATGCAGACGTGCGGGTGGCCAATTTCCCAGCAAGTGAAAGGAGTGCACGGCTCGATGTCATCGCTTGCGTGCGCACCAAACCGTAAGCGGCGGTTGTCCGGCAAGCTAGGCAGAGAAACTTGCCTGACCGCTCGCGAAGAGTCGGAGGCCGTGTCATCTGCGGGAGGCGCAAAAGGTAAGCTCTCGGATCGCGAGCTGGCCAAGCGCATCGGTGAGCGCGACGTGCTGCGGCCGCAGATGCCGCACGAATGGGAGCGGGATCCGAGGACGTGGCTCAGCAACTTGGACATCAACGCGGTCATGGAGCAGTATGCTCGAACCCTGGACAACTTCACATACCTTGGAACGTGGCCAACAGACTTTGCGGAGCGCGTTGCGTCCGGAAAGTGCGTCACCATGTGCACGCCTGCCCCCTTCCGAAAAGCGTACGAGACAGGGTGCTTGGCAGCATCGGTGATCAACTTGGACGTGCACACAGGAAAAGGGACGCACTGGGTCGCGTTTGCGCTCGACTGCCGCGGGCGTGGAGATCCCAGGATGCTGTATTACGACGCGACTGGGCGCCCGCCTCCCAGCAGATGGAACGAGAAGAGTGCTTGGGCTGTGGTGGCCGCATGCATACCGGGCCGCTCTTTGCGGCGCAGAGTCCTTCGTAACGCAGCTTACAATCGGAACGTGCACCAGCGACAAAACACCGAATGTGGCATTTTCTCCATGATGTTTGTGGATGCTCTGATCCATGGGCGATCGTTCGAGGAACACTGCTCACTTGCTTTAGCTGACCAGGATGCTTTCAAGCATCGCAGGGTATTTTTCGACTTTCCAGACCATCTTTCGGAAGGCGAGTCCGAGGGCCACCGGTGGACGTGGGCTCAGTTGTTTGGAGGGAGCGTGGTCAGACGCTCCCGGCGACGCAAGGCGTGACTCATGCGCGAGACGGTGTTTCGCGGAACGGCGCACTGCGCCGTTCTGACAACTCCTCCACCCCACTCGGACCTCGCTCACGAGGCCCCTCGAAAAATCTTTGCCGAGACGCCTCCCCCTCATCCCGGTTGCGGGGGCCTGTCGCGACGGGCGCCTGTGATGGTGCGCTCTGCGAGGCCGAATCTGACGATCGAACAAGTGCTCGTATAGCCACCTCGATACCCCTCAAAGACGAGGCGATTTGGTCCAGAAGCTCCGCAAGGGAGTCGCCATTCGACGAACGTGTAACTTCGGACAGTGCGCTAACAAGCTCTCTTGCCGCGGACGTGTCTGGCACCGCGGTCCTGTCTTGCATTGTGGAAGACTCGGCGACGTATGGCGGGTTCTGCGGTGCGCTCTGCGTGACAGGCTGCGAAGCAGGATCTTGTGCAGGGCCTCCTTGCTGATTGCCTTGCTGATTGCCTTGCTGGGCGCCGGGCGCCGTGGATCTATTCGAGAATGGATTCATGACGCGCGCCAGAAAGCTGGGAGACTGTCCATCCGGTGCGCCAGAGTCGCCCCCTTCCAACTCGGAGTCCTCACTTGCCTCGCTGTCCTGGCGCTCGGACTCTTCGTAATCTTCGCCGCTGCTGTATGGCTCGTCACGGTCGCCGCCCCCCGCGTGGCTGAAGTTCGACCAGTCTGCGACGTAAGACTGCTCCACCGGTATGCTCGTGGGGATGGCGTCGCGTATCGTGATCACCCTGTCCGTCATACTACCTTTCACACATCGCAAAAAACGCGAGAGTCTGTTGAAAGACGCATGGACCTGCACGCCGCGTTCGAGTCTACCCTCAGTGAGCATGCGAGTGCTGGTGGCCCAGCAGGCCCTGTTGCAGCTGTGGGAGGCGACGGAAACGATGACATGTATGCGTCCCTGATGTCGAAGGAAGACAACGTGCTGGAACTCATTCGACGCATGGACGAGACGCGCAGAAGTGAGGTGCTCAGCCGCTCGGAGAAGTTGGTACCTCTCTTTCACGCGTTTGTCTCGGGCATGTCTTCTTTCGTTGCTAGATTGGTGCACTACAGCTCCAATCAAGCTTTTGGTGAAGTGATCGGGCTGTGCACCAGTCCGGAGGGAATGATATATACAGGAACTGCGCTGGTTGTCTTAGCGCTTATTCTTCTGGTGATTTGAATGACTCGAACGAGGTGCACTCGGATTTTTCGCACCCAGAGCGTCTGGCCTGGCAACGAGACCTAGTTGCCGTAATGAGTACTCAGCATATACGCAAGATTGTACACGCGACGCGCTCGTGGGTGGTGGCTTCACGCCTCTGGACTCTAGCGCGAGCGCCACTGCTTTGCGCGACATGTGGGAGCACGTTGCGCCCCGTTTAGCAAGGAAGACGAGCCCCTTGCCCTCGGGGTCGATCCTGGCTACGCTGGTGGGAATGTCGAGGAGGCCCCGCGCACGCTTCACGCTTTCTACGGCTTGCGCGCCCGAAGCTTCAAGATCTTCGAGGCTTGCTCCTGCGCAGATGGCGCGATCCACCGACATGTCTTCAATGATCGCTTGATCCATCGCTCCTGACTGGAACAGGGCGTTCAGAACACCTTCCAAGCGCGCGTAGTGGGTGCGCCAGTCCTTGGAGGACTCGGCGTCGTCAGTTTGGTTTGACAGAACAAGCGGGAGAGTCACAAGAACATGGCGTTTTTCCACGATCTCGGCAAGCGCATATTCGTCTTCGGACAGAACGATCAGGTGATTGCCACCAAGCTCCGGACCTGCGTGGTCATGTTTGCCAGGAGTGAGTGGCAAGGACCGCTGCAGTATCTCGGTGACGGACCGAACTCCCAAGTCGTCGGGAAGTCCGGTGAAGGAAACAAGGTCAGCGAGCGAGTAGACAACGCCGCTTTTGACAGAATCTCCCAGGGAGTCGCGGGCCGCCGCAACGACTTCTCTGAACGGGACATCGTCAGTCTCCCACATTGACGCAACTCCAACCTCTCCCACCTCCAGGACCGCTCCGTCGCACATCGCCTCAACACGCTTCTTGAGAATTTGTCGTGAAGGTGTCTGTATGGACACAGACACCCCCTGTGATGTCACCTGCACCTGCTTCACGCCCGCCATGGTGAAGTTGGCGAGATCCTGTTGTGCATCTCGCTTATGCAGCACGCAGTCGAACGACTCGGCGCTCAGGATGTCCATGACACGACCTATCTTCTTGTGCTTATCTGTTGCCGTCCGTGCCATTTCGTGATCCACCCCTTCTCGGTCTCCTGGCAAGGTGACGCCGTATCTGTAGATCGTGACATTTCTTTGCTCCGCGGGCAGGCGAGCATGCGACCCAAACCGCACAGCTCTGCCAATGACTTGCTCTTCGCGACTCAGGTTCCACCATCCATCCAGAATGTGTACTTCCCTAACAAACGCCAAGTCCATGCCCTCTGCCACAACCTTGGTGCACAGGAGCACCTTTATTTTGGAACCGTCTCTGTTCTTGTCCTCTTTTGCTTGCGCTAAGATTTTGCTGACCTCTGAACCATCCGACAGGATCGCATAGCACGGTCCCGAGTTCCTGAGCTGGGCGCGTTTGGTTACTGCCGTATCAAACTCGCATGGGCGAAAGCCGCGCTCTTCTAGAGCTGCTGCCAGCAGCTTCACACCCGCCCAAACGAAGTTCGTGTAGACCATCGCCACCCCGACACACGAGCTGACCTGTTGCACGATGAATGCTGCTTTGGGTGACACTTTGTGTAGTTGCTCGGGATGGAATGCATCCTCGTTCCCCTTCGTATACTGACCCGACCTGGGATCCAACACGCTTTTGAAACCAGCCTGTCCCGTATCGCCGCCTGGGAAAACGGCATTGCTTGACTCTGCCCCCTCGACCAAGGAGGTCGCGACTCGCTTGCCATTTGCGATCAGCGCAGGATGCTTGGCTTGGAGCTCGGAGCATTCAATGTGATGCATTATGGCGGCCTCGCCCCGTGACAGATTGCCGTCCCTGGAATACTTGGGCCACTTGACATTGATGCCCGGAACCGATGCGCTTCGCACGTCCATGGTGTACGGGACATTGGGGTCTGGGAGCAAGCGCGAGTATGTCGAGACATACCCGCGGATGGCATCTTTCAGGCGCGACTCGTCTATCTTGCCGGATGGTGGGAATATCTTCGACGCATCTGCTGGAGGAAGGTCATCGTTGTGCCGCAAAATGTTGATCAGATCAACGATCTCCTCTGCCCTGTCAAACATGGGCGTGGCTGTCATCAGAACGAACTTCACGTTGAAACAAGTCTGTGCAATCTGTACGAGAGCCTTGGTCACATTCTTCGACTCTGATTGTCCGGGCCTCAGATTATGAGCTTCGTCGACCACGATCACGCGGTCTGAGAAGTCCACAACGCGCTTGTGTATATCCTGCCGAAACCAATCGTTTGCGAACTGAGTCCAGCCAATAAACTCGTATCGCGCAGAAACCATTGCGGATATTTGCGCATCCAGCACTTCTTTGTCAGGATCACGCACCCGCCTGGCGGCTGCGGCGTACGGTGCAGCAGCCCACCCCTCCGGATCCAACTCCCACCGACCGCGCTTGAAGACCGCCTTTGCCGTAGAAGCGACTTCGTTGCGAAATTGAGACCTGACATTGATCGGACCAAGGACGCACGCTTTGTTCCGCATAGAGCTCGCATGCTGCTCGACGATCTCTATGGCGGTTCTGGTCTTCCCCGTGCCGGTTGAGTGTACCAGGAGGATCCCGCTGTACCCTGTTCCGGGGCCCATGAACACGCGGTTTGCCAGTTGGTGCGTCATCAGCTTAGTATGACCGCGGAGGAAAGTGGGGACGTGAAGGGAGCGCACCCTTCGGATCTGGTCCAGAAACGTTTGCGAAGTTACGGACGGCCAGGCGGACCAACCGAGCCGCTGTTTTGCGTGCTTCTGCGACTGCTCAACCTCGTACTCTCTGAACGCATGCTTGAGACGCCGAAGCTCGGTCCACGCGCTGTGGCTGGTGCGCGCTGATGCGATCAGGTTCGCAATGCGGGCTATTTCCGCGTCGTCGAGTTTGTCCATCGTTGCAAGCGTCGCACAAAAGTGGAGCGTTTGACAGTTGCGCGGCGCAGCGGCAAGAAATAAAATTTGTTCCATGCAAATGAGCAAGGGCAAGGGCAAGGCCGGGGAACGGTCCGAGCGAAAAGCACGCAATGTGAAGCAGCGCACCAAGTCTGAGAGCCTCACGCCTACGAGCGAGGCCGACTACCTGTCACAGGACTCGCCAATACCTGGTCAGGAATACGTCTGCATGTCCTTTGTGTCTCCGAGCGACGTGATTCCCGCCAAGGACGCCTTCGTGTTTGAGAGGTACATCAAGGAGGTTTTCCTTCCGAAGATAACGACGTTCACTGCAGCGGTTGGAGAGTCTCCGGAGTCTGTGGAACAGTTCTCAAAAGCCCTCACCAGCGATCTCGACGACACGCTCAAGGACGTCTCTGCGTTCCAGAGCGCAAACAAGTCACGCCTTGACACCGAATTCGCAGCGCTGAATCCAGCGGACATCACCATATCGGGGTTCAAAGTGAGGGGCGCTTATCCGGACATTGGCTCTGCCAAAAAACGCGCAGAGGCTCTGCAGCGCCAGGACAGGGGCACGGATGTGTTCGTCGCGCAGATGGGAGCATGGTGCCCGGTGCACCCGTCTGCAGAGAGTATAGGGGACGTCGTGTACGATGAGAGCGAGCTTAACACGCTCATGCGCATGAAGAGGGAAGCTGATGAAGCGCGAGACAACGCCTACGTGGCGGACACCATGGAGCGCGTAGTCGCCACGCGGAGCGATGCTGCGCAAAAGCAAGAAGTGCAGGAAGCGCCAGATGCGCAAGGTGAGCCAGATGCGCAAGATGCGCAAGATGAGCCAGATGCGCAAGATGCGCAAGATGCGCAAGATGAGCCAGATGAGCCAGATGCGCAAGATGAGCCAGATGTTCAAGGAGCGCAAGGAGCGCAAGAAGCGCAAGAAGCGCAAGAAGCGCAAGAAGTGCAAGAAGCGCAAGAACAGGCAAGCACGGCTTGACGATTCACAGTCAGAGTGTCTCGGATCCACTCACGTCCAGCGGGGAAGAAGCTGCTGCATGATAGACTTGGAGGAAGCCTTCTTCTTGGTGGCTGTCTTCTTGGCGGGCGCCTTCTTGGTCGAAGTCTTGCTGACTGTGGTCTTGGTGGTCTTGGTGGCAGACGACTTGGACGTCGGGCGTTTGGTCACACTCGTGGTCTTCTTGGTTGTCTTCGTCTTTGGCGTCTTCTTCACGGTCTTCTTGGTGGCGACTGTTGTGGACTTGCTCGCTGGCATGATAACACTCTACATGTCGCCGAAAAAAAAAGTGGCTGCGCACAGTTGAACATTTCGGAGCTTGCTCTGAAAAGACCATGGCGCGTCCGCTGTATGCGATAGGAGACGTTCACGGCGACGCGGAACGCCTGATTCATATACTGACGTCTCACGGGATCGTGAGTGTGAACGGCGACCAACTAGTATGGACGAAGCCGGGGGTGATCGTTCTGTTGATGGGAGACGTCCCGGACGCCCGCTCTCGACATGGGTCATTTGGTGACAAAGTGTTTGAGAACACACTCTCCGATTTGTGGACGATGGAATTTCTGCGCGCGGCAGCCAAGGAGGCCGAGAAAGTCAACGCGAAGCTTCTCGCCATTCTTGGCAACCACGAGCTGATGAATTACCGTGGTGACATGCAGTATGCTTCGCCCCACCACTGCAAAAACCCAAGTGTGCGCCAGGATTACTTCAGCACAGGAGGAGGCAGGGAGACACTCGAAACCCTCTACCACACTTCAGTGACCTACAACGGAGTCCACTACTCTCATGCTGGCATTCCTTTAGCTGCAAGCGCGTCTCAGAACAAAATGTTGGGGAAGAAAGTATCCGCGGCACTGCTTCGCCTCGCCCATAACGAACAGCTGGAAGATCTTCTGTCACACCGCGATTACCATGAGAGGAAAGTACTGGATGCGGACGACATAGCTCGCGTGGAACAGATCTGTAGGCAGCACAACTGCTCCAGAATGGTGATAGGCCACAACTACACTGATGGCATGGGGGTGGTGTCTTCCTTTGGAGGGCGCGTGGTATACTCAGACGTCGGGATATCTCGGGCCTTCACCCCACAGAGATCAGACAAGGCCCTCGAACTCGTGTACGACCCTGGTGATGGTGATCTGAAGGTGCTGCACATTGATGGCAGGACATCGGCAATCGAGCCCGCTTAAGATTATCAGGACCTTCTCGCGCTCAGGCGCTCTTGCTGGACCCCAAGTCCGGATCCGGACTCTCGTCAACAACAGACTTCTCTTCAGCAGCTTCTGGCTTTTCGGATCCCTTCTTCCAACTCTTGACGGCCATGGCAAATCTTTCACGGTGCCCAATGTCCGGATGCAGCGTCTTCAACTCAGCCAGCTGCTGTGACATGTGAATGTTGTACGCGCTCTTTGTTCGGGTGCGCTTGGGTTTTGCGCCACCGGAAGATATTAGACCTCCCCCCGCTTCGGACGCGGGCGACTTTACCCTGTCTGCTAACGAGTCGATCTTGCGCTCAATGCGCTTGATGGACTCGATCACAC
>Ga0181560_10003030_pt1 | contig 15598 bp, 10 predicted proteins | sample 011ome_20_FD_133751 | JGI IMG/M metagenome (GOLD analysis project Ga0181560, IMG submission 133751) | Coastal salt marsh microbial communities from the Groves Creek Marsh, Skidaway Island, Georgia - 011509CT metaG (megahit assembly) | ecosystem: Environmental > Aquatic > Marine > Intertidal...
TCGCATCGTCTCCGCGCGTCGTTCCGCGCGCGTTCGTCGTCGCCTTCGTCGTCGTCGCCGTCTCGTCGCCGCGTCGCCGCTGCGTCAGGCTCTCCTCCACCGCGTCCAACACGCTGTCGTCGTCGTCGTCGTCGTCGTCGCGATTTCGTCAGTCGCGTTCGCGCGCGCATCGTCGTCGTCGTCGCGACGCGTTCGTCGTCTTCATCGCGCGCGTCGTCGTCGTCGTCGTCGTCGTCGCGTCATCTCGATGACGAATCGACGCGTCCGCTCGCGGTCGCGCGTCGCGTCGCGCGTCGCGCGCACCTCCCCGCGCGCGCCCAGAACCCATCGTCCGCGTCGTCGTCGTCGTCGTCGAACCCGACGGACGCCATGCGCGCCGCGGTGTGGCGCGTCGTCGCGCCGTTCGCGTCGCGGACGACGGCATTGCATGACGACGACGGTGCGTCTCGTCGCGCGCGCGCCTCTTCGCGCGCGCGCGCGCGTCGCGCCATCGCGTCGTCGGCGATGCGCGGCGCGCGCGTCCGAGCGCGCGGCGCGGTGGGCGATCGCGGCGGTCGAACCCGAGTCGCCCGACGCGTCGCTGACGAATGATGATTTAAAACCCGTGCTGGCGAGCGCGCGGACGTTCGCGCTGCGCGACGTGGCGTCGCTGTGGGTCGGATTGGTCGTGTGCGTGCCCGCGTGGACGCTCGTGGCGCAGGTGGTGGACGTGGGATTCGCGGCGGGGGAGGCGATGGCGGTGGTGGCGAGCGCGAACGCGCTCGTGCTGGCGCCGATGATCGCGAACGGCGCGGCGGGGACGAAATACGGGATAGGATTCCCGGTGTACTGCCGCAGCGCGTTCGGGGTGCGAGGAGCGAGCGTGGCGACGTTCGCGCGCGCGATCGTGGGGTGCGGGTGGTTCGGAATACAGACCAACGTGGGCGGACAGGCGCTGGCGACGATGACGCGAGCGATGGGATTCGCGGCGAACGGGACGGTTTTACCGTGGCTCGGGTTGAGCGTCGAGGCGTTGGTGTGTTACTTGACGTTTCTCGCGGCGCAATTGTGGGTGGTGTATCACGGGATAGAGTCGATCAGACGCGTCGAGGAGTACGCGGCGCCGGTGTTGATTTCGCTCTCGCTCGCGTTGTTCGCGTGGGCGGTGACGGCGGCGGGAGGCGTGGGGCCGATATTCGACGCACCGAGCGCGTTCGCGGTCGGAGGCGCGCGAGCGGGCGAGTTTTGGAGCGCGTTGCTCCCCGTTCTCACCGCGACGGTCGGGTTTTGGTCGACGCTTTCTCTCAATATTTCAGACTTTACCAGGTACGCGAAATCGCAACGCGATCAAATCGTCGGGCAAGCCGTCGGTTTGCCGGCGTTCATGACGATGTTTTCATTCATAGCGCTGGCGGTGACGTCATGCACCGTCGTCATCTTCGGTGGCGCGATCAGCGATCCGATCGAACTGGTTTCGCGCATAAACACCGGACCGCTCACGACGTTTCTCGCGATGGGCGGTCTGTCGTTAGCGACGCTCTCGACGAACATCGCCGCCAACGTCGTGGCGCCGGCGAACGCGTTGGTGAACGCATTTCCCCGTTCAATGAGCTTCCGAAAAGCCGGCTTCATCACCGCCGCGCTCGGGACGTTGTGCATGCCTTGGAAGCTCGCCGCGGGCGACGGGTTCATCTTCGTCTGGTTGATTGGATACGCCGCGTTGCTCGGCCCGATCACGGGCATCATGATCGCCGACTACTTCTTCGTTCGCGAGCAAACCCTGGACATCGACGCGCTGTACAGCATGGACGCGAAATCGCAGTACTGGTACGCCAACGGCTTCAACGTGCGCGCGTTGGCGAGTTTCGTCGTCGGCGCCGGCGTCTGCGTGCCCGGCTTCTTGCACGCCGTCGGCGCCAATCCCGCGTGCTCCGCCTTCTTCCGCGGGCTTTACGCCAACGCCTGGTTCGTGAGTTTCTTTCTCGGCGGTGGTCTGTACTTGCTCCTCGAGCGCGCGGCGCGCGCGACGAATAAAGCTAAAATGTAAATCGATTAGACGCATAGTACGCGCCGCGGGCGGCGACGACGACTACTCGTCGCGCCGTTTCCCCAACATCGCCGCCCACCGCCGCGCCTCCTCGCCGTCGTCCTCCTCCTCTTCCTCCGCCTCCTCGACGTCCTCGTATTCATCCACCGCGCGCATGAACGCGTCGTACCTGCGTTCCGTCGTCTCGTCCGCGTCGTCCGTCTCCCCGCGCCTCGTCGCCGCGTCGCCTCCCGCGTCGTCCCGCGCGCGCGTCCTCCACCTCCCGCGCTTCGCGCCGCGCGTCGACGCGAACCGCGCTTCGCTCACCGCTCGTACGCGCCCGCGCGCGAGCCCCGCTTCCGGCGTCGCGCGCCGCGCGGCTTCGCTCAGTCGCGCGTTCAACACCCTTTGCGTCGACCCGAGCGCCGCCGCCGCGACCGCGCACGCCGCGCCGAGCGCGGCGCAGGCGCACAGCGCGCGCCGCAGACGCGCGGCGCGCGTTCGCGCGCGTTCGCCCGCGCTCGCGCGGTCGCGCGGTCGCGCGCGCGTCATGTCGTGGCGTCGGCACATCGCGACGCGATGGCGTCGCGACGCGACGTCGTCGTCGTCGCGTTCGACGACGACATCGCGCCCGCGCGCGAGGGCGAGACGCACGAAAAAGTCCTCGCGTCGTCGTCGCGCGCGGCGCGCGCGCGCGACGGCGCGGAGGGCGCGGCGGCGTCGCGCGCGCTGAGCGAACTCGTCGGTTTCGTGTTGGCGTCGCGGTCGATCGCGCGCGCGTTCGCGCCGCGCGACGCGAGCGACGAGGACGCGCTGGAGTTTAGCGTCGCGCGAACGCGCGGCGCGCGCGTGGCGAGCGTGCGGGCGCGCGGGACGAATTCGTACGCGTGCGCGCGCGTCGACGAAGGCGCGGCGCCGCGGTGGTCGACGAGCGACGGCGAACTCAGGGCGATGCTCGCGCGCGTGGTCGAGGCGTACGAAGAGGGCGTGCGAACGAACGGGGCGGCGGCGGACGATCGGATCGCGCGACGGGAGGCGTGGACGCGGGCGGTGGCGACGGCGACGGCGCCGCGACGGGCGGCGAACGCGAACGCGAACGCGAGCGGCGCGGCGGCGGCGGCGGCGGCCGAAGACGAGGGGGCGACGTCGCGTGGATTAGATAAATACGCGGTTTTTTACGGTCGCGAGCGCGCGCGGAACGAGGGAGGTTTGGAATTGACGACGGCGGCGCCGGCGGGCGCGAGGACGGAGATGGATCCGCGCACGGCGTCCACGCTCGCGCTGTTGCGACGAGACGTCGAGCGCGCGAGCGATGGTGACGCGATAGAGCACGCGTACGTCAAGCCAGGTCACGAGGCGTGGGTGTGCGTGAGCGCGACGGCGGACGAGCGACGGTACGTGGCGATCGAGGACACGAGCGATACGCTGTTGCGATGCGCTCGACGCGTGAAGACGTTCGCGCAAAAGTCGTTTCCGGATGCGAGCGGCGCGTTCGACGTCATCGAAGATTCGTGATGCGTGCGCGCCTGAAGATGGTTCGAACAATTAGCGGTAGTCTAGGTAGTGTTACAACAACAACAACATTCAACATTCTCGCGTCGATTCACGGCGCCGTTTCGACGCGGCGGTACCAATTCTCGCGTACGAGCGCGCACACCTCGCGCAATCTTCGAATGAATTCGGCTGGATTACGATCGTACGTATCGTCGTGGCCGGCGCCTCGAATCCAGTACGGTTCGAGAAGCGATTCGTTCGTTTTCGCGCTCTTGCGAATGGTTTCCCAAAGCGTCTCGCCGTGAGACACGTGTACGACGTTGTCTTGATCGCCGTGAATCAACAGAATCGGACACTGGATGTTCTTCACGACTTGATAATTCTTGTACACGTCCATCTTTCTGAACACCTTGGCCGGCGTGCACCACGCTTGCGGCGAGCTCACGACGTTCAAGGCGCTTAGAAGCGGAGAAACCAAAACGACCGCGCCGAATCCCGCGTTTTCGCGCTTGCCCGCGTGAAAACACGTCGGCCCGCTTCCAATGGACTGTCCGAGCAAAATAATTTCCTCGCGCGACACTCCGAAGCGTTCGATGACGTGCGCGACGACGGCATCGATGTCCGCGTACGTATCAGCCACGCTCGGCTCGCCGCGACTCTGCCCGTATCCCGAGTAATCGTACGTCACCACTCGACAATTCAATTGCTGCGACAACTTCCGCGCGAACGGCGCCACCTCCCCCGCATCAACCGCATTGCCGTGCGAGTAAATCAACGTCAGGTTCGCGCCGTCTTGCATCGCTCGAGCGTCGTCCTCGCTCGCCGCCGATATCCTCGTCGGCGGCGCTTCGCACGTCATCGCCACCACCTCGTTCCCTCTCGCCGTCGTCACCAAATCCACGCGAAAATCGTCCAACACGCGTTGAAACGCTGCCGCGTACGTCGCCGGCACGTGTTCCTCGTTCGCGATCGCTCTGAGCTCTCCAATATCGCTCGTCCCCGCGCGCTCGCCGTCCCCGTCGTCGCTCGCCTCTCGCTCTCCGAGCGCGTAGCTCGGCGGTTCCGGCGGGAAAAACGCCAAATCTCGCGCCAGACGCTCGCTCGAGCATCGTTTCACGCAAAACGCCGTCCCAATCACCGCCGTGCTCACGCACTGCGTCGGCATCGTCGCTCCGACCGCGTCCGGTCCAACCGCTCGAGCTCGAGTTCAAATCGAGCGTCTTCGCGCGCGCTTTTCGCCGCGCTTCGCCGCCCGAATCGCGCGTTCGCGCGCGCGTTCGCGCGCCGCGTTCGCGTCGCCCGTTTCACCGCGCCGCGGCGTCGCTCGCGCGCCGCGCGCGTCGCGTCGCGACGTTTTTTGACGCGCGCGCGACGAAGCAAACCGAGGGTTTACTCGCCGACGCCACTCATCGACGCGTCGCGACGCGCGCGCGCGACGAAACCGCGCCCGACGCGCGCCATCGACGCGCGCCGCACCGCCCGGCCTCGCGCCGCACCGCGCGCGCCGTCGACGACGAGACCGCGGCGACGTCGGCGCTCGAACGCGATCGCCGTCATCGAGATCGAGACGACGCGTTATCGCGCCGCATGACGCCCTCGGACGCGCTCGAGCGCGCCGCGCGGGCGTCGTCGAGCGCGACGACGGCGCGCGCGTCCGTCGACGGCGCGTGCGTCGCGCATTCGCCCGCGGAGACGGCGTTTTACGCGCACATGGCTTCGGGCGCGCTCGCGGGCGCCGTCGAGCACACGGCGATGTTCCCGGTGGATACGATTAAAACGCGCCTGCAGGTGGCGGCGAGCGGGACGTCGTACGCGCAAGCGATCGGGACGCTCACGGCGCGCGCGTCCGCGGCGAACGCGGCGAACGCGGTGCGGTCGCTGTATCGAGGGGTGTCCGCCGCGGGGTTGGGCGCGGGGCCGGCGCACGCGGTGTACTTCGCGACGTACGAAAAGTGCAAGGTGGCGTTCGGGGGTGGGAACGTGAACGAACACGCCCCCGTCGCGCACGCGCTCGCGGGAGTGTGCGCGACGGTGCTCGCGGATGGGTTGCAAAACCCCGTGGATACGGTGAAGCAACGACTGCAAATCTCGGATTCGCCGTACAAGGGGGCGCTGGATTGCGTGGCGAAGACGTTTCGGAACGAAGGCGTGCGGGCGTTTTATAGAAGTTACCCCACGACGTTAGCGATGAATGTCCCTTTCACGGCGATCCACTTCGCGGCGTACGAAAGCGCGAAGACGGCGCTGTTCAAGGCGAGCGAGGCGGAGAAGGAGGGGTTCGCCGTGCAATTCGCCGCCGGGGGCGTCGCCGGGGGTCTAGCGGCGGCGGCGACGACGCCCATGGACGTCGTCAAGACTCGCATGCAAACGCAATGTGTTTTACTCGATTGCGACGTCGCCAAGACGGTGGAAACGACGTACAACAGCGTGTGCACGGCGCGAGGCGCGCCCAAGATTTGTCCGCAAGAGCTCGCCGCGCAACGCGCGCGAAGCGCCGCCGTGCGTTCCGCCAGCCCGATGGACGTCGCGCGCGCCATCGTTCGCGACGAAGGCGCGCTCGCCCTCACTCGCGGCATGAGCGCGCGCGTGCTCTTCCACATCCCAGCCGCCGCCATCTGTTGGACGACGTACGAAGCCGCCAAGCGCGCCTTCGGTTTGGACGGCGACGACGCCTTCGGCCACCATTAATCCCCCGACGCGCGTCGTCGTCGTCGCGCGCGCGCGCGGCGCCGCGAGCGCTCACTCGCGCGCTCGCGCGCGCCTCGTTCGATCTGCCGCGAGCGCGTCTTAGCCAGCCATTCTTCTTTCAATCCCAGCCCGCCTTTGTTCGTCGTCGCGTCATCCGAATCGACGTCATCGCGCCGAAAAGCGTCCCGAGGGAGCCTGCGTCGTCATCGCGCCGCGCGCGCCCCGACGCCGACGCGAGAGCGACGCGAGAGCGACGATGCATCGCGCGCGTGACCTCGCGCGCGCGCTCGCGCGCGCTCGCGCGCCACAGCGCACCGCCGCGCGACGCGACGTCGACGGCGCGGCGACGACGGCGCTGGCGACGCAAAAGCGCCTCGTGCAGTGGCGCGCGGAAGATTTCGAAGTCGACGCGACGACGGACGCGCCGACGCCGCGAAAGTTTGAAAAACCGAAACCGAAGAGCGCGATACGCGGCGCGGCGCCGCCCGGGATCACGCCGACGCTGGCGAAGACGGGACCGGCGGCTGGGAACGCGAACACGGTGCCCGAGCAAGACGAGAGCGAAAAGCACAGCTCGCAGGCGCACCTGGCGCGAATGATGCGAGATGGAAGCTCGTTCGTCGAACACGGCGTGGGAGGATTGGATAAGGAGTTTGCGAATATATTCAGACGAGTGTTCGCGTCGAGGATGGTGGACGCGAACATCGCGAGAAGGTTGAAATTGCAACACGTGCGAGGGGTGCTGCTGTACGGGCCGCCGGGGACGGGGAAGACGCTCGTGGCGAGACAGTTGGGGAACATGCTGAACGCGCACAAGCCGAAGATCGTGAATGGACCGGAAATTTTGCAAAAGTTTGTCGGTCAAAGCGAGGAGAACGTGCGGATGTTGTTCGAAGATGCGGAGAAGGAGGCAAAGTTGAGGGGCGACAAGAGCAAGTTGCACATCATCGTCTTCGACGAAATCGACGCGGTGATGAAGGCGAGAGGCACGGGAGGAGAGACGGCGAGTATCGTGCACGACAACGTCGTGAATCAGCTTTTGACCAAGCTCGACGGTATGCACGCGCTGAATAACATTTTGATCGTGGGTATCACCAACCGAAGAGACTTGCTCGATCCCGCGCTTTTGCGCCCGGGTCGTTTAGAGTTGCAAGTCGAAGTCGGCTTGCCGGACGCCACCGGTCGACAGCAAATTTTGAAAATTCACACCGACTCTATGGCTAGCGAAGGCTTGCTCGGACCTTGCGTGAACTTGGAAGAATTGGCGAAGAGCACGGTCAACTACAGCGGCGCCGAGTTGAAGGGCCTCGTCACCGCGGCAACGTCGTATTCGTTGACGAGACACATTAAGAAGAGCGCGGAATTCGACCAAGCAGAGAGCGCGGAAGCGCCGGTAGTGCTCATGGAGGACTTCCTGAACGCACTCGAGGAAGTGCCGCCGGCGATGGGCGCCGACGCCGCGACACTCGAAGCGATGCGCCCGGATGGGTACGTTACGCTCGAATCGCAATCGGAGCACGTCGTCGCAGAAAATCAATTGAAGTCGTTCGTCAAGGCGTTACAGGACGGCGCGACCGATCACATGACGTGCATGGTCAGTGGACCCACGGGGAGCGGGAAGACCGCGCTCGCCGCCACGGTGGCGTTGGCGAGCGAGTTCCCGTACGTCAAAGTAGTCAAGCCGGACACCGTCATCGCCAACGCGCCGGGTGGTTCCGGCTCCACAGACGACGTGCTCACCGCCGCGCTCAAGGCCTCGTTCGAAGATGCGCTCAAGTCTACGCTGAGTTGCTTGGTCGTCGACTCCGTGGAGACGCTCGTCGGCGTCGCCCCGGCGGATGGAAGCGAGTCTCTCAACGTCGCGCACCCGAAGGCGCTCGCGACGCTCAGCGCTTTGCTACAGCGTAAGCCACCTCCAGGCCGACACTTGCTCGTGATGCTCACGACGTCGTCACCAAAGACGCTCAAACGTCTCGGTCTCGGCGCCGGCGGCGTCATCGACGCCGCCGTGGAAATTCCCGCGCTTTCGCTCGAGCAAGCGTCGAGCGTGTTGCTCTCCACCGGCGCCTTCAAGGACGAATCCGCCGCGCGCGAAGCGGTGGATTTCTTGAAGCGTCCGTCGGTGCCGATCAAACCTTTACTATCCACGGCCAGACTCGCGCGCGCGACGTCCCCGAACGCCGAATCCGGCGTCGCCGCCGACGTCTGGCGCCGTTGCGCCGAGCGCACCGAGCTCCTCGCCGCGTGATCAAACCGACCAACCTCACCGTCTGTTGTTGTTGTTGTTCTTGTACCCTGACATCGCTCGCTCGCGGATTACGCCTGATCTAGTCAGCGCTGATTACAGTATTTTTTATTTCAACCCAAACGAACGCGTTTACGTCGCTCGCTCGCTCGCCGCGACTCGTCGTCGGCGCGGCTCGCGTCTGCGGCGTCTCGTAACTTTATTCGTCGACGCCGCGCCGCGCGCGCCGCCGATGGCGCGCGCGACCCGCATCGTCGCCTTCGTAATCTTCCTCTGCGTCGTCCACGGCGCGAGCGGCGCGCTCGACGCGCGTGACGTTTCGAAATCTTCCTTCTTTGATGTCGACGCGCGAGCGCTCGAACGCGCCGCGCACAACGCGCTCTGGCGCATAGACGGGCGTCGAATCGTCGCCCGGTCGAGGGTGTTATCGTCGACCGATCTCGGATTCACGCTGACGACGAACGCGACGACGACGCGGTCGGGCGGACGCGTTCGCGCGACGGTTTCGACGACGGCGACGGCGAACGCGACGTTCGCGGAGCATTGGATCGGAGCGTACTCGCCGGCGGGCGCGGACCCGACGAAGACGGCGCCGGTAAAATACGCGGTGTTGGGGCGCGTGGATGGTTACGCGACGACGGGGTCGGCGAGCGTGGTGTTTGAGACGTTGACGCATCGCGCGGCGACGTACGACTTCGTATTGTTCGCGAACGCGCCGAACGCGACGACTATGATGGAGGTGGCGAGGAGCGCGCCGGTTCACGTCGAGGACGCACTGGCGCCGGTGTGGCCGCGGGTGACGCTCCCGACGGGTTGGGGGGGATCGACGACCGAACGCGGCGCGTCGGCTCGCGTGACGTGGCAAAGCGGACGAAACGCCAGTCACGGCGCGCGATTGACGTATCGCGTGGGTAACGGCGCGTACGCGCACGTTCCGGCGACGACGACGACGTACGACGCGCGCGATTTGTGCGGGGCGCCGGCGAACAGTTTTGGATACAGACATCCGGGGTACGTGCACACCGCGGCCATCGTAGCGCGCCCAGGCGACTCGATCGAGTACTTCGCGCGCGACGCTCACGGCGAGAGCGATCGGTTCACGATGCGCATGCCTCCGGCAGAAAGCAAAGATGCGAAGACAACGCTCGCGTTGTTCGCGGATATGGGTCGTGGATCGAACGACGACGCCGAAACGTGGCGCGCGTACGGTCAACCTTCGCTCAACGTCAGCGCCGCCTTGGAGCGCGACGCGCGCGATGATGCCATCGACGCCGTGTTTCTCTTCGGCGACTTGTCCTACGCCACGGGATACGCCAGCGTTTGGGACGAATGGGCGGCACAAATCACGCCGTGGGCGTCTCGCGTGCCGTTCATCTCCAATCTCGGCAACCACGAAGCTGACAGCTCGAATTGGCCAGAGTCTCGCGTCGCGGACGAGTACGGCGTCGACGACAGCGGCGGCGAATGCGCGGTGCCGGCGACGCGCTTGTACCCTACGCCTCGCGCCGGCCCAGACGCCGATTGGTTCGCGGTGACTTTCGGATCGATTCGCGTCGTGTCGATGAATACCGAAGTCAACTTTTCGCCCGCTTCGGCGCAAGGCGAGTGGCTCAAGCGCGAACTTTCGAGCATCGATCGCGCAAAGACGCCGTGGGTCGTGCTCGGCGGACACCGACCGGGTTTGGTCGACAGCACCGACGGTCCCGAAGATCGCGAGACGAAACCAGGGATGAAAAACCCGAGTGACTTGAGCGTAATGCGAGAGATCCAAACGCACGTCTGGCCGCTGTTGGTCGAGTACGATGTCAACGCGGTGTTTTGGGGACACAATCATGCCTACCAGCGCTCGTGCGCGTGGAGAGGATCGACCTCGTTCAATGTCTCCGCGGACGAAGGGTGCGCGGCGTTTAGTAGACTCGTTGACGGCGTGGCGACGTATTCCCATCCCGGCGGCGCACCAGTGAGCGTACTCGTCGGCACAGGCGGCGCACCTCACACGAAAAACGCGATCGGCGCATCGTTTATGGAGAAGGAGCTCTATGAGTACGGCTACGTTCGGCTCACCGCGTTCAATCGCACGCACTTGTACGGCGAATATCAAGACGCCAGCGCGGATGGCGGCGTGCTCGACGCCTTCTTCATCGTTCGCGATCGAATCGAGAGCGATGACGATCTGTCGTCGCTGGCGGGAAAGCTCGCGCATCTGACGGATGATTTGCGCACGTGGCGAGACACGACGTACGTCATGGCGACGTTCGTGTGCGCGACGCTCGCCATCGGCGCCTGGTTGGCGCACCGCCACTGGGCTTTGAAGGCGTCGCAGCGAAAGTATAACATTCTCGAGTACGACGACGACGGCGACGTCGACGGGGTTTAGAACATTCTGTACAATACACGATTCATTTCACGCACGCATCGAAATTGTTCAACCGCGCGAACGTCTCGTCCAGTCAAAAATACGAGCCTTCTTCGTTACATCACGAGCGTACTAGAATTTACCCATCCCGGAATCCGCCGAGAGGACGCGCGCGAGGAATTGCAGAACCATGAAACCGAGGATGGGCGTGAAGTCAATCTGCCCCATCACGGGTGGAATCAGGTTCCTGAACAAGTTCAGGTACGGATCGGTGACTTGACGAAGCATCGTCCACGGCTGGCGCATCCAGTTGACGTTTGGAAACCACGTCAGCAACACCCGCACGAAGAGCAACAAGAGATACAACTTGATGAACGACGCCACAGACTGCGTCACTAACTGTATCATTTTCCTGTCCACCATCGTCACCGCCGCGAGCGTGAACAACGGCGCGACGGCGGACATCTTCGTCGTCGACTTCGCGCTCACCATCTCCCGGCCGAGCGCGCGTTGGCGTCGCGCCGCGTCGCTCGCCACCGCCATCACCTCCCGCGCGCGCACGAATCCAGTCAACGCGACGAAAGACGACGTCGTCGATTCATCGTTCGACGCCGAGTCCCGCGTCGCGCTCGCGCTCGCGTTCGCTCGACGCGCCGTCCTCGAGCGTCCCGTTCGCGTCCCTGTCGCCGCGTCGCCTTCGTCAGTCTCCGAGTTCGCGCGCGCTTCGTCCGCGCGCGCGACGTCGCCCGCCGCGCGCGCGCGTCGCCTTCGCGCCGTCCCTCCCTCGCGCCGTCTCTCCCGCGCGCCGCGCGTCCCGCCGTCGCGTCGGACGTCGCGCGCGGAAACCCTCAACGGACGTCGGCGAATCGAATCGTCGTCGCGTCGCGCGCGGCGCGAATCGTCCCGTCGCGCGCGCGCGTCGCGCGCACCTTTCGCGCTCGCGCGATGCACCGCCGCCGAAGCGCCGCGCGCGAGCATGCCTCGCGTCGGCGTCGCGCGATGCGGCGCGCGCGAGGGACGCGCGGCCCGGGAGGGACTCTCGACGAGTCGTGACTCGACGAGGTTATCCGGGCGCGCGCACGACGCGCCGGCGGCGTCACACGCGCGCGCGAACGACCGGCGACGCGCTCGATGTCCGCCGCGACGGGACGCGCGACGCTCGCGACGGGCGCGCGACGGGACGCGCGACGCGCGCGACGCGCGACGCGCCCGCGCGCGAGCGCGCCCTCGGGCGTGGACGACGGCGCGGTGAGCATCCGACGACGACCGCCGAACGGACCGTCCAAGCACGACCTGGGCGTCGGACGGTTTGAGTTCGTGATCGAGGAAGTCGCGCCGACGGGCGAGCGGGTGACGAACGAGAACAACAAGCCGAAGAACATCTTGGAGGAGATCGTGTGGTATAAAGACGTGGAACTCGCGGAACGCAAGGAGAAATTCCCGTTGCAGTTGGTGCGAACGGCGCTGGTGAACGCGCCGCCGACGAGGGATTTTGTGAAGGCGATCACGGATCAGTTGGCGGCGACGAAACAGCCGGGACTGATCGCGGAGGTGAAGAAGGCGTCGCCGTCGAAGGGGGTGATTCAGCCGAATTTTGATCCGGTGAAAATCGCGAAGGCGTACGAGGAGGGTGGGGCGGCGTGTTTGAGCGTGTTGACGGATGAAAAGTTCTTTCAGGGTGGATTTGAAAACTTGGCGCTCATTCGCGAGGCTGGGGTGACGTGCCCGTTGCTCTGCAAGGAGTTCATCGTGGACGCGTATCAAATTTATCTCGCGCGCAAGTACGGCGCCGACGCGATTTTGTTGATCGCCGCGGTTTTGCCCAACCAAGATTTGAAGTACTTCATTAAGATTGCGCACTCGCTGGGCATGAAGTGCTTGATCGAGGTGCACACGTACGGGGAGATGAAGCGCGTGTTGGACGGAGACTTTCCCATCGATTTGCTCGGCATCAACAACCGGGATTTGGGAACGTTTGAGGTCAGCTTGAGCGTCACCACCGATCTCATGAACGGGCCGCTCGGCGAGGAGGTTAAGAGACGCGGCATCACCATGGTTGGCGAGTCTGGAATCTTCACCATCGACGACGTCAACTTGTTGCAAGATTCCGGCGTCGGCGCGGTCTTGGTCGGCGAGTCCCTCGTCAAGCAGGACACCCCGGACGTCGGCATCAAGAAATTGTTCGGCCGCCCGGTGTGATTCGATCACGCGCGATTTCCATCGACTCGACACGATTTTTAACCCGCCCCGCGCGAGTACCGCTGATTTAATGACAACCACTATCCATCCGGAATGCGCCGTGGCTCGTTCGGACGCGATAAACTACCATGCGAAATTTCTAGACTTGAGATTACACGTCGACATTCTTATCGATCATCTTCATGCTCATACTCCCCATTCGTCGTCGTCGTTGCCGTACTGCGCGTGCCCGCCTGATTGCGGGGCGTTATTCCAACCTGGCGGCGGCGGCATCATGTGGTCGCCGCCGCCAGCGTATCCTCCGTGAACGCCGCCGATCGGCGTGGGCGTGTAGCCCGGCGGCGCCTCTGGCGCATGTTGCGCCGCATAGGCAGGAAGCTGCACGTACGTCACGTTCGGCGTGGCTTGCTGAGGCTGTGCCGGCCGCGGTTGGGCCCCTATGCCGTAAATATCGCCAAGCGTGTACTGGCCTCTGCCTGTCAGACGCGTCACGAGCCCACGCGGTTTCTGCTGCTGCTGCACCACGTGCGGCGGCTGCTGCTGCTGCTGCACCAAGTACGCCGGCTGCTGCTGTTGCTGCTGCACCACGTACGCTGGCTGCTGCTGCTGCTGCTGTACCACGTACGCCGGCTGCTGCTGCTGCTGCTGCACCACGTACGAACCGCTCGGCGTAAACGTCCGCACCAAGCTAATCACTCCCGCCGCTCTTCCCTTCGTATCAAACACCTCTACATCCACATCATCGGTCTCATTCTTAAACACCGCATCTAGCTTCACCGTCGCGCTTCCGATGCACTTATCGCTCGTCATCGTGTTCCTATTCCAAATTCTCAAGTTCAGCTCATTCCCCTCCGTGCCCGCGAGCGCGAACGTGAATCGTTCGTTCCACTTCGGCGCCGTGCCTCCGTCTCGGCACACCTTGGTTCGGAACGTATCCGCGTGACCGCCGCATTTCAGCACGACGTACGGGTCTTGTTTCCCGAACGTTTGCGTGTCTCGCAGTCGGATCGCGCTTAAAACTGCCACGCGGAGACATTAATCAACTCATCTTGTCAGTCACCGTCGCGCGTTCGTTCGTCGCGCGCGCGTTTCGCGAGCGTCGCGAGCGTCGCGCGTTTCGCTATTTCTCGCGCTCGCGCGCGCACCATTGACTTCGAGTTTGCCTCGCATCGCGCGCGCGCAAGTGACGCGGGCGACGCGTTTCTGTGTGGTGCAGTCGCCTCGACGAGGCGGAGTCGTCTCGCGCGACGCGACGCGAGGCGATCGGGCGTGCGGAGGCGAATTCGACGCTAAGACGGTGGTGAATGAGATACAATGCACGCGCCGTGACGATCACGACGCGGCGGCGCCTAGGCTGGCTAAGGTGCTGAGAAAGGTTTCGCTGTGACACAGCGAAGTGGAGCCGTAGACGACGGAACGCACGTTGGCGCGCTCGCGCGACTTGAGCTCGACGAGGGATCGGTACTCGAGGTAGTTACCGCCACCGATGACGAAAACGATGCCATCGTGAAACGCGGGATCGCCCTCGCGAGGCCCGACGGGTTTGCCGTGCGGGGCTTTGGGGTCGAGGTACGCGTAATCCGCCGTCTCCGGACCGGGCTGGTTCGCCATGAGCGCGTCAAAAGCGACAGCGATGGGGAGCACGCGCTCGCCGCTGAGCAAGTTCTTCACACCCTTGGTGATGGTGTTGATACTTTGACCGTAAAGCTTATCGGCCCACTCTAAGATGTTGCCTTGGCTCGAGTTGGAGCGTCGATGACCGGCGTCGCCGCCGCCAGACATATTCTTCAGACTTGCATTCAAGCTCATCATGCGCTTGACGTACGCTAACGCCGATGTATTGGCTCCGCTCGCGCGTAGCGCGCCTTCAATTTCCTCGGCGTCTTGCGGCAAGATGCCTTCCGTCGCCGAAAGCGTGTACACGATTGCGAGTCTAACCTTGTCCTCGGCGCTTCCGCGACCTGTGGCTTGCAATAGACTCATCACCGACGGCCTATCACCTTTACCGACGAGCAAATCTTCTTCTATGGCGTAATACTCATCTAATCCACGTTGCTTGATGCTTCCAAGCAAGGCGGTGGCGATGTTGGTGTGCTTGTCGATGACGCGCTTCTTCTCTTGAAGCTCGGGGAGCGACTGCACCGCGTCCGCGAGCTTCGCCGTGCTATTCCCCAGTGCATCAGCGTCGCCGTCGGCCATCGCAGCTTGTGCATTCACACGCTTGATCGCCTCTTTATACTTCGCCAGCTCTGCCTCGACTTCCTCGGCAACCTTCGGAAACTGCGCGCTAGCGTTTTCCGCCCAAAACGGATCGCTGTGCTCCAACGTGTAACTTTTAGGCTTGGCACCGGTGGTGACCCCGGTCGGGGCGTCGGCATCGACGTCCACGCGGTTCAAGCGCATTCGCAAAACGTCGTGCACGAGGGGCTGATACGTCCAAGCGTGCTGCAACATTGCCGTCAAGTCAAAATTTCGATCAAACAGGCACAACAACGGTCGCTGCACCGAGCTCCCGCCGTACTGCGCGCGAAGTCCGCCCTCGAAGGGATTGTCTCTCTGCGCCAAAGCATCTCTAATTCGCGATTCCAACTCTTTCGCCACCATCTCAGCA
>Ga0181560_10003035_pt1 | contig 15585 bp, 14 predicted proteins | sample 011ome_20_FD_133751 | JGI IMG/M metagenome (GOLD analysis project Ga0181560, IMG submission 133751) | Coastal salt marsh microbial communities from the Groves Creek Marsh, Skidaway Island, Georgia - 011509CT metaG (megahit assembly) | ecosystem: Environmental > Aquatic > Marine > Intertidal...
CACCAATTACGGCGAGGGCGCCTCCTAAGCGCGCTCTCGCTGCCACCCCGCCCCACTGACCCTCTGACACCACGAATGCCACCAGAATCGACACCAGGACAATTCCCTCCGCGCGGGCAGTCACTCCGACAACGCCGCCGGTCCCCAAGATCAGGGCAGATGCCGCACTAAACTCCCCCGACTGTCTAAGGGTCATCCACGCCACCACCATCAACAACAGCCCCAGCGCCATCAGGGTGTGGCCGTTGAGGTAGAAGAACGACGCGCGGAACATAGGCACCGATAGCGAGAAGGCCCCGAGCGCCACAACCGAGATGGTGAAAACCCGAGGAGAACGCTCAGAGCCAGCGAGCGACCAAGCCAACCACCCCGCGAGAAGAACGGTCAGGATCATGATAAGCGGCGTGAGACCTCCGAGGATTCGCCCGCTTGGGCCCAACGCGAGCAACAGGGGATAAGCAATCCCGCGCTTGGGAGAATTGGCAATCACCGAGAGGTCAGTCGTCTCGCTTTGGATGGCTATTAAGGCCAGAGCGACCGTGTGGGCGGAGTCGGAGTGGTGGCGTTCACCGATATCAAACACATATTTTGTGGCGAGGGCAGCGACCGCTGCAGCGCCAAACAGGGTGAGCCCAGAGAAAAATTCCCGCCAATATTCCCGGATTACAATGGCACCCACCATGGAAACGACGGCACTCGACCACAGCCAATAATCGAAGGCCAGGTTTGCAGTCGATGTCGACCAAGCGGCAAATGCGGAGAGATCCCTGAGGGACACTCCCACTCCAAGCGCGGTGGCGGCAAGAGGGATCGCCTGGCGCACACCGAAGAGGACCCCCGTTGACACCCCGGAGACTCCGATCAGACCCAAAATGAGTGCTTCATGAATGGCGGGGTGTATCACGGTGCCACCACCTCATCAATGGCGTGCAGTTCGTGGAGAGGAACGGGGCTTATTTTCTCGAGCAGATTCCGCTCAACTAGCGCCATTTCCTCGTCACCGAGTGTGCGACTTGTTTCTACTGCGACAAAAACGGGGTTCTCCCCCGGGATAAGTGAAAAATCCCAGGCCACGAAGTAATAGCAGGTGTCACGAGTTTCCATGTCCTGACCAGAGCGGCAGTCAATACGGCTATACACAATCTGGTAGGAGCGCAGCTCATCTCTAATTCCGAGCTCGGTCACATCCAGTGCCGGTTCCGTCGTGTCGACGTCGAGTCCCAGGAATTCGTCAATCCAATGGCTGAACTTCATACCTACCATCAAAGCGTCCGGGCGACCCGGAGGGGGGACGAACCCTGCGTTCACGACGGTTGCATCGGGAAATTTTTCCCAGAGCCACCAAGAGTGAGTCTGACTGGCCATCGACCGCCATTCCCAGTTCTCGGCGATGTCGGGGCCATTAAAGACGGGGGGTCTGGGTGTCATGAGTTGCGGCGCCAGGGTGGTGTTTAGGGTGATGCCTCCAATTAGCCCAATGGCGATGAGCGCCACTCGAATGCGATTGAGCACGACTCACCCCGCCCAGTGTTTGAATTGGTGCCCACCAGTATAAAGGCGACTGGTTGGGCCTAAAGCGGGATGTTTCCGTGTTTCTTCGCCGGTGCGGCAATCTTCTTGGTGCGCAGCGCCCGCAGCGACTTGATGATGAGCGACCGGGTTGCCGCCGGCTCCACCACGCCGTCGATTTCCCCACGCTCAGCCGCGAGGTACGGGGAGGCAACGGAGTAGGTGTAATCGTTGGCGAGTTGAGTACGTACCGCATCAACGTCTTCGCCGGCTTCTTCGGCTTTCTTGATGTCGTTGCGATAGAGGATGTTCACCGCACCTTGGCCACCCATCACCGCAATCTCGGCAGTGGGCCAGGCGTAGTTCAAATCAGCACCCAGCGACTTCGAGCCCATCACGATGTAGGCGCCACCATACGCCTTACGGGTAATCACCGTAACAAGAGGCACGGTAGCTTCGGAATACGCGTAGAGAAGCTTTGCGCCGCGACGAATCACGCCCGTCCACTCCTGATCGGTGCCCGGCAAATAACCCGGAACATCGACGAGGGTGACAATCGGAATTCCGAAAGAATCACAGAATCGGACAAAGCGGGCGGCTTTTTCACCCGCGTCAATGTTAAGCGTTCCCGCCATTTGGTTCGGTTGGTTCGCAATCACCCCAACACTTCTGCCTTCTAATCGGGCAAAGCCCACCACGATGTTCGGGGCAAATAAGGGCTGGACTTCTAAGAAGGATCCCGCGTCAAAGACAAGGTCAATTACCTTCAACATGTCATAGGGCTGGTTCGTGCTATCAGGAATAATCGAGTTCAGTTGGCGATCACGGTCAGTAATTTCCAAATCCGACTGGCTCAAATACTCCGGCGCTTCCGCCTCAAAGTGGTCGGGTAAATACGAGAGCAACACCCGCGCGTAATCAAACGCGTCGTCTTCGTCTTCAGCGAGGTAATGGGAGACACCTGAGGTCTTGTTGTGGGTGAGAGCCCCACCAAGTTCCTCCATGCCCACGTTCTCACCGGTGACGGCCTTGATGACGTCGGGACCGGTGACAAACATTTGGCTGGTCTTGTTGACCATGATCACGAAATCGGTAAGCGCAGGCGAATACACCGCACCACCCGCAGCGGGACCACAGACAATCGAAATCTGGGGAATCACACCAGACGCAGCAGTGTTTCGGCGGAAAATCTCCCCGTATTTGCTTAGAGCCACAACGCCCTCTTGAATGCGGGCGCCGCCCGAATCCAAAATGCCAATAATCGGAACTCGGGTGTTGAGTGCCAGGTCCATAATCTTCATGATTTTCTCGCCGGCGACCTCACCCAGAGAACCTCCAAAAATCGTGAAGTCTTGGGAGTAGACGGCAACCTGGCGACCGTGAACGGTTCCGGTTCCGATGACGACAGAGTCACCGTATGGGCGGTTGGCGTCCATGCCAAACCCGGTGGTGCGGTGGCGAACAAACTCGTCGAGTTCGACGAAAGATCCGTGGTCGAGCAACGCTTCGATGCGCTCGCGGGCGGTTTGCTTGCCTTTGGCGTGCTGCTTAGCCACCGCCGCTTCACCAGCGGCAGTCACGGCGTCGTGATACCGGCGCTTCAAATCAGCGACTCTGCCTTGAGTGGTCAGAAGCTCTTCAGTCACGGTCTGTTCGCTCACCCTGCCAGGGTAGGCCAGGCAGAGGGCCTTGTGTTTGTTATTTGCGTCCTATTGAGTTGATTCTTTGTTAGCCCTGGGACACAAATTCACGAGAGGCCGTATATCCTTTCATAGGCCTTCATCGCCCTCTCGCCGGAAAACTTTTCCCGGGCTTTCTGCGCCAACACTCCTCGTTGGGCGGGGCTTGGAAGCATCGAGGACGCATCGGAAAGAACAATGGCCAGTGACTCATCTGAGTCAAAAAGACGACCCGAGGGGTCAATGTCGAGGTGCTCTGGCACGCCGGTCACATTTCTGCCAATCACCGATGCCCCCTGTGCTTGCGCTTCGGCGATGACGAGAGGCTGGTTTTCCGCTAGAGAGGGAACGAGCAGGTAATCAGAGGCGGCAAAAATTGTTCGACTGATGCCGGAGGACACATAGCCCATTTGGCGAATCTGCGAGTGGTGGGGCAGTGATCCGCGACCCGTCACTATCAACAGAACGTCTTCACTGCCAGCAAATGCTTCGGAGAAGGCGGCCGTCGCGGTGGCGACCGCCTTGAGGGGGTCGCCCAGATGGGAGGCCGATAGGGCGAAGACACTCGTGACTGAGGCCGAAATACCCAATTGGGATCTCGCTTCCTCGAAAGACGGGGGCGGTTCATCCACTTCTTCGAGCGGGTTGGGAATCGTGGTGACCTGGTAACCGAAGAGAGCTTCGCTTGTGGCCGCTTCTTCGGCAAGCCATGCGCTCGGAGTCACAATGCGTAGATCGTGAAAGGCAGAGAGGGCGCTCTTCTTCGATGCTAAATGTCGGGTAGCTGAGTGGTGAAATGCGTTTCGCACCGCAGGGCACTGAGAACATCCCGACGTGAAGCCTCGGCATCCCAGTGAGTAGTGGCACACAGCGGTGAAGGCGTTCATGTCGTGAAGGGTCCACACCACGGGTCTCGTGCCCGCGATATCGGCGAGTTGATCCACGGCAATTAGTCCGTTCGTCCAGTGCACGTGAATGATGTCAGCGCCAGCAAGTTGATCGGCAATGTTTACCTGGAGGCTGTCGCGGGCCAGTGAAATTGGCGCAGTAAACCCGCTAGCCCGCGCCACCCGCTCATCCCACACCGCCGCGGCGGTGTGTCGGGGTTGAGTAAGTGGGGCGTCACGTAGAGAACCGGAGATCGCTGAGACCACGTAGGCGTCATGACCGCGTTGCCGCTGAAGATTCGCCAATCGAGATGCCACACCTCCCGCACCACCGGTGCGAGAAAAGCTCAGGTGCGCGATGCTTGCGGCCACCACTCCACGCTAGTCGGTGAGAGCGTTGCCCGCCCCGATAGACGCAAGTGTTTAGGCTTGCTTCATGGGCCGCCTACAGGAGAGCACACTGGCTGCCCCGGTTGCTCTGATTATGTTCAACCGTCCCGACCTGGTCGTTCGGGTAGCTAAACGAATTCTCGACGCGTCGCCCAGTGCGCTCTATCTCATCGCAGATGGGCCGCGACCTACCCACCCCGAAGATGGCGAACTGTGCGAGCAAACGCGCGATGCGGTGCTTTCTCTCCCCTGGCATTGCCCTGTTCACACCCTCTTCGCCGAGTCGAACATGGGGCTTCGCGCTCGAGTATCCAGCGGACTTGATTGGCTTTTCTCACACGTTGAGGAGGCAATCATCATGGAAGATGACTGTCTGGCCGATGAGACGTTCTTCCCCTATGCGACGGAGCTTCTAAAGACGTATGAGGCGGACTCACGAGTGGGGGTCATCTCTGGCAATAACTTCCTTCGGGGCACACGAGTCAGTGGTGACTCTTATTTCTTCTCGTCCGACGTGAGAATTTGGGGCTGGGCCACCTGGGCGCGGGTGTGGAAAGACTTCTCGCGTGAAGGTCTTGACTACCCGTGGACCGGTAATGAGGCGCGGGCAGTCGTGCAAGCCATTCCTTCTCCGGGCAGGCGCAAGGCACTTCTGAGAGACGCAGAACGAGCACATCGGATCAATTCCTGGGCCCTGCCTTTTGTCTTGCACTGTGCAAAACGGGGTTACCTAAGTGTCGTGCCCGAGGTGAACCTCGTGACAAATGTGGGCTTTGGTGCCGGCTCGACCCACACTAAGTTCGAGAGCTTCACCGCTGAGGTGGGCATTGAGCCGATGACTTTTCCGCTTCGGCACCCCTCGAAGGTAGGAGCAAACGGCGCGGCAGGCTCCATTGAAGTGAGGCGTGCGAGGTGGGAGTGGGTGAGCTTTCCACTGAGGCACCCGGTGGAATTTGCCCGGCGTGTGATTCGCTATCTTCGCGTCCTCGCCGGCCGGTAGACGAGAGTGGCTATTTGCCCTTCTTGAGGAAGGGGTGGTCACTCACCTTGTCGAACGTGTCCACAAGTGATTCCGGATCGAGATTCACAATCGGGTATCCGGCGAAGAGGTGGCGCAGATAAAGGAACTGATTGGCCGTGGAGTAGAGAGCGTCGGCGAGTCCCGAGACCGTGTTGTGGGAGAGATTTTGTGTCCCCGAATCCGTGCCCGCCAAGTGGGTGGGATGACGAAGCACCCGGTTGTCGTGATCGACCGTGAAGTTCTTGAAATAGGAAAGGTCCAATCCGATGACGCTGATTGTGCGGGCCCCCAGATGGATCGCAAGGCTCAATGCTTTGACTCCGGTGGTGCCTTGGTATCCGCGGGGCCTCAGCGGTGAGATATTGCGTGACCACGTTTCTAAAGTGTCATCGTCGAAGAAGACAAAACGCTCCCTCATCGAGGTCGGCACCTTATTCCGCCATGTCCACGGTGCCATCACCGTGACAGACGGTCGTGTTTCCAACTCGTGCCATGAGGGGTTTGATTGAGCCCTAGACGGGTGGAACACCGAATCGGACCACACCAGGTAGTCAGGCGTAATGGTGGAGGCAAGGGGGCTCGAGAGGAAATAGTTCGTGGCAATCACCACGAGGCTTCCTTCTCCTTGCGCCTTAGCCACTGCTCGAGCGTTCACTCGGGATGCTGAGGGCCCGCTCGCGATAACCAAAACTTCTTTGCCCACCGCGGAGTTAGCGAGGGCTTTCAATCCACTGAGTGCTCCTTTTCGACCGGGGCCAGAGGCCATGCGGCGAATGACAAAGGTGACGAGTACCCGTAGCTTCTGCACAATGAGCCGCACCACGCTTCCACCCGGGTGGGTATGGGGAGAAGACCAACGCTCAAATGTGCGAAATGCCGAATTTTTCTCGAGGCTCCTCTTACCTTCTTCGAAGCGGTCAAATTGTTTGGTTGTCACGGCCTATTTGCCCCGGAAGTTCTCTTCGTGTTCGACAAACCATCGATACGCTTCACTCAGGCCCGCTCGCAGTGAGGTCTGCGCTTTCCAACCGAGACTTTCGATTCGCGAATTATCGAGGAGTTTGCGTGGTGTGCCATCGGGTTTGGAAGAGTCGAATACGAGCTCACCTTCGTAACCGACAACGGAGGACACGGTTTCAGCGAGTTCCCGAATGCTCACTTCCTCACCAGAGCCCACATTGATGATCTGGTCATCGTTGTAGTGCTCGAGGAGGAACACGACAGCACGGGCGAGGTCGTCTGAATAGAGAAACTCTCTCAGCGGGGTGCCCGAGCCCCAGATAACCACTTGAGGGGCCTGTGAGAGCTTTGCTTCGTGGAAGCGCCTAACGAGTGCGGGCACGACGTGTGAATCTTCGGGGTGAAAGTTGTCGCCTGGGCCATAAATGTTGGTGGGCATCGCACTAATCCACTGCCTGCCATATTGCTTGCGGTGGGCCTGAATGTGCTGGATGCCCGAAATTTTTGCGACCGCGTAGGCGCTGTTAGTGGGTTCGAGTTCACCAGACAGTAGTGAAGATTCTGGAATGGGCTGGGGGGCAAATTTCGGGTAAATGCAAGACGAGCCGAGAAATACGAACTTTTCCACGTCAACGGCTGCTGCCGCATCCATCAAGTTCACCTGAATCAACAGGTTGTCTGAGAGAAACTCTGCGGGGTACGTGTCATTCGCGTGAATGCCACCCACCTTTGCCGCCGCGTCAATCACGACGTCTGGCTTGCTGTGCTTCAGATAAGCAAATACCGCGTCACGGTCGCGCAAATCAAGCTCGGCCGAGGTCGGGGTGTCGATGTGTGACACGCCACGAGCCCGGAGCTCCCGCACGATTGCGCTCCCGACAAGACCTCTCGCGCCTGCCACCAGGACTTTGGTCTCGGGTGTAAGGGTAAACACAGTGCTATTCGCCATGACCTATCGACTTTGTGGGGTCGGAAGAATTAATCCCCTTGAGTCTAGAGTGGAGAGTCGAATCTGGGGGTGAGACGGGTGAGTACCGCACAGCCAAGAATTCTCGTGGTGTTGCCCACTCTCGGTGACCGTCTGGCTCTCTTGGAACGGGCTCTTCGCTCAGTGGAGGCTCAGCGCGAGAGTGCTGATGTGAGCGTGGTGATGGTGGTTCCCTCCGGCAAGAAGGAAGCCAGAGCCCTGGGAAAGAAGTTCGGCGCCACTCTTGTTGATGATCCTGGCGCGGGCATGTCGGCGGCGATGAATGCGGGCCTTAATACACGGCGTAAGGAAGAGTTCTACATCTGGCTTGGTGACGACGACTATTACCTTCCCGGCGGCTTGAGTGTGTTAGCGAGCCTGCTCACGAGTAATCCCAAAGCTGTGGTGGCCCATGGCGGTTGTCACTACGTCGACGATTCTGGCGAGGTGCTCTGGACCAGTCGAGCCGGAGTCCTTGCGAAGTTAATTGTGGGTTTTGGTCCAAACCTCATTCCCCATCCCGCAGCGCTGATGAGAATCGACGCCGTTCAGACCGTTGGGGGTTATGACGAATCTCTTCGCTATGCCATGGACCTCGACCTTTTTCTTTCACTGCGCGCCCAGGGTGAGTTTGTGTCGACCACCGAGGCGGTCAGTGCGTTTGGCTGGCAGCCCGAGTCTTTGACTGTGAGCGGTCGTAGCGCCTCGGCCGAAGAAGCCCGAAGAATCAAGCGCCACTACCTGCCCACCTGGTTATTGTCCCTAGAACCCCTGTGGGCTTATCCAGTTGCGTGGGCGTCGGCCTATGCGGCTCACCGAATCTCCAAGAAGGCGACGTTAGGTTATAACGGCTAGCCTTAGGGGCGGAAAAAGCGACCTATAGGGGCGCCTGGAAGAAAGTGTGGTTCATGGCGACCAAGTCCACCAAGAAAGCCCTCATCACCGGAATCACCGGTCAAGATGGCAGCTACCTCGCCGAATTCCTCCTCGGCAAAGGGTACGAAGTCCACGGCATCATTCGCCGATCCTCGACTTTCAACACCCAGCGCATCGAACACCTCTATAAAGATGTTCATGAAGCAGACGCCAAACTCTTCCTCCACTACGGAGACTTGAGCGATTCATCGCGTCTCACCACCTTGCTTCAATCCGTCGCCCCGGACGAGGTCTATAACCTTGCGGCACAATCCCACGTGCGGGTGAGTTTCGACGAACCCGAGTACACCGGTGACACCACGGGCCTTGGTTCCATTCGGCTACTTGAAGCCATCCGCATGCTCGATTTGCCCTGCCGGTTCTACCAGGCATCTAGCTCGGAAATGTTTGGTGCGACACCGCCACCGCAAAATGAAGACACCGTGTTTTACCCGCGCTCGCCCTACGGCGCGGCGAAGCTCTACTCACACTGGGTGACAAAGAACTACCGCGAAGGCTATGGCATGTATGCCACCAGCGGCATTCTCTTCAACCACGAATCACCCCGCCGCGGTGAAACCTTTGTAACCCGCAAGATCACCCGTGCCGTCGCGCGTATCGCGGCGGGCGTGCAAAGCGAGTTGTATCTGGGAAACCTCGATGCCATTCGAGACTGGGGTTACGCCCCCGAATATGTGCAGGCTATGTGGCTGATGCTTCGAGCAGACGAACCAGATGACTTCGTGATTGCTACTGGCACGGAGTATACCGTCAAAGACTTCTTGCAGTTCTCGTTTGAACACGTCGGGCTTGATTGGGAGAAGTACGTCAGGTTCGACCCCCGCTATCTCCGTCCCACCGAAGTCGATGCGCTGGTAGGCGACGCCTCGAAGGCGGAGGAGAAGTTGGGGTGGAAGCCGCAGGTGCTCACCCCCGAGCTTGCGCGCATCATGGTCGAAGCTGACAAGGCAGTGTTGGAACACGAAGGGTCTCCGTGGACCGATCGACCCTTCAGCAACAACGGTGGTGTCGCCTAGCCATGTGGGAGACCATCAAAACCACCTGGAGTTATCTGACCACCAGGCAAAGAGTGGTCTTTGGAGTTCTTACTGCGGCCCAGCTTTTTGCCAACGTACTTGACCTGGTGGGAATCGCAGCCATTGGTCTTCTGGTGATGGCGGTGGCATCGGGAAGCATTGATTTCGATCTGGGGGGCCTCTACCGCATCACCATCGACGAAACCCCCCCGATTTTGATTGCGGGGTTGGTGGTTGCGGCAGCCGTTTCCTTCCTGCTCAAAGCGGTATTCAACCTGCTCCTCTCCTTGGCGCTCATCCGCTACATGGCCGGGGTGGAGGTCAACGCCTCAAAGCGAATGGCGCACTACATGCTCAGCGGCACCCTTGGTGAGCTTCGCCGGTATTCCCAGGCCGATATTCAGTACGCCGTGAACGCCTCAACAGGGGCCATGTATTCCGGGGTGTTGAATTCGATTTCGAGCATAATCACCAGCTCAGGTCTAATGGTGATGATTTTGGGAACTTTCTTCTTGGTCAACCCGGTCGCCGCTATCGTCGTGGCTATCTACCTGGCAGTTGTTGTGAGCGCCATTCAGTGGGCGATTGGCAACAAGCTGAAAGAAATTGGCCGTGACGTAAATAAGAGCTCGGTGGCGACCACTGGCGCAATCTTGGATGCAGTCAGCAGCTTTAGAGAAATTGCTGTGCTCAAAAAGCAGCCATTCTTCCTGCGGCGTTACGCAGACGCCCGGTGGTTGTTAGTCAAGACCAACGCGAGAAGCACCGTGTTGAAGAGCGTGCCGCGCCTCATTATTGAGCAGGGGCTCATGTTGGGCGTGCTGGGTTTTGTGAGCTGGCAAATCTTAAGCGGCGATGTGGCCACTGGTTTGGCGTCAGTCGGTGTGTTCGTGGTGGGAAGCGTGCGAATCATCGGGGCCGTGGTTCCGCTCCAAAACTCCTATTCCGCGCTTAAGACAACGGTTGTCAAGGCAGAAATGGCGCAGAAGCTCACAGTCGAAATGACGGAGCGGGCCCCAGAGCGTGAAGCAATGCAGAGAGCGTTGGAGACAGCACCGCCGTTGGCAACGCTCGCCGCCGAGGCGGAGGGCGCGCCACCCCGTGGACTCGGTATCGAGATGAAAAACGTCGAGTTCACCTATCCCGACGCCGACGAACCTGTTGTGACCAACATTAGCCTCTCTGCCGAACCCGGAGGCTTCATCGCTTTTATTGGTCCGTCTGGGGCGGGGAAAACGACACTCGCGGATTTGGTGCTGGGACTCAATGTGCCCGACAAGGGCACAGTGCTTATCGATGGCAGAAACCCGCTAGAAATCCGCGAAAAACATCCCGGATTGATTTCCTATGTGCCACAGAAACCCGGCATGGTTTCTGGCACCATCGCTCAAAACATTGCCCTGGGTATTCCCGACGAGAATATCGACGAAGAGTGGGTGTGGGAGTGCCTTCGTCTTGCCGCCCTCGATGACGTTGTGCGGGGAATGGCGGGGGGCATTCACGCCTCACTTGGAAAGCAATCGGATCAGCTCAGCGGAGGTCAGCTCCAGAGGTTGGGTCTCGCTCGGGCGCTTTACCCCAAACCTCGTCTAATCATCCTCGATGAGGCAACAAGCGCGTTGGATGCCGGTTCAGAGGCGGCCGTGTCGAAAAACATCCGTGAGCTCGGTGAGTCCGTGACACTCGTGGTGATTGCCCACCGCCTTTCCACCATCAAGCACGCGGACTGTGTGTACGTCGTCGATGAAGGGAAGATTCTCGCGTCGGGTCCGTTCAGCACTCTTCGCAAGACGGTGCCGATGATTGAAGAGTATGTGCGCTTGATGTCGTTTGACGACGCCGAAGACTAGACGTGTCGGTTCCCCCGCAATTCACTCTCAATGCACTAGTCGACGAAACGCTCTGGCTTGACGAAGTCGAATCAACCAATAGTTTCCTTGCTAATCGCACCACCGCCGGTTCGGCGCTGGCCCTTTCGTGGAATCAGACAGCCGGCAGGGGTCGCTTAGGGAGGGAATGGGTGTCCCCTTCTGGGGGTTCCCTAGCGCTTAGTGTGGCGCTGTGGCCGGAGCTCGTGCCGAAACCCGTGACACCTGAATGGTTGGGGGCACTCTCGTTAGTAGCCGGCGCCTCTCTGGCAGATGCGATTAGGCCCCACCTGTCAGAGCCGGTGCGGCTCAAGTGGCCCAATGATGTCCTCATCGCCGGGAAAAAGGTTGCGGGCATTTTGGGGGAGGTCTCAGCCGACGGGCGCGTGATTGTCGGGGTGGGTGTGAATGTGTCACTCACGCAGGATGAACTGCCCACCGAACTTGCGACGTCACTAACCCTCCATGGCTTTCAGCCAGGTAGCCAGCTTCAGCGGGTGATCTCAGCTTTCGTGGGTGAACTACGACTAACCCTTAGCGGAATCGAAGGCGGTCTTACGCGAGAAAAACGCGCCTGGGTGGCTGAACAATGTGACACCGTGGGCCGAGAGGTTCGAGTCGAATTTCCTGGCGGGGCCACTCGGAACGGGAGGGCAATGGACCTCGATGACGCAGGCCGGCTCTTAGTGCACTTTCTCGAGAGCAACGTTGTTGAGAGTGTTGATGCCGCCGACGTTATCCACCTGCGACCGGCTCACTAGCCAGAGTAATTCTCGTCACACTTAAACTGGAGGGGTGGCCATGATTATCGGTGTTGTTGGTGGTGGTCAGCTTGCCCGGATGATGATTCCTGCCGCTGAGGCATTGGGCATCGAAATTCGCGTTCTTGCCGAACACCAAGATTCCTCAGCGCGTTTGGCCGCGACTGCCGTGGGCGATTACCGAGACTGGGACACACTCTCCGCCTTCGCCAAAGAGGTTGATGTCCTCACTTTCGACCACGAACACGTTCCCACCGAGCTATTGGAGAAGCTTGAGGGCGAGGGCACGAATGTTCGCCCAGGGTCTCAGGCGCTGGTATTTGCCCAAGACAAAGCGCTCATGCGCGAACGGTTGTCATCACTCGATGTTCCCCTTCCCCGGTGGGTGGTGGCGAAGTCACCCGAAGATGTTGATGCGTTCCTGGCTATCGAAGGGGGCGAAGCCATTGCGAAAACTCCCCGCGGTGGTTACGACGGCAAAGGTGTCCGTGTGATCAGCTCAGGAGAAGATGTATCGGATTGGTTAGAGGCCGGCGCCGTGCTGTTGGAGCAGAAGGTTGCGTTTCGCCGAGAGCTCGCACAGCTCGCAGCTCGCCGCCCCACGGGAGGGATGCGGGTGTTCCCCCTGGTTCAGACCATTCAGGAAGGCGGGGTCTGTGCTGAAGTGGTGGCACCAGCACCCGGGGCAAGCGACGAGTTGAAAGCAGAGGCTGCCCGAATCGCCCAAACCATTGCAGAGGCAGTCGATGTAACAGGTGTGCTCGCGGTGGAAATGTTTGAGACGGAAGATGGTGAGCTCATCGTCAATGAACTCGCGATGCGCCCCCACAATTCAGGCCACGTGTTCACGGAAGGCGCGGTCACTAGCCAGTTCGAACAACACCTTCGTGCCGTAGCCGACTGGCCACTCGGTGATGTGTCACTGCGAAACGAGTGGGCAGTGATGGTGAATCTCTTCGGTGATGCCGGTGAAAGCAGAGTTTATGCCGCGATGGAGCATTCACCGGAGGTCCGAGTGCATTCATACGGCAAAGAACCTAGGCCGGGGAGAAAAGCCGGCCACGTTGTCGTTTGTGGTTCAGACTTAGAACACGTACACCAAGTCGCGCGGGCGGCAGCCCGCGCGGGTGAGAGTGAGGAGTCGTAATGGACGCACCGCAAGTGGGAATCATCATGGGGTCCGACTCGGACTGGCCCACCATGAGAGACGCTGGAGAGTTGCTCAAAGACTTCAAGGTCAGTGTGGAAGCGAAAGTGGTTTCTGCTCACCGCACCCCCCACACCATGGTCGAATACGCCGAATCGGCAGCTGAGCGCGGACTGAAAGTCATCATCGCGGGTGCTGGGGGTGCGGCTCATCTACCGGGAATGGTCGCGTCGTTGACGACCTTGCCCGTCATTGGTGTTCCCATTCCTCTGAAATACCTCGATGGAATGGATTCGCTGCTCTCAATTGTGCAGATGCCTAATGGCATTCCCGTTGCCACCGTGGCCGTTGGTGCGGCAAAAAACGCAGCCCTCCTCGCTGTGCGGATGCTGGCGACCGAAGATAAGCAACTTGCCGATCGTCTCGCGATTTATCACGCGAAGTTGCGCGATGAGGTGCAGGCGAAAACTCTCGACTGGTTCTAAGCCTCGAGTGCGCGGGAGCGCAGAATACGCTCACGCACACTGAGCCCAAGATTAATGAGAGCCCGCGCTGGCCACCACAGTGCTCCCGGATAACGCTTGGTGATGAAGCGCATCGCACTGTCGTGGTGAGCGCGAATCATCGCCTGATGGCTTTGCTTCGTGGAGTGACCACCCAAGTGGGTGGCGCGAGCCTGGGGGACATAGAGGTTTCGGTAGCCTGCTTCACCCAGTCTCCATCCGAGGTCAACATCTTCGAAGAACATGAAGTAGCCGCCGTCGAAACCACTGACTGTGTCAAAAGCTTCGCGCCGCATCAGCTGGAATGAGCCCGATAACCAGCCGCTTTCGCGGACTTTCTCTGAGCGGTAGTCGCCGCGGTAGGCAATCGTCCACGGGTTTGTCGGCCAAACAATGCCAAATAGCGCGTGACCGATACCGACACCCAGAGAGGGCAGCGCCCTGGCTGATGGATAGAGCGAACCGTCTTCATTGGAAATGGCCGGGCCGAGCGCTGCGGCTTCGGGAGTTGAACGAGCCACTGACAGCAGAGATTCGAGGGTGTTCGGTTGCACAACGATGTCGGGGTTGCACACGACGACCCATTCACACTCGTCGGGCAGAGATCTCACCCCAATGTTCACTGCCGATCCGTATCCGGGGTTATCTGGCCGGTGAATTACCGAAATCTTCGGCAGGGTTTTTGACCCGGGAATCGCCATCATCTCAGGGGAGTTATCGACAATCACGACCTGTGAGGGAACCACCGATGATTTCTCCAGCGAGGTGAGGAACTCCGCCAAGACGTCAGTGGACTGGTAACTGACCACCACCACAGCCAGGGTGGAGTCGACCGCCCCACTCATGACAACCACCGCGAGCAGTAGCGTGGGAAAGCTTCGGTGAGCGCTTCCCGCCATGGCCGCGGGCGGGGGAAGCCTGCCGCGACCCAATTGTCGTGTCCAAGAACTGACCACGCGGGTCGGGGCGCTGGACGGACAAACGCCTCTGAGGTGGTCGGCTGGATTCGCTCGGGGTCGAGCCCTGCCTCTTCAAAGACGGCACGCGCGAAGTCGAACCAATTGGTTTCCCCAGAATTGGTGCCGTGGAAAATGCCATGAGAAATCTTGGCGTCAATTAGGCCCTTAATCCACGTTGCGAGGTCATGCGTCCAGGTAGGTTGCCCAATCTGATCGGTCACTACAGAAAGAGTTTCTCGCTCGTGGGCGAGACGCAACATGCTGGCGGGGAAGTTCGGGACGTGTTCGCCATAGAGCCACGCGGTCCGAACAATAATCGTGCCCTCAGGGTGTTCAGAAAGGACAGCCCGTTCGCCCTCGGCCTTGGAGTGTCCATAGACCGAGACCGGGTTGAGGGGGGAGTCTTCCGAGTAAGGGTCTTTCGCTGTGCCGTCAAAGACATAATCGGTCGAGAGCTGAATCAGCGTGGCGCCATGTGCGTGGGCCGAGCGAGCGAGGTTCCTCGGGCCCTCTGCGTTGATTGCGAATGCCTCGTCGCGATGGGTTTCTGCGTCGTCAACTTTCGTATACGCCGCGGCATTGATGACCACATCGTGGCCAGACACTGCCTCTTCGACCGCTTTTGCATCGGTGATGTCGAGTTCGCTCCGCGTCAATGAGGTGATCTCTCGACCGCTTAACACGGAGACCAGGTCGTGACCGAGCATTCCGCCGGCGCCAGTGAGGAGAATCCTCGTCATAGAGCCGCGCGAGCCTTCAGCGGTTCCCACCAGTCACGGTGATCCCGATACCATTGCACCACATCGCGAACCGCTTCCGCGTATTGGCTCGCGGCCGGAATTGCGGCCAGCCCCGCTTCGATGATCCGGTGAATATCGGTTTCAAAAAAGGCTTCCGCATACATGGCCCCGACAAATTGACCACCGTAAAGTCCATCGCCATAGTTCATCAGGCGGCCGAATTTTTCACCCAGATCAATAAC
>Ga0181560_10003039_pt1 | contig 15570 bp, 9 predicted proteins | sample 011ome_20_FD_133751 | JGI IMG/M metagenome (GOLD analysis project Ga0181560, IMG submission 133751) | Coastal salt marsh microbial communities from the Groves Creek Marsh, Skidaway Island, Georgia - 011509CT metaG (megahit assembly) | ecosystem: Environmental > Aquatic > Marine > Intertidal zone...
ACTTTCTCAACATGGAGCGGAACGATATTAACAACGTTGCCGCTCCTCGGCAAACGCCGCTCGGCGTCGTGTCCAGGTACGCATCATTGTTTATTTTTATATCTTTTTCTTTTATATAAACGCGTGAATTGGAAAAATCGATCGTTCAAAATTTTTGAATTCTCTCTCTCTCTCGTGTGGATTTTGAAAATTAACGAGCGCGTTGTTTCTTATCTCTCTCTCTCTGTGTGTCCATCCATCCATCTCTGGCGGCGCACAAAACAGGGTACCTCTGGGCGCACAACCGATGAATGGTAACAACAACGGCACGAACGGAACGACTGTCATTAAATCGGCGTTAAAGTCCACCTCGTCCATTTCGATGATGCGACCCCCACCTGTCGTGGCGATTGAAAATTTTAATACCGCCGAGCAACAACAACAACAACAGACGACAAGAAGAGTGTCCTTTCAAAGCGGACGCCCGCCGGTGGTAGGGAACGGCGCTCGATTGGCGCAACTGCGAGCGGCGAAAAAAGCGGCGCAGAAAGCGGGCGTGAAGTTAGCCGGGACGTTTTGGGGGAACGGGAACGACTCGATGATGATGCAAAATCGAGGAGGCCAAGCAGCCGGAGCAGCTTTTCAATGCAATCATCATCCGTCGCGGATGGAACGGTTGCGCAAGAGAAAAGGCACCGGGAGAGAGGTGAAACCGCGACCGTTCGTGTTGGTGGTGCAAGCGCCGGAGATTTTGCGGAGAGCGGCGGCGGGCGGGAGAGAGCTTCCTCCGGGACCGTTGTCCTCCTCGGCGAAGAGAAGAACAACGGCGATGGTGGTCGAGGAGTTGGACGGCGGTTCGAATAATAGTTATTACTACGGTTCTCGACGCGACCGGGAGGGCGAACACTCGGCGGCGGGATCGAGAGACGGCGATCGAGCCGGTTCGTTCGCGGAGAACGAAGGAACGTTTGCCGGGTACGATTTCAACGGGAACAGGACGTCGCAACCGATGTTTAGACCGAAGAGTCCGCACGCGAAGCAACAGAGAAAAGTTTCGATGGAGATGAATTCGCAGTTACGATTGCTTCGCGAGCAGCACATGAAAGAAGGCGGAGTGTTAGCCGAAGCCATGGAAGAGGAGAGACTGAAGAAAGAGCAAATGGAATTAGAGAAACGACGAGAAATGTTGCGCAAGAGCACGGGCGGGGGAGAGGTGACCAACACGCCAATGGCTGCCGAAGCGCTGGTGAACATGTTCAACATCCCGGGACGAGATGTTCCTCAGGATAGTCCAGATTGGCAAGGCGTCTCGCACATGGCGAACGGTCAGTCGCAACCGCAAGTGCAACCGGTTATGATGAATGAAAACTTGAACAACGACGACGACGAGTTTGGCGGAGGATTCGACGGGGGCGATGACTTTGACGACCAAGAGGAGGACGTAGGAGGCGGCCAATTCGCCGACGACCGCGCTTTCGACGAGGAAGGGTTCCCCATCCGTAAGCCGAGAGGCGAAGCGCACAAACGCTTGCGCGAAGAAATGGCCAGAAGAAAATCTTTAGCCTTTGGAGGTTTACAAACCATTGTCGTCGAAGATTTGAGCGGCGGCCAACAAAAGGTGCGCAAAAGTTCGCGCCAAAGACAAAGACCATTGGAGTATTGGCGAGGCGAGAAGAAGGTTTACGAGCGCGTCCACGGATCGTTACCGACCATCAAAGCTACGCAACGACAAACTCGAAACAAAATGTGGCCGCGTAAAACCCCGGGAGGTCCGTCGGAAACTTTCAGAGTGCTCAAATTGAGACCGACGGAACAGTTCAACAAAATCGGCGCCGAGCGACGAGACTCGTTGGATCAGTTGATGACCGCCAGAAACGGCGCTCCGTTGCACGATTCTGACGACGAGGAGGAAATCTGGGACGTAGATGCCGTCGAGTTTGATCAACACGGTCGACGGATTAAAACTTTTGCCAAGACGCCGAAGGAGTATTACGGCAGAAACGGTCGCGCGACGCCGAATTACAACGTGAACAACAACAAGAATGTCAACAACGGAAGCGGGAAGAAGAAGCGCGGACGACCTCGCAAGAACCCAATCGACGACGGACAACAACAGCAAGAGGATCAACACGATCAACAAGTGCGAGGAAAACACATCAGACTGGCGCCGGATACGGATGACGAAGAGGATGACGAAAGAGACGCCGAGCTGGAGGAAAATACGCGACGAAACTCTGAAGCAATCAATGACGACGACAAAGGAAAAGATGAAGAACTAGATGAAGAAGACGCCGAAGCAGAGAAAGAAGCGAACGAAGCCGCTCGACTGGCGGAGTTGGAGCTCGAAGAAGAGAGAGAAGAAGAGGCTCGAAAAGCGTCGAAAGCGAGAGAGGAATTGATGGAAGCGCAAAGGGAGATGGAAGCGAAAATCGCCAGCGAGAAGATTGTCGAAGAGGACGAAGAAGAAGAAGAAGAAGAAGAAGACGAGGAAACGAAAGCGTTGAAAAAACAATTGGCGGATGCGGAAGCAGAGCACGCGGCGTTAGCCGCGCTCGATGCGGCGAACGATGCGGCGAGGAAGATTTTAGATCGACACGATGAACAAGACGGTGGTCGGGGAGAATTTGAGCACTCTTTAGAAGAAGTCGAGTTGAACGGGAACGTCAAAGGGGAGCTAAAGGAGACCACGAGCCGGTTTTCGATGTCGCTCGAGGCAAACAAAGGCATGTATTACGATGCTGAAGCCGACAAAGAGTTAATAGAGAACGATCCGGCGATTAAGAGCGGGTCGATTGACTTGGAAGATTTGAACGGCGAAGACGAGGAAGATGCCGACGACGATGAAAACGGCCCGGCCAAAAGAGATTCGCTTTCCTCGAAATCGGAAGAAGAAGCCGATCGAGAGAACGACGCCTTGGCGATTCCAATGGACCTCGACGAATAGATAAATATACACATATAATAATAAACTTGACTAAGCATTTGTAACTTCTATGACTATAAAAACTATATCACTACACCGAAAAACTATACCGCTCGCACGTTGCGCCGAGCTCTGAAATCGTCGCCACGCACTCAGTCGTTAAGGAGAACATCGAGGACGTCAACTCGTCGTCGTCGTCGTCGTTATCATCGTCGTCGTCGACACCCTTTCTGCCTCTACCACCGAGAACTCCCGGTCGTCGACGATTGCTATTCTCTTCGTCCACTAAAGTCGAACCCCTCCCATTCACGACGCTTCCGTCCCAATCTAAATACTTGGAATCCACCGTCCGATGCCTCGTGATAACCTTGACTAACTCACCTTTATTACCGCCTTCGGAGGGTAACTTGGACGTCGTCAAAGTCACGTCCGCTAAATTTTCAACCAGCGCGTGCATCCTCCGACGCTCTCTGTCGTCCTCGTCTACGAAGAACGCGTCTCCTTCGCCGAAATCCTCCGCCGTCGCCTCGAATCCGTCGTTCGCCTCCTCCGCCCGAGCGCAACCGGTGACCAAAGCCACGCCCTCCATCTCTCTCAACCGCAAGAGGAACCGCACGACCGCTTTCTCGTTCGTCCTCGCCGCTAATGCGTCCAGAGAATCTATGAAAACACTCGTCGTCGTCGTCGTCGCACTATCACTACCACTAATATTCCCCGGCCCGCTTTCGTCTCCTTTCCTCGCATCCGACGGACGAGACGACGACGACGACAAAGTACCGCGACGACGACGACGACGAGCCTCGTCGATTCTCTCCGCGATCAAATCGTACAAACCGTCTAAACTCGAAATCGAATTCGAATTTGCGCTCTTCACCGTGAATGTTATTCGAGGAGGGGTACTCCGTCGCTGCTCGTCGTTCTTCTTCTTCTTCTTCTTCGAATCATCTTCTTCTTCTTCGTCGTCGTCGTCGTCGAATAAAAAATCCACCGGTTTCGACCAACAATCGATCGACTCGTACACCGCTTTTCTATTATTGTTATTCTTCTTCTTCAAGTGCGGACCGACGAGCTTTTCGAACGGTCCTCGCGTTTCCACGCACAGAACAATCGCGTTTCTCGCGTTCTTCTTTTCCTCTTCGTTCTCGTCGGTGGTGGTGGTGTTATCGCGCGGAATATTCTTCGCGCACTCGTGCAACGCGTGCGCGAACAGAAACGCCGTCGGCGCGTTGGAATTGGAAACGAAATGCACGTGCGACGAGAGCGGAAGAGAAGAAGAGGAAGAAGACGCGAATCGAACGTTGAGCGCTTCGTTCATGTTCGCTCTTTTTTCTCTCTCTCTTTCTCTCTCTTCTCGCTTCTCTCGTCGAGAGGGGTCGCTCGAGTAAAAGTATGCGCGTGTGTTTCGCTGGTTGGACTTTTCGTTTTCTTGTGAAGTAAAAGCGGAGAAGAAGAAGAAGAAACTCGATGATGATGACGACGGCGCGGGATTGTACTACGCGACATTTAAAAGAACAACATTTAATAGCAATACACGACGGTAATAATATATATAAATAACAGTAATAATAACAGGAGCGCGTTCCCGCGTTATCATTCTTTACTCTTTTGGCTCAAAGTTTGGTTGATTTCGTGGAAGTCGGTTTGGCCGACGAGCGCGACGATGTTCCCGACGCCTTTTTCCGCCGACGACGGAGATTTTCTCTTCGCTGCTCCTACGTCACCTCTTCCTCTGAAAGAACTCGGCGATGCGACGTACGCGCGATGATGATTGTTGGTGTTTTCGTCGACGTCTGCTCCCGAGGAACGCATGAGGACTACTTTTTCTCTCGTTTCTGGACGCATCGGTGAGACGTACACGTTCCCTCCCGCCGCGTTTCCTTTCACCTCTCGTATGGGGGATTTCAGCAACGCTTCCGAGTCAAAGGGAACTCGAGATCGGCTCGGCGTGCTTTGAACAGCAGGTGCAGTTGTTCCGATTTTTAACGGTCGTTTCGGCGTCGCTTTTTGCGAATTTGTCGTCGTCGGTGCGAGAGATTCTCCTCCTCCTTTTCTTAATTGCAACATGAACCGCTTGACGTTTGGAACAAACTGCTTGTTGTAAAACGCGATGATATCGCCGCGACTGACGACTTCTAAACCGGGATTTGTAACCGTTAACGGGCAGCTCCAAAACACCTCTTCCACGCATTGGGGTTGTTTGTGGTATCTGTACACCACGTCTTTAAATTTTACGTTTCGATCCTGATCGTTGGACGCTATTTTACAGGCGCCGTAGATGGACGCCAAAATGATTTGATCGAGATGTCGACTGTACAGAAGAGACGTTTTCTCAAACACGACGAATTCGCATATTTGAAACGCGTTTCGGGTGACTTCTTGGCTGACGTGAAGCCGCGCGCAAATGTCAGCTAAACGCACAGCCGCTAATCGGAGTACTTTGGCGAAGAAGACGTCCAAGGAAGCTTTCGCGCGGCGCTTTTCGTCGTCGGCGTCGTCGGCGTCATCCGCTACGTCATCTACGGCGTATTTGTCCGGTAACGGTTCCATTACTTTCGCGCCACCTATCGACGAAGAAACCGCTCCATTATACTGTTGCTGCTGCGCATACGCGATTCCACTGATTCGTTCTACGTCTGAAGAGGATGATCCTATGTTGTTCGCGTTTTCGGACGATCGTCTCGCCGGAGTTGAAAACGCCGTAAACGCGCTCGTTTTCAAAGGCGAAAAGGCGCTCATGTGGCCGCTACCGATAATAGCCGTCGTTCGGGGTGGCGAACGCAACGCAGTTTGTGCCACATCTAACGCTTTCTTCTTTTCTTCGTCAATTGGAGGAGATCCATCGTTGGAGTCCCCTCCTTTTCCGAGAACGTTTCGATCGAACTGTTGCATGTGCGTCGACGACCTCGCCGAGTGATGCTTCGAGAGCGGTTTGGTGACTTTTTGCCCGGATGCTAACGTGCCACCGAGAAGCACGGCGGCGATTTGATTAGCGCTATTGTCTCGGTGGATTATTTTGTTGTTGATGATGTTTTTATCTTTCTCCTCTTCATTCGTCGTCGTGGTCTCCCTTTTGATGTTCATCTTCTTCGCGCTCTTTGTCGTAGCGATGCGCAAAAGCGGATACAAACTCGAATCTTTCTTCCAGCTCAACTTTTCTAGCATAGACTCTTCGATTCGACCAAAATACGCTCTAATTTCTCTCGGCATTTCCGGTCTCGATCTCACGAATGGCTCGATGCCGTTTAAAACGTCAAAAGCGTTCAAACCAATCGCGTTCGGAATGGCTGGAAAACGCAACGTGATTGCGCGATTACCGCCGTTGCCCGTGAAACTTGGACCGACATCGTAGATACCACTGCTCGTACTCAAATGGACGCCGTTTCGAGCGACGGAAACAACCTCGACGGATAAGGCGACGACAACTTCCACGAATCGCTTCGATTCCACGAGCATCGATATCGAACGCTTCGTTAATTCAGAGATGGTAGTTTTAGCGTTGGTCGTCCTCGTCGTCGTTGTCCTAGTTGCCTCCATGCGATTGATTTCATCTCTCAAGATCGCTCGAAAGAAGTACTTGAACACAGCTAAAGCATCTTTCGCTCTCGTTTCAACGATAGTATCGAGGGATTTCGAAATGTTGCCTCGTTTCACGGCAGCGTTAAGATTCGTGAACGCATCTTCGCGAGTGAGCGTGTTGCACTTTGTAATCAAACGTTCGGCGCGCGCGTACGCGTCTTGGAGTTTATCTTTGTCGTCTCTCTCGTTTATTTGGATGCATTCGCGAAGTAAACGTAAAGTCTCGTCGTCACTTTGCAGTTCGCTACCGACGTTATCGGATGATGCAACGATTCGATCTATCCATTCGACACCATACATGATGTTTGAAATTGGAGTGTTTCGAACATTTTCGGTAGTGACTGCGGCGCCGGCGACGGTTTTATTGTACCCGGCGTACGGCGATTGCGGCGTAGGCGGAATAGTTGTCGCGTTGTTAGTTACGTCCGTGTTTACCGCTGCCGCTGCTGCTGCAGCAGCAGCTTCCACTGCAGAGCCGGTTCGAAACGTGAAACTTGTATCCTTCTTGCGCATCGGCGTCGCCGCTCGCAATCGCGCAAAACTTACCGGTTGTTCTCGCAAATCACCTTTGAGCACATCGAATGGTGTCGCGATGGGAACTTTGTTCTCCCGCCGGTTCTGTTGTTTTTCCTCTTCGTCCTCTTCTCCTTCCTCGAAAAGAAACGGCACGTACAATTTCTCGTTGATTGCTCGACATCCAAATTTCTCTCTCACCGCTTCCACGTACTCGCGTTCAAATATGTCCGAAGCTAAGCGGACGTTCTCCATCGCCGTCTTGTTCTTCTTATTTTTCTCGAAATATCTCTTTCTCAGCGTGTTCTTTTCTTTCAAAATAGACTCGTGCAATTTTTCGATGTTCCTCAACATTTTCTGACAACTAGCGAGCTTCGTCTTGCTTAATCGACACAAAGATTCCAACGCCAAAGGCTCGCCGGTTTCCGGATCCTTTTCCGTCATCGAGAGCATATTTTCCAAACTCGTTCTTAAACACGCTTCCGGGGCGTTCGTTAACGAGAACGCTTCAATCGCGACGAGGAGGTGAAACTGTTCGTACAAATTTGGTACTCCTCCCGCGACGGTGTGCGAACCCATGCCGGCTCTTTTGTTGTTCTTAGCGTAGCTATTCGAAGCACCGTCTTCTTTCTTCGCCCTTTCTTTCTCCTCCGCGCACGTGCTTTTCCTCTTCTTATGTCTCGAGGACAACATCAACTTTGGTTTTTCTTTCGTCTTTTCGTCGTCGGCGTCGTCGTCCCCGTCTTCGAACAAGCTCGTTCCTAATTTAACCTTTGTCAACGAAAACGCGTTCCACGCGAACCGACAATACGCTCGTCCTAACGTTTCATCCACGCGAAAGTGCGTCTTGCAAAACAGCTCGAACTTTTTAGCGATGACTTTGCTAAACGCAAACGACGCTCTTAAGTTCTCCATGCCTAAAAATTGCTCCAAGCGTTTCATTTCGACAATTTCCAAGTCCTCGGAATCGTCCGCGTCGAGTTTTACCACCACCGATTTCGTCGTCGTCACGTCGTCGTCGTTCTCAATTTTCTGTCTTTTCTTCGCGCTCGCGTTGGCACCCTGTTCATCCTCGTCATCTTCCCCTACCATCTCCCCTCGTTCTTTCAACAGCGGATGACTCGTCTCTTCCCTCAAAATCTTCCTCAGCGGCTTCGCGCACACGCACACAAACGTCCGGCACGCGGTGAAAAAATCCGCCGCGTTGATTCGAAAATGGATCAACACGTCCCCTAAGTTTTTCTTCACGAAGTACTCGTTCCTTTTCGAGTGCGTGTGCGACGTGAGACAGACGTACGCGATGACGCAGTGCCACAGATTTTTCGTCTTTTTAATAAGAGAGATGAAGAAGGAAAGTTAGTTACACACACACTTGCATACTAACACAGATCAGATACAAAAACAAAAACAGAGCGAGGACGATAAAAAAAGTAAACTCACCACGCCGTCTGCCGTCCCGTCCGTTTTCTTCACCCCATCGTCAAAATCCTCCTCCTCGTCGTCGTCGTCGTCTTCGGCGACGATTGGAATCTCTCGTTCGCGCAAAAGCGGGAAACATTCCGCTTCAATCTTCGTCGCGAGACGATGCAATTCGGAATCGATTGGATTCAAAAATTGAAAGAGTCGCGTCGTCGTTTTTGTCGTCGCGAAGACCCCCACAACGCGTTGTTGTTCTTCTTCTTCTCGCGATGAAAGAAGCGTCGGCTTTTTCTTCTTCATCTCTCTTTTTCCTCGGCGCGAAGAAAGAGCGCGCGCGCGCGCCGAGAGAGAGAGAGAGAACGAGCGAAAGGTCGTTTTGGAACGCACTTTTTGGTCCAATTTTTAACGTCATTTTTCCCCAAAACATCAATAAAAAAACGCACGCGATGCTGCTTTTGCCGCTGCGCTGTTACGACGAAGCCGCTGTTTTTCCTTCTCTGAGGAGAAGATTAGAGAGAGGAGGAACGACGACGACGGCGAGTCGCGAAAAGCAGCGGCGGGCGTCTGCGACGACTTCTACGACTTCTACCACTTCTTCGCCGACACCTTTTCGATGTCCATTGTGCAAGTCAAAGTTCGTTACGCTTTTTAATTGTACGACAGAAAACACGGAGAACACGAAGGGGTCTTCTTCTTTATCGTCGTCGTCCCTTTCGTGCGCGGAAAACGGACACGCGCGCGACGTCGCCAAGGAAGGATACGCGCATTTAATGATGACGACAAACAACAACAACATCGGGGACGCGAAAGAGATGGTGCGCAGCCGGAAAAAGTTTTTAGACTCGGGAAGGTTTGATTTCCTCTTCGAGGAGAAACTCAGAGAGGAAGTTATGAGCGCGATTCGGCGCGCCGGGATTTTTTCTTCTTCTTCTTCTTCTTCTTCTTCATCTTCTTCTTCTTCTTCTTCGTCGTCGTCGTCATCGTCGTCCGAGGAAGAAGAAGTTAGCAGTAGTGGTAGCGGGAATAACGCGAATGGTGGTGGCGGTGGCGGTGGGAGTCCGAGACGGAAAAAATTGGAGGCGAAGAAACGCCTGCGAGCGCTCGCGAAGAAGGAAAAGAAGAGCAAAGAGGCATCGAGGACGGCTTTGGTGTTTACGATCGCAGATGTCGGATGCGGCGACGGCTATTGGTTGGAGAGGATTTCTAGATGGATGGTGTTTGGAGACGACGGCGACGACGAGGAAGTCGCGTGGTTGCGCGAAAGAGCAAAGGAGAGGAACGTTCGATTTCGATTTATCGGCATGGACGCGAGTAAAGAAGCGGTGCGAGTCGCCGCTAAACGAATGATTGTTACAGATACTCGAGAAGAAGACGGTTTTGAGAATAAAAAGCTGTTAGACGCGGAATACTTTTTCGCCGTCGCCGACGCGAACGACGTGCCGATGGGCGACGACAGCATCGACATTTACTTGAGCGTGTTCGCGCCTCGCAACGGAAAAGAAATCGCGAGATCATTGAAAGAAAAAGGCACGCTCCTCGTCGTCTCTCCGTCGCCCTCGCATTTACGGGAGTTGCGCTCGGACGAGGCTAAAGAGAAAGGCGTCGTGTGTCTCGACATCGAAGCGAACAAATCGGAACGCGTCGAAAAGCAACTCAAAGAATCGGCGTCTCTTTCCCCGACGAGCGGCGACGAAGACACCACAGAAGCATCGCTCGTCGTCGAACGCGCCGCGCCGATGGATTGGCGAGACGTCCAACTCGTCCTCAAAATGGGCGCGTCCGGGTTCCACCAAACGCCCGAATCCTTAGCCGCCGCGCGGAGCTATTGGGAAGAGAGAAGCGACGAAGATAAAAAGTTAACTCTGAGTTTCCGCGTGTGCGCGTTTTCGCGTCGTCGAGAATGAAAGCTCCTCGCGATAGAGAGAGAGAGAGAGTTAGAGAGTTAGAGAGAGCTTTTTAAGATGTGATGTGATTAGATTCGCGCGCGGCCCGCGTAGTAGTAGTGTAGTAGTAGCTAAAATTTTCACCTTAAAAAAAAATCGAACTCACTCTCTGATAAGCTGAACAAACACGTCATTCCATTTCCGCACATTAAAAGCGCTCTCGTAAACGAACGAAAGAGAGAGAGAGAGAGAGAGTGAAAGAACGCGTCTTCGAGAAAAAACGCGCGTCGTCTTTCTTTCTTCGAAACCCCCGAACGCGGAATCCTTGTCTGCGGAGAGAGAGAGAGAGAGAGAGAACAAAAAACTAATCCAAAATGCGGCGGCGTATCGTCACCGACGCCGCGAGGAGATTATTGAGCACGAAACGACACGACCAAAGCAGCAGCGCGACGGAGGTGATTAAAGACATACGGAAACTCGCGGAGGAACAGATGAAGAAGAAGAAGAAGCAACATCATCATCATCATCGACACGGTGGAAGCGGTGGTGGTAGTGGCGGAGAAGGAGGCGTTTCTTCGTCGAGCAGCACACGGACGGAAGCGACGACGAGGTTGGTGATGCACAACGGCAACGACGCTTACTCCGCCTCCTCGGCGAAGAAGGTCAAGAAGAACGCGTCGGCGTTTGGTCGGATAGAAAACGCGAGGAAGACTTTGAACGAGTACTGGTTGTCGTTTGGTAGTAGCAAGAATAGCGGCAAAGGAGCGGGATCTGGAGGGAGCGGAAGGCATCATCGACATCCGACGACGGAAATGAAGCAGCGGGGGGGGACGGAGGAAACGAGTACGTCTGGAGGAGGAGGCGGAGGCGGTGGATCGTCGTACTTTTTCAACCCGTATTGGCAAAAAACTGAGCAAGTGATCGATTACGCGACGATAGATGCCGTGGCGAGAGCGTACAAGAAACCGCCGAACCCGATTAGCTCGTTGCGTCACGCCGGGGTGAAGTTTCCGAATGTTTTGTTTCATCCGGCGACTTTGAGATGGTACAAGGAGTATTGGATGTGTTTGTACGAGAAGGCGTTCGTGGAGAAGCCTTTTTTAGCCGCGTTGGCGACGAGCGTGTTTAAGTGCGTCAGTTCGGACGCTTTCGTGCAAATATTCGTGGAAGGGAACACGCATTTGGATTATCAGAGGGTGGGGTGTTTCTTCGCTCTCGGCGTGGCGTACGTAGGCGCGTTTCAGTACTCTTTGTATAATCACATGCTGAAACCGCTGTATGGGGTGATGAAACCAAAGTTGGGGATTCCTGGCGCGACTGGCGCAATCGTCGCAGCTGATCAACTCTTTGTCGCGCCTTTTGTATACTTTCCAACGTTCTTGGCGATTAAGATGTGGTCGGAAAACAAAACTAGCGCGGGTGAGTTTTACGGGACTTTGAAGACGTTGTGGAACGACACGGTGTTTGAAACTATGCGCGCGCTATGGATCGTCTGGGTCCCCGCGCAAATGTTCAACTTCTGGGTCGTTCCCAGGCACTTGACGATTCCGTTCATGAACATTGTCGGTTTTGGATGGAACGGTATACTTTCGTACGTTCACGGCCAAAGGAAGATTTTAGACGCCAAGGAGAGGGAGGAGGCGAAGATGTTCGTGGAGAGAATGTCGCCTTTGTTGAGTGGAAGTAAAGAGGCGCATCCGGTGACAATTGCTAATGCGAGAGCGATGACAACTACTTCTGGAGGAGAAGGTGTTAAAGAACAACAAGAGGATGGATTAATCGCTGGCTTGATGGATTCGCAAGTGTCGACGAAACCATCGCCGCGGGAATCTAAGCCGGAGGAGGAAGATCCCCGCGAGAACGAAGAACCTCGCGAACAAGATGTGCAACAGTAGAAGTAGATATACGATTAGAATTAGTCCGCAATTAGAACGATAGATAGACTAAGATAGCGAACGCTTTTGTATTTTTATGTGTGATAGATATATAATGAAGAAAAATTTTTACACAAAGCTTTCTCTGGCGCTTACAAACCGTCCATCCTCTTGCCTAAATCCGAAGCCGTTCGCCCATCGCCAGAGGTGATCGTATCCTTGAATGTACCCCCACCTGGAACCATCGGCAACACGTGCTCTTGGTGTGGCACCATGATGTCCAACAAATACGGCCCCGGCGTGTTCACCATGCGTTCAATCGCGCCTCTCAATTCGCTCATTTTCGTCACTCTCTCCGCCGGCACGCGGAATCCTTTCGCGATGGTCACAAAGTCCGGGAAAATCATCGACTCATCCTTCGTTTCGTGGTACTCCTCGTGGTCCGGGGATCCTAAATACGTGTGTCCTCTATTCGACTTGTAAAATCGATCCTCCCATTGTACAACCATGCCTAAATATTGATTGTTCAAAACGAAGCATTTGACCGGCAACTGTTCCGCGTGCAACGTCGCCAACTCTTGAATGTTCATGACGAACGACCCGTCGCCGTCGATATCGACAACAACTTTATCCGGCCTCGCGGCGGCGGCACCAATAGCCGCGGGTAAACCAAAACCCATGGAACCTAAACCACCACTCGATAACCAGTTTCTCGGTTCGTCGAACAAATAGTGCTGCGCGGCCCACATTTGATGCTGGCCGACGCCGGTGGAAATAATCGCCTCGCCCTTGGTCACTTCGTGCAACAACTGAATAGCCGCTTGCGGAGAAATCTCGTCGTTTTGCAAATCCGGCATCGGGAACGGGTGCAGCTTCCTTTGTTCGTTGACTTCGTTTCGCCAGTCGGAGAAGTCCGGTAAGTTTGTCTCCCTGTTCAATTTCTCGTTCAAAATTTTCAACGCCGGTTTGATGTTTGAAAAGATGGAACAGTGCGGTTTCTTGTTCTTGCCGATTTCAGCAGGGTCAATGTCCACGTGCACGATGGACGCTCGAGAGGCGAAAGCGTCTAATTTACCAGTGACGCGATCGTCGAATCTAACCCCGAAGGCCAACATCAAATCGGCGTTATCGATGGCGTAGTTTGCGTACACGGCGCCGTGCATACCCAACATGCGCAAACTCAAATCGTCGCTTTCTGGGAACGCGCCTAAACCCATCAAGGTCGAGCAAATCGGAATCCCGGTCGCTCTTGCAAACTGAGTCAATTCATCCGCGGCATCTAAGCAACCGCCGCCGGAATAAATAACCGGTTTCTTGGCTTTCTTGATCATCTCGATGACTTGCTCGATTTGCGGCGAACTCGGCGGAACCGGCAATCTAGACAAGTATCCGTTCAAACTCACTTTCGGCGACCAATACGGCACGCTCATTTGCTGCTGCACGTCTTTCGGGATGTCCACTAAAACTGGCCCGGGTCTTCCACTTGAGGCCAAGAAAAAAGCCTCGCGAATAATCCTTGGGATTTCTTCCACGTTCATCACCAAATAGTTATGTTTCGTGATCTGCCTCGTGATCTCCACGATTGGCGTCTCTTGGAACGCATCCGTACCAATCATCGCTCTCGGCACTTGTCCGGTAATCGCCACCATTGGCACCGAATCCAACAACGCGTCTGCTAATCCGGTGACTAAATTCGTCGCCCCCGGTCCGCTCGTCGCGATGCACACGCCAACCTTCCCGGTGGCTTTCCCGTATCCTTCCGCGGCAAAGACCTCGCCTTGCTCGTGTCTGCACAACACGTTCCTGATCCCAGTCTTCGACCGCGTCAACGCTTGGTGAATCTCCATCGAAGCACCTCCTGGGTAGGCAAACACGCAATCCACGCCTTCTCTTTCCAACGCCTCGACCAAAATATCCGCCCCTTTCCTCGGCTCGTCCGCCGCGAACTGCGACTCAAAGGTCGTGTCCGTCGGGCGCTGACTGGCTAGATTTTTCATCTGCGTCGTCGACAAGTGCATCTCCGTGAACTGCTGCGGAGAAATAAACGCGGGCGTGAGATCGGACTGGCGTCCAGACGGCGGTTCCGACACCGCTTTATTCTGCAAAGCCTTCTCGCCTCTCTTCTTCTCAGGGTTACGGGAAGCGCATCGAACCAACACCGACGCTCCTTTTCTCCCGGCACCAGCGACAAAATGCCCGCCTCTTCGACCAGCGCTGAACGCGGCTCTCGGAGTGGTGCTGTTCGTGGAGAGCGGCGTCTTTCTCGAAGAAGAAGAAGAGGACGAAGAGGATGATGATAACGCCGCCGCTAAGTTTTGCTGAATCGTCGTCATTTTGTGGGAGTAAAAATTGGAAAAGAAAAATCTCTCTCTCTCTCTTTACGCGCTGTGTCACGCCTTTTGACTGCTCGTCGTCCTCGTCGTCGTCCGCGCAGGTGACGCTCTCTGTTCCTCACGACGAGAGTACGCCGAGCGAAGGGAGGATTTGGTTGTTTTCTGACGACACGAACGCCTTTTTGAGTGAGTTTTGCGCGCCACGTCGCACAAAAAGGGTCGTCTGAAACCTTAAACATTTTGTAAAGCTCTCTAAAATACGAAATAAGAAAAGCGTGCGTAACCGTGCGCGTGTGTCTCTCTCTCTTTTCTTAATTTTTAAACAACTTTGCGCGCGCGCTTTAATCGGACTCCTCCTCATCACTCTCTGATGATGATAATGTGTCGTCATGTGGACACCCGTTTTCTTTCGCGTAGTTCAAGCACTCGATGTGGTTGTTTTGGGCAGCGAAACGGCACGTTCTCCAATCCCAAGGCGCGCCGTTTTCGTGGAGGTATTTGAGGATATCGAGATGGCCGTTTTCGGCGGCAAGTGCGCACGGAAGCTCATTAATTGGACTGACATGCCTCATACAATACTTTACGATGTGAAGATGGCCAATCTCAGCTGCTATATTGATCGCCAAACCGTCCCATTCAAACATTTTCTCTTCCCGCAACCAACGAAGCAACGCGAGGTTTCCAGTTCGAGCTGCTTGGGCGCCGAGATAATACTGCCCATGTTTACCCTCGATCTTTGTTGTCACTTCCTCGTACGTGCGGGCACCTTCGTCCCTGACTTTAACTATAAAAGTATCTTTCAATTCCCGTCCCGATCGTCTGATCGCGTCGCGACTTTCTCTGTTTACCTCTCGAAACACTCTGAACTCCAACTCCCATAACTTCGGTACAATACAGGTCTCGAAAATATCTCTGTACTGCACATCAGTCAAAATCTTCCACAACGGCAACGGCGTCACTTTTCTCTTCAACTCCTTCAACTCTTCTTCCTTCTCTTCCATCTGTTCTTCCAAGTCTGCCACTCGTTTTCCCAGCCTTTGCTGAGATATTTCTCGTTGCCTCAGTTCCCT
>Ga0181560_10003041_pt1 | contig 15553 bp, 11 predicted proteins | sample 011ome_20_FD_133751 | JGI IMG/M metagenome (GOLD analysis project Ga0181560, IMG submission 133751) | Coastal salt marsh microbial communities from the Groves Creek Marsh, Skidaway Island, Georgia - 011509CT metaG (megahit assembly) | ecosystem: Environmental > Aquatic > Marine > Intertidal...
CCCGCGGGCGGCGGCGGCGGCGGCGGCGGCGGCGGCGGCGCGTCGCGGGCGCTGAACATCGGCGAAGACATCCGCGAAGAGATGGAAGAGGAAGAGGAAGAGGAAGAAGAGGAAGCGGAGGAAGACGCGACGACGAGCCCGGTGTCTGCGGTCGCCGCTGAGGCGGACGCCGCGGCGACGTCGCCGGCGATGTCGCCGGCGAAATCCCCCGAAGCGATCGCCGCGGCGACGGCGCATCGCGTCTCGCGCGCGCTTCGCGACCTCCCGCGGATGCACGAGCTCGCGAACGAGCTCATCGAGTTCATCGAAGAAGCGGAGGACGCGGAGGACGCGCTCGAGTATTTCGACATCATGCGCGCGCTCGCGGAGGCGACGGCGGAGGGCGACACCGCCGACGCCTTCGTCGACGCGGCGTTCGCGAACGCGTGGTAATAACGCGTCCGCAGACGAAAACGCGCCCGAGCGAGAGAACGATTACTAACACTACTACTACTACTGCGTACGGAAGTACTTCCGTACGAGCTACGTTGTGCGAACATAGACAGACTGTACCATCAAATGAATATTAAACGAAGAATGTCGTAGACCGAAGGTTCGTCGCACTCGTCGTCACTGCGAGTCATCGCGGTCGGTTCCGTCGCGCGAAAAAAAAGCAATCCAATTCTTCATTCATTCGCTCGCCTCGCGACGTCCATCCAGTCGTCCTCGATCGACGCACTCACGCCGTCTTGCGACGCTTCTTCTTCCTCGCGACATTCTTCGGCGAGAGCATCATGACCGCGATGGACGCGGCGAGCAGCGCGAACTGCAACACCAGCGCCTCGGGCTTATCCTTCAGGAACGCGAGGTGGAAGTGGATCGCGCCCGCCATGAAGATGGTCAGGATGAATCCTCCGAGCTGCGGCGCCTTCCACAGGAGAACGTACCCGATGACCTCGATCAGGCCGAGGATCTTCGCGAGCTCGTAGTTGTTCTTCTTCGAGCATCGCACGGCGAGACCCGGGATCGGCGCGAGGAGGCCGTTAAGCCAGGGGACCCACGCGTGCTCGCACCACGCCTGAGGGTCGATTCCATACAAGCGAACGTCGGGGTGGAGTTCAAAGGCGTCAGGTGGAGTTGAAAGGCGTCGAGGACGGGGATTGAAAGCGAGGGGTGGGCGGAGAGATGCGCCGGGAAAAGTACTTAAGAAACGGCGTTCACCACGCCAACGCGGTCGTATGGGGACCAGTGTATAGAACGCGCCTGAATCTCCGCGGTGTTGGCCGTGGGCGTGCAGTCGCCCTTTTTGCCGATCGCGACGGGGCACAACGGCGCGTCGCATCCGAGGATGGGGACGTTGTACTTGCACGCCGCCGCGCGGAGGTATATCGCGAGGGGCAGGATCTTGAGGATGGTGAGGACGAGCGCGGTGTTGAGGCGGCTCTGTGGGGAGGGAGTGGGGCGGGGGGGAAGGGGGGAAAAGGTTGAGATTTATGCGTCGTTGTTCGGGCGGTCTGTGACTCGGATTGCGCGGCGCGCTCTTTTCCGCGGGCGCGCGCGACGGGGCGGGGGAGAGGCGCGCTCGCGGGACGCGCGCGCGCGAGGGATGTCGTTTCGAAGACAAGTGAGCGCACCATGGTGCTCGGAAGTGGTGGTCCGGTGCGTGCGAAGCGCGCGAAGGAGTGCGGCGCTCCGGTTCAGCAGTCTGGTCGCGTTGTTTTTTTGGTCCTTCGGGGTCGAGCCCACGCGCAGCACCCGCGTGTGAGCGCGCGGCGCGGGGGCACTCTAGCGGGCAGCGCTGCGCTGTGCCAGTGCGGCGTGCCAAGTCAATCACGTCCGCCCCGCGTCGACGCACAACCCACGCCGCGCCGCTTCTTCGCGGACGCGTGAGCGAACATCCTTCGCGCGCGATCGCGTCGTCGCGGGTGGACGCGAGCGGAGCACAGCGATCGCGAGGACGCGGCGGACGCGGCCGCGAACGGCGACGGTCGGCGACGGACGTCGGGGGGGCGAGGTGAAAGCGACCGTTCGGGGGACGAGCGCGCGCGATGGGGGAGCCGGAGATCGACCCCAAGGCGGCGGCGATCAACGAGTACCAGAGGCTGATGATGCAGCACAAGGTGCGCGTCTCATCCTTCATCGCGCGAAGGCCCCACTCGCGCGATCGCGCGCGATCGTCCCGCGCGCGATGCGTCGCCTCCGTCCAGATCTCGCCTCGTCGTCCGTCGCTGACCTAGATCTCTCTTTTCCTTCATCCTCCGCGCGCGAACGCGAACCGACAGGAGCTCGACGGGAAGGTGAGACGGTTACGGGACGACGTCAAGGAGACGAAGAAGACCTTCGACAAGACCGAGGACGATCTGAAAGCGCTGCAGAGCATGGGGCAGATCATCGGCGAGGTCTTGAGGCAGCTCGACGAGGAGCGATGTGCGTCCTCGCCGCGCGCGTCTTTTCCACCCTCCGCTTTCAAATCGACCGGACTCGACTGGACTCGAAGCCAGTCAGTCCCCGCCGCCCCGCCGCCGCGCCCGGCGCGCGATCGATCGTTCGTCACCATCGATCGCACCGCGCGCGCCGTCCTCTCTCCCCTCCCCTCCTCTCCTCTCCTCGACGCCGCGTCCGCCGCGCCCGCTCACCTTCTCCCTCCCTCCGTCGACCGATCGTTCGTTCGATCCGCCCGCCGCCCGCGCTCTCCATCCGCGACGTCCGCAGTCATCGTCAAGGCGTCCTCCGGTCCGCGTTACGTCGTCGGCGTGCGAACGAAGCTGGACAAGGAAAAGCTCGTCAACGGCACGCGCGTCGCGCTTGACATGACCACCCTGACGATCATGCGCGCGCTCCCGAGGGAGGTGGACCCGGTGGTGTATAACATGCTCCACGAGGACCCCGGACACGTGGATTACTCCGCCATCGGCGGGCTGGGGGAACAGATCCGCGAGCTGCGCGAGAGCATCGAGCTGCCGCTCATGAACCCGGAGCTGTTTCTTCGCGTCGGGATTAATCCGCCGAAGGGGGTGCTGCTGTACGGGCCGCCCGGGACGGGGAAGACGCTCCTCGCGAAGGCGATCGCTTCGAACATCGACGCCAACTTTCTCAAAGTCGTGTCCTCGGCCATCGTCGATAAATACATCGGCGAGTCCGCGCGTCTGATCCGCGAGATGTTCGGGTACGCGCGCGAGCACGAGCCGTGCATCATCTTCATGGACGAGATCGACGCCATCGGAGGGAAACGGTTCAGCGAGGGCACCTCCGCGGACCGCGAGATTCAGCGAACGCTCATGGAGCTTCTGAATCAGCTCGACGGGTTCGACGTCCTCGGAAAGGTGAAGATGGTGATGGCGACGAACCGACCGGACGTGCTCGACCCGGCGCTGATGCGCCCCGGGCGTTTGGACCGCAAGATCGAGATCCCGCTCCCGAACGAGGGCGGGCGCGTGGAGATCTTGAAGATTCACGCGCAGAAGATTAACAAACACGGGGACATCGACTACGAGGCCATCGCGAAGATCGCGGATAACTTCAACGCGGCGGACATGCGAAACATCTGCACCGAGGGCGGGATGTTCGCGATTCGGGACGAGCGGGATTACGTCGTGCACGATGATTTCATGAAAGCCGTGCGGAAGCTCGTGGAAGCGAAGAAGCTCGAGCCCACGGCGTCGTACGACGAGACGTTCAAGAACACGGACAAGTGATGACGGGACGACGCGCGGCGAGGCGAACGGCGCCGGCGGCGACGACGACGATGTAATCGATCGATTGGTTTCGCTCAGGACCCAACCTTGGTAACCACACCTCGCGTCCAGGAGCAATACTCAGCCGCCCCCGCACGCAAAACTAATAGACTACTATCTCACAACACCGCGGACCGCTCGCCGCCGCCGAAGACATCGGACATCCCGAGCGCTTTCCGCACTAAACCCCGCATCTTCGGAACCTCGTTGTCGACGTTTTTGGTCTCGTCGTCGAGCCCCTTCCACAACCCCTCGAAAACTTCCAACCGCTCGACGCACCGCTCCTTCTCCCCCGCGACGTACAACGTCAGCGCGTAGTTCAAGTGGAACAGGTGGTCCCCCGGGTCCATCTCGATCGCTTTCTCGTACGCCGCGCACGCGTTGTCGTGGTCGTCCAGCTTCGCGAGCGTCACCGCGAGATACATGTACGCCGACGGAAAATCCGGCTTGAGGTTGATCGACGAAGAGAAAAAGTGAAACGCGCTCGCCGCCTGCCCGGTGTTCAGATGCACGAGCCCCAAGTTATACGCGATGATCCACTCGAACGGGTCCAAGTACAGCGCGCGCTTCAAGCACGCGATCGCGGCGATGTACCGCCGCTTTCCGAAGAAGCACATCCCGATGTTATTCCACAGCTGCGCGCTGTTCGGCGTCTGCGTCGCCGCGACGCGGTATTTGATCAACGCCACGTCCACGTCTTGGTTGTCTTGGATGATGCTCCCGGCCGCGAGGATCGCCTTCGGGTCCCGCGGGTCATGCGTCAGCGAGTTCCCGAGGTAATCGAACGCGCGGAAGCTCTCGCCCATGCGCAGGTACAGCAGACCGATCGTGGTCAACACCTCAGGGTTCTCCGGAGAAAATTCAAGCGCCTCGAGGTAGACGTCGACGGCTTCGTTGTATTTCTCCTGCAACGCGTACACCTTGCCCATCTGCGCGTACGTCGTGTCGTGCCGCTGTATGTCGTTCGCGCCTTTAAAGCACTCCACGGACTCGTCGAACTGCTTCAGGTACATGTAGCACAGCCCTTTGTTGTGCCAAATCTCCCAGTCGTCCGCGCCGACGGCGTTTTGCGCCTCGTCGTAGACGTCGATCGCAGCGCGGTGTCTCCCGAGGAGGTAGAGCGATCGACCGACTTGCTTCAGGTTGGCGACGTTGTGCGGGTTCAGCGCGGTCGCGGCTTGGAACAGCGTGAGTGACTCCGCGATCTTCCCCTCGTGGCGCTTGATGAGGGCTTTGACGTATATCGGGTACTCGCACAGGCCGCCGAACTCGCCGAGCACCTCCTCGATCACCGCGAGGCACTCCTTGTGCTCCTGGCGGACGTAGAGGCGATGGATGTGGTAGTTGCGTCGCTCGCGCGCGATCGCTTTCGACGCCTTCTGCGCTTGCGAGTTCCCCGCGGTGGACGTCAGCGGCGCGCGGCGCGCGGCCGCGGACGTCGACGCCTTCGCGGACGCGCCGTAGTAGTCGTCGTCCTCGACGTCGGGGTCCGAGTCGGAATCCGCGCCCCGCCCCATCGCGCGTTCTGTTCTTCGCCGACGGTCGCGTCGGTCGCGCGCTCGGGGCTCGAACGCCTCCGCGCTCGAAGCCGACGCGCGCGGGGGTTCGGATCGCCGCGCTCTCTCCCAACCTCGCGCGAACCCCACCGGCGTGCGCGCGGGGAAACGCGCGCGCGATGCTTTGGTGGACCGTTCGAAACGACGCGTGAAGACAGGATGTCAACAACTGAAGCAGACCACGCGAGTTTTTCTTCGCGATCATTCCAACCATCTAGAGTGTACGTCCGCCGCCGCTCTCTCTCTACTCCGCGGCGTTCTCCTTCACGGAATTCTCCTTCGCGAGCTTCCGCTGCGACAGCCGCTTCTGCAGCGCGTCCTTAACCCCCTCGCGCCGCGCCTCCGTCGCCGCGCACATCCGCCGCCGTCCCTCCTCGTGCGCTTCCCTCGCGGCGTCGACGTCCGCCCTCCACGCCTCTCTCCTCGCCGCCATCTGACACGTCGCGAGCTTAGGGTCGAGGGTCCATACGAAGCGACGTCGGGGTGGAGTTCAAAGGCGTCAGTTGAAGTTGAAAGGCGTTGAGGTGTGTCGGGATTAAAACCGAGGGACCCTGGGCGGAGAGAAACGCCGGGAGAGAAAGTCCTCAAGGAACGGCGTTCACCGCGCGAACGCGGTCGCGCGGGGACCGTTGCGGCGTATACATAGAACGCGCCTCAGCCTGGAGCATCTCCAGGGCTTCGCGGTGCGCGTCGATCGCCGCGTCGCTCATCTGGATCTCGCCGACCATCTCGTCGTCTTCGTCGTCGTAATCGGAGTCGGACGTGGACGTGATAACGCCTCCGCCGCCGGCGTTGAGGCGCGCTCCCTCCTCCTCCGCGCGCGCTCTCGCCTTTTCGCGTTCAAACGCCTCGAGCGCGGCGCCGAGGGCGTCGACGTCGTCGCCGACGCCGCCGACGTCCGTCCTGTCCTCGTCTCCCGGCGCGACGAAGTCGTAGTGCGTCGCGCGCGTCATCCTCGACTTTCGAGTGTTGTGGACGTCGAGCGACTCGGGGGCCATCTTGAGCGATTCGCCGAGCGATCTGAGCACCGCGGCGCCGGCGACGACGCTCGACTCGAGGGGCGCCGACTTTGACGTCGACGTCGACGTCGACGTCGACTCCGCGTCGCCCTCCCCGCCGTCCGGCGCGGCGAAGAACATTCGCCCGTCGACGGCGGTGTACGCGTGCGCGCCGCCGAGATAATGCCGCACCGCGGCCCACTCGCGGATCCACCTCGCGTCGGGGATCGCCCCGTCCGGCAGCCCCTCGACGGTCAGGTCCAACCCGATCTCCTCGTCCGCGTCCGCGTCTCCGCCGGATACGCCGCGTCCACTCGCTCTCTCCGCCGCCGCCTCCTCCTCCTCCTCACCCTCGGGGTCTTCTTTCCGCGGCGGCGCGCGCTTGAACGCCTCCGAGTCCGGCCCCAGCCACGCGCTCGCCACGAACCGCGCCTCCCCGCCCGGCGCCTCCACCCGCGTCGCGACGTACTGCACGTCGGCGCTCCTGAGATGCTTCAGCGCGGAGGTCATCCCGCCGGTGCCGTACGCCTCGAGCATCACGCGGCGGCGACGGTCGACGGAGCCCCCGCGTTCGCCTCCGCGTTCGCCTCCGCCTCCGCGTTCGCCTCCGCGTTCGCGTTCGCCTTCCGTCGGCGGCCACACCCCGAAGACCGCCCACGTCTCCGTGAACGTCTCGAGCTTGATGCGGTTCCACACGTTCGGAATGAGCGCGCGATGGACTTGCTCCCAGTCGAGGGCGTCGAGGGCGTCGATCAGCGCGGCGCTCAAGGGCTTCGACGCGTCCGCGGGCGGCGTCGCGTCGGACGACGTCGCGCACTCCCACGCCGCGACCGTCGGGTCGCGCCATTCCTCCTCGGACGCGTCGCTCGCGGGCGCGGGCGCCGACGCCGATGGTGATGCCGACTTCTTCGCGGACGGAGGGGGACCATCCGAGGACGCGACGTCGACGAGGCGTCTGGCCTCGTCCGGGGGCACGCCCTGCGCGATGAGCGCCTCCTCGAGCTTCTTCGGGTCGTCGAACGCGGCGAGACGGGAGGACGCCCAGTCGGTGAAGTACGCGTCGCCGTCCGCGGCCGCGTTCGCGCCGTCCATCGCGCCGGTCGCAATGTTGCGCGCCGAGGCCGCGGGGACGCTCCACGTCCGACTCGACGCGACGAGAGCGAGAAGAGCGTTCGCGATCGCTTCGTCAGCTCCGAGCGAGTCTCTCCTCGCGTCACGCGACGCCGCGCGGGGCGGACGCGGACGCGCGGCGGGCGCGATGGACGCGCTCGCTGGGTACGGCAGCGACGGCGGCGGCGGCGGCGGCGGCGGCGGCGAGGACGACGCGCGCGAGGACGACGGCGGCGGCGACGACCGCGCGGACGCGGCGAAGAAGCGTCCGCGCGATGCGAGCGACGACGACGACGACGACGCGGAAGCGGACGACGCCGCCGCGACGACGCGCTTCGGGCGCGTCCGCGCGTTCGAGCACGTGGAAGGCAACTTCGCGACGCACGTCAGAGCGCCGATCGCGTTCCCCTCCGACGCGTCGACGACGGACGCGCTGCGCGCGTCGCTGCGCGCGATGCGCGCGAAGATGCCGTCCCTGCGCGCGATCGGCGACGACGCGCCCGCCGCCCCGGCGACGCGCCCCCGCGCGGACGCGGACGCGGACGCGGACGCGGACGCGGACGTCCTCCCCGCGTCGCTTCACGTCAGCCTCTCGAGGGTGTTCCCCGTGCGCGCGGAGGCGCGCAAGCCGCTCGTCGCCGCGCTGCGCGCGCGCCTCGCGGCGGCGAACGTCGACGCGTTCTTTGTGGCGGCGACCGATTTCGACGTCTTCACGAACGACGACGAGACGACGACGTTCCTCGCGCTGCGCCTGGAGGAGGCGTCGACGTCGGCGGCGCCCACGCGTGAACGCCGCGGCGGCTTCGCGGGTCTCATCGCCGCCGTGGACGCGGCGCTGCGCGCGAAGGGACACCCGACGTTTTACGCCGACCCGAAGCCGCACGCGTCGGTGATGTGGGCGCCGGGAAACGTCTCGCGCGCGCTGAGGAAGATCGTCTCCGAGACGAAGGGTTCCCCCGGTTTAGGGTTTCGAGGGTGGGCCGTCCCGATCGAGAGGGTCGCGTGCGCGGTGAGCGGGTCGCCCGAGGTGGCGGTGTGGGCGCGGCTCTCGAGCGCGGTGACGCTGCCGCCGCCGCCGTCGTCGCCGTAGCGCGAAGGAGTCGAAGGAGTCGAACGACGAGCGAGTCGCGGCGCCCGCGGACGCGGACGTGATGATACGAGTAGCGTAGCCTTAGTAGTTTAAGCAGCAGCGGCATCGCGCGCGATTTGGTTTGACGTTGTTACAAAAGTGATGAAGGGGCGGCGGGAGGGGGGCGCGTCGTTCGCTCCCGCCCGCGCGCCGTCCCCCTCGAAGCGAAGCGAAGCGAAGCGATAAATAAATAACGCACCCGCGGGGCGCGCTCACGCGCGGTCATCCGTCGCCGGGCCGGCCGTGAGACGATCCCGGGGTGCGGCGCATCATCGACAGACACGACGCGTCCTCCGTCAGTACGTGAAGAACTCGTCCCCCATCTCGTCGTCCCACGTCGGGGAGCGGTTAAACTGGAGCGTCACGCACGTGTCCACGCGGGGTCTCGACGGCAGCCCCCGGCGCGCGATGGGCGGCTCGCGAAAGAACGCGCGCGCGTAGTCCGCCTGCCCCCACGACGTGATCATGTACGCGATCGAGTCTAACCCGGCGAGGTACTCCTCCTCCGTCGCGGGGTAGGACCTCTGTCCGAGGTGCCCGACGTATAAGTTGAGGGACACCCAGCGTTTCATGCCTTCGCCCATTCGCACGTGCTTGACGGCCATGTCGTGATACTTTCCGTACTTCGCGTAACACAGAAGCGCGAGCTCCCGCCCGGTGAGCACTCCCTCGCCGACGTAGTCCGCGCCGTAGTACGCCACCTCGAGCTGTCTCTGGCGGTCGCTCTTCGCGAGGGAGGCGTAGGGCCCCCGGGAAGAGTCGTCGTCCGCCGCCTCGGTCGCCGTCGCGTCGAGCGCCGCCTCCGCGGCGGCGGGGACCCATCCGTCGTTCACCTCCGCGAGCCTCGCGGCGAGCTCCGCGTGCACTTTCTGCTCCGCGACGTCGACCGCGTCCGCGGCGTCGTTCTGCGACCTGACCTGCTCCTCGAGCTGTCGCGTGAACGCGGCGAGGTCGAAGAAGCCGTCGATATTCTCGTCGCTCCCATCCGACTCCATCGCGTCCATCTCCGCGATCTCTTTCTGTCGCTCCACCTCGTTCGGGACCGTCTGCGTGTCCGGGCATCGTCCCGCGATCTTCGCGCCGGCCGTCCTCGGGTTGAACGTGATGTCGATCTCGCGCTTGACGCCGGAGACGAAGTCGGACCAACTCGCGCGCGGCGGCGGGAGGCGGGCGCGGCGGCCGACGCTCCGGCCGCGAAACGACGTCTTCGCGTTTTCGGGCGACGTCGACGTCGTCGTCGTCGTCGTCGTCGCGATTCGTCGCGGCGGCGTCGGCGACGCGCGCGCGCGCGCGGTGACGCGCGCCGCCGCGGCCGCGTTCGGTGTCATCGACGTGTACATGAAGGCGAGACCGACGCGGTCGTGGCGTGGAGCACACGACGTCGCGCGGTGGGTGAGTGCGTCGCGCGCGACGCGCGAACGCCGCCGCATGTGGGACGAAAATTCGCGCGAGATCGCACACGTCAGTGGGACGTGTGGCGCTCAGAGCTGCGAGTACGCGAACCCGCGAGCGCGGTCAAAGTCGATCGGACTCCGGGGTCAACGTTGATCGGTCGCGAGGGGTCGATTCCAGGGTGAAAAAATATCAATGGTTAACCGAATTTCGAAAGAATGTTTATGCAGCGACGGTTATGCGCGGCTCCGCGGAAACGCTGAAAACATGCAGATCGCTGGGGTCACCCTCCGAGCGTCCGCCCGCGCGCGCCCACGGTCTACCCCTCCCCTCGCTCTCCCCGCGGCTCGAACGCGGCGCGCGGCGCGGCGGCAGCGCCGCCGCCGCCGCCGACGGCGGCGGCGGCTTCCGGAAACCGTCCGGACGCCTTCCGGAAGCATCCGTCCGATCGCGCGACGCGTCCGTTCGCGGCGGCTGCACGGCGGGGGCCTCGATGCGCGCCACTCGGGCCGTCCGCTCCCGCCGCGCGCGCGGGTCGCGCCGCCGCGCCGCCGCGACCGCGACTCGAGACGCGCTTCCGAAGGACCGTCTCGAGAAAGTTTCACGCCGTCTCCGCGAGATTGTCGGCACGTCCGAGGCTCGCCGGCTCGCGTCGCGTGTGGCGTCTGGCGTTCCACTCCCGCGGCGGCGGCGACCCCGCCCCGCGCCGCCGGTCACAGCTTCGCCGCCGGCGGCTTCCACCCGTTCACGCTGAACCCGCCGTCGATCGCGAGCACCTGCCCGGTCACGTAGCTCGCCTCGTCCATGCACAAGAACGCGACGACGTCGCCCACTTCCCTCGGCTCGCCCACCCGCGCCGCAGGCGTCGCGTCGACGACGTGCTTTTTATACCTCTCGTCCTTCAACACCGCTCGCGCGAGCGGCGTGTTGATGTACCACGGCGCGACCGCGTTCACGCGCACGCCGTCCCTCGCCCACTCGCACGCGAGGTACTTCGTCAGGATGTTCATCGCGCCCTTCGTCATCGCGTACACCGCGCCGCTCTGCATGCTCACGAGCGACGCGACGCTGCTGTTGAAGACGACGGACGCGGAGGACGCCGCGCGCAGGAGCGGATGGAATATCTGGCACAGCGCGAACGACGCCTCGAGATTCGCGTCCATGAGCGCGCGATACTCCGCGGACGTGAACTCCGTCGTGGGCTTCCGGATGTTGAACCCGACGTTGCTCACGAGGATGTCGAGCTCGCCGTCGAAGCGCGCGCGCACGTCGCGAAGGAGCGCGTCGCGCGCGTTCGGATCGGTCACGTCGCACGCGCTTCCCGACACCTCCGTCAGACCGTCCGCGCGCCACGCGCGCACCGCGGCGTCGACGTCCGCGCGCGTGCGCGCGCACAGGTGCACCTTCGCGCCCGCGGTCGCGAGCGAGCGCACGATCGCCGCGCCCAGGCCTTTCGTGCCGCCGGTCACGAGCGCGCGCTTGCCGTCGAGGCGGAACGGGGGCATCGGACGCGCCGACGTGGTCTGGGGCCGCTCTCTCTCGTGACGCCGTGCCGTGCCCACTCGCGCGCCCGCGGATGGATGGGGCGCGTTCACCCATCCCTCGGTTTCAACACTTGATCGCGTCCCCTTTCAAGATACCGGTGCAATATCGCCCTGATGCTGATGCAGCCAGGAGAACCGATCTTTCGGCAGATATCATAGAAAAAAGCTGCTCCGCTGCTGACGCGGCATCGCGACGCCGCTCGGAGCGCACTTCGCACGACGCCGCGCGATTGCCGCGGGACGTCGGACCGAACGTCGATTCCTCGCGCGCGAACGCGCGCGCGCTCGGTGGACGCGCGCGCGCGCGACGCCCTCGGCGACGGTCGGGAGGGGGGAAACGCGGTCGCGTCGCGAAAGATATCATCACTCGGACTACGATGACGACGGAAAACAACGAGAGCCCGCCGTCGCCGAAGGGCCTCTCCTCCGAGATCGGCCCGGCTCTGTTCCCGGACGCGTCCTCGGTGGGCGCGTCCATCGCCGCGCCGCCCGGTCTGCTGAAGAGCCTCCTCTTCGGCGTCCAGCCGCCGAACTCGCACTCCACGCTCGTGTCGAGCCGCTCGTTCGCGAAGATGGACTTCGTCGGAGGCGAAGAGGATGCGCACGACGCGTGGCGCGACAAGTACAACGCGCATCGGAGAGCGTCGCTGGACGAGGGAGGAACGGGAACGGGAACGGGAAACGGAACGAAGGGCGGCGGCGGCGGCGGCGGCGGCGGCGTCGCGATCGACGCGCACGTCGCCGCGCGGGACGCGGGGTTCGGAGGACGCGGCGGGCTCGTCGTCGGATCCGCGCCGGCGGGGACGGGGGGCACTCGGACAGGGTTCGCCGCCGCCCGCCCCGGGCCGACGCTGCACGATTTCGGGTTCCGCGGCCGCATGTTCTCGTCGTCGGTGCCGGGGAACAAAGGTGGTAAAGGCGGCGGCGCGTGATGATTTGGGGGGGGGGGATTTGTTACCAACAACGGTGTCTGTATCTCTGTACCAAAAGAAGGCGACGTCGTCGTCTGGCTCGTAATACGCTTCTTGTAAAAGACTTACTCACTTCTGCATGCTACGACGTCGGGTCCGTCCCGTCTCACTCCGCGTGCGCCTTGCCGCCTCTGCCGACGCTCAGAGGGTCGTACGGGATCTCCTTCCCTTCGCCATAGACCTTCGGGCTCCGCGGGCTGCCGCTCGACGTCCCCGCAGCCGCCGCCTTCTTTTGCGCCGCGCGAAGCTCCTCTTTGATTCTCTGCTGCGCGATGTTCACGGCCGCGGCGAACCCGCCTTTCGCGCCGCCAGCCTCGACGCCGCGCTTGAACGTGGAGAAGTCCGTCTTCATGTTGCTCTGGACTTTGTTCAGCCACGCGACCGCGGCGGTGGTCGGGGACGAGTCCGGCGTCGGCGCCGGGGAAGGTTTCGATCTGATCTCCGCCGGCGGCGTGGACGCGACGGGCGGCGGCGGCGGCGGCGGCGGCGACGACGACGACGACGCGGTCGCCGCTTCCACGGCGACCTCCTCCGCGACTTCCTCCACCTCCGCGGCCGGCGTCACTTCGTCCATCGCGGGTTGCGTCTTCGCGAGCGTCGTCGTCGTCGTCGTCGTCGTCTCTTTTTCTTTTTCTTTTTCCTTCCCCCTCTCGTCTCCGCGCGAAGCGTCGCCTTCCAGCGCGCGCCTCGTGACCTCGATCAGCTCCGCGGCGGTCACCTCGACGACGCCGACCGCGGCGGCGTCCCACGGGCTCAGCGCCTCCGCGACGACGTTCCCGGCGTTCGGAAGCACCAGCGCGTCGACAATTTCCCTCCGCAACTTCCTCGTGATCAGCCCGCTGACCGTCTCGCCGAGCTCTTTCCATCGAATCCCGTACGTCCCGACGGCGGGCGCCGCCGCCATCTCGACGACGGGCTCGTCCACGAACCCGAACCAGACGCGGTCGCCCGGCGGCGGCGGGATCCACACCCGGAGCGTCCCGCTCAACTTTAAGAGCCGCACCGTGAGCGTCAGCGGCGTGTTTTCCAACGTCTTCGCGACGGCGTTCACCGCCGTCTTGGCGAAATTCTTCAACGGCGTCAACGAATCCGTCGTCGCCGCGGCGGCGCCAGACTCGGCGCCAGACTCGGCGCCCCCGCCGCCGACCGACGACGACGCGTCGCCGCCGCCGCCGCCTCCTCCCCCCTCAGTCAGCGCGCGCAGGTCCACGTGCGTCTTCAGCGTGATCTCCGGCGCCGCGCCGTCGCCGCGCGCGTTCGCGCTCGCGCTCGCGCTCGACGCGTCGAACGCGACGTCGAGCTCGACGCACGAGCACGGGCCTCGGTTCGCGAGCGCGCCGCCGTCCCACGGCGCCGCGGAGACGTCGTCCGCGGTCGCGTTCGCGGGCACCCTCGCGGAGACGATCTGCGGCGTGGCCTTCCCCAGCGTCACGCGCTCGATCCGCGGCGGGGAGACAATCTTCGGAAGGTCCGGGACGTCGGCGAGGAGCGCGTCCAAGTCGCGGCGAATCTTTTCGAGCTCCTCCGCGTCGCGTAGCGCGTCGAACAACACGCGCGACAGCAGCGCGTTGATCGTCGCCCCCGCGGCGCCGCCGGACGACCACGCGAGCTCGCGCATCGCGAGCGCGCTCGCGGCGGCTTTCATCTTGCCCGCCTCGTCCGAAGCGCCCTCCTCGCCCTCCGAAGCGCTCGCCGCGGCGGCGGCGACGAAATTCGCGTCGTCCCGCGCCCTCGACGCGCCCGCCGCCTTCCTCACCGTCGCCCTGTGCGCGAGATGCTTCACGAGCGCCCTCTGCGCGGGATCCGTCCCGCCTTCGCTCTTCATATTAATCTTCATCTCCCCCCCCTCGCCGCCGTTCGCGGCCACCGCGGCGGCGGCGGCGGCGGCGAACACGCTCCGATCCATCGCGCCCCCGCGTCGCTTCAACTCTCCGGCGATCGCGACGATCCACGCCTCCTTCGCCGGATCCGACGACGCGTAACACCACACCACGCTCTTGCCCTTGTACAGCGGCCTGCCCTCGGGGTGGATCAGCGCGAACGGGTGGCGCTTGAACCAGCGTTTTTTGGCGTTCCCGGAGGTGAACACGCGAAGCTCCGCGCCGTCGAGGTCGATCGTCGTCGCCGCCGCCGCCGCCGCCGCCGCCGCCGACGTCGCGAGGCTGAGGTCGCCGTTTCGCCGCAGCGTCGCGAACGTCTTCTCGCCGTTCCGCGGCTTCTCCGGCGGCGTCGGGAGGTCGTCCGCGGACTCGGGGGCGAGGAGGACGAGCCAGCCGCGGTGCTCGTCGCGCGAGGCGGGCGCGCGGGCGCGCGCGTCGCCGTCGTCGTCGTCGCCTTCCGTTTTCTCGGCGCGTCGCGTCGCGTCGTCGTCGTTCGCCGCGTCAGCGTCATCGCTCGAGGGCGCGACGAGGACGTATCGCACCAGCAGCGCCTGCGCGAAGAGGACGACGCCGACGCCGAAGAGTATCCTGCGAGGAACGAGGACGCGGACGCGGACGCGTCAGCGCGGAGGAGGCGACGCGACGCGACGGGCGACGACGACGTTCCGTCGCGCGCGCGCGACGGGCGGACCGTCGTGGTGGGAATCTGGGAAACGACGACGACGCGGGAGATCTGAAGGACGGGGCGCGCGGCGCACCATCGAACGACCGGGCCGGTGAGTCCGAACACGAGCGCGAAGTACGCGGCCGCGACCGCGGGAATGACGCGGTCGCCGGCCATGGGCGCGCCGTCGCGTCCTGCGGTGTGTCCGCGCGCCCCGGACGCGAGGCGTTGTGAATTCGCACAGCTGTGCGCGTGACAGTTTTCCTGGAGACGCGCTCCGACAGGACGGAAAAAGACTGATGAGCTGACGAGTCGCCGCGCGCGCTCTCCGGGTAGGCGCGCACGCGACGCCACGCCGAGCGCGCGAACCTCGCGGTCGCCACAGCACCTCAACACGCTATCTACTCTACGGTACCTACGCCGCGCTACCCGTTCGCCCTGCCGTCGCTCTGCGTCGTCTTCCCCGCGACGCCCCCCCCCGCCGTCGCCGCCGCCGCCGCCGCCGCCGCCGCCGCCGCCGCGGCTTCCCTCCTTGACGCCTCGGACCCCCTCTCCCCGGCTTTGATCTTGTCCATGTCCAGCGCCTTCTGCCTCCA
>Ga0181560_10003044_pt1 | contig 15547 bp, 9 predicted proteins | sample 011ome_20_FD_133751 | JGI IMG/M metagenome (GOLD analysis project Ga0181560, IMG submission 133751) | Coastal salt marsh microbial communities from the Groves Creek Marsh, Skidaway Island, Georgia - 011509CT metaG (megahit assembly) | ecosystem: Environmental > Aquatic > Marine > Intertidal zone...
ATTACGTGTTCTTAGGCGACGGCGTGCACGCGCGGCGGGTGCTGATGCCTCCGAGCGCGCCGACAAGAGGGATCCCGAACGAGGAGTACCCGAGCGATCACTTCAGCGTCGTCGCGGACGTCTTCTTCGACGAGTAGCGACGATGGACGACGTGCGACGAGTACACGTAGATATGATATTAGGTCTTGTTCTGATACACGTCGTGTTTTTGCTACGTATGTATGTTTGATCTCCTAGTGAGACTTGTTGTCAATGTACACCGCGCCGCCGCGCGTTTCACGGGTCGATTTTAAGAAACGACGCAGACGCAAACGCGTTGTTCGCATCAATTTGCTGGGTCACCTTGGCGCTCATCGCGCTGAATTGTTTGTTGATCGCCTCAACGTGCGGGATGAGGCTCTTTTCCATAGGGGACCCTCGGAGTTGATCGCTGATCCCGTCCGTGAACATCTCCGCCTGTTTCAGCCACGTTTGTACCGGGTACAGATGCGCGTTCGGGTCATCCACGTCATCCCCGCTGCAGGTCTTCCCGAGGATATCGGTCATCTTTTCGCAGTCGACGTCGCAGAACGAAGACATGCACATGTCGAACCCGAGCTTCTCCTCCCCCAAAATGTCCGCCCCAGGCCCGTACGCCAAGGCGTCGTCCGCGCCTCCGCACTCGTACGAGCCGGTGTCGCACCCGCTCAAGTCATGCTCCTCCTCCATCCGCCCATTCGCGACGGTGCCACCGTCGTCATCATCCTCCTCCACCGCGGGCACCTCCCCGAACGTGATGGCGTTGCCCTCCGGCGTCGGCACCACCACGACACCCGTTCCCCCCGCAGCCTTCGTCTCGCAGAACAAATCTCGCAGCACGTCCTTCGAGAGGCCAACCTTCCTGAGAGTCGGCTCGTGAATCTTGAACTGCCTCTTGTCTCCTTTAAAAAACACGCTCATCGCGCGCGCGACGTCGACTTGGGACAGCGGCTTCCCCCCAGACGCGCGTTGAAACAGCGCGGCGAAGAATTTGTCCTCGTCCGGGTTTTCGTACCACCACGACCCTTCCTTGAACGTGGCGCCGTACACGCTCGCCAGGCTCTCGCCGATGCGGTTGCGGTACGACAGCTCCATCCACTTGCCTCGCATGTGCCCAAGATCGCAGAAGCGGAGGATCTTCTTCGACCGCGCGTTGATGTTCCTGGAGGTTCGAAATCGAGGGGTACGGTTAGAAACGAGTATCGATACAGTCGTATGCGTGATCACGCGTCCGAAAAAAATCGTCAGTGCAAATGCCCATACAACATGGCACCCCAAAAAAAAAGTGGCACCCCGAAATCTCGTAAAGTTTTTCGGGCGAGCGAAGCGGGGGAGAGACGCGCGTCGCGAACGCACCGACGCTTGTCCGCAGCCTTGAGCGACTTCTTCTTCGGCTTCGTGACCTTCGCGGTCGTTATTTTCGCGACGCACGCGACCTTCTTCGACGCGCTCGCCTTCGCGCCCTTCTTCCGAGCGGCCATTTCAACGGGAAACGGGGCGCTTCTTCCGATTCTGAGACGAAACCTTCGCGGGGCTCGCGCGCGCGACGACGCGCGTGACGACGACGCGGTGACGCGCGGGGACGAAGCGACGCGAGACGGCGCTCGCGAGGAGACCGCGCGGCGGGTCCCAGATATTCGGTCTGCGCGCGATGCGCGCGGCGTTGTGACTCGGAGGGGACCGTCTCTGAAAACTTCAGCGAAAAATATTTGCACACGACGAGTCATTATTCGCGACAGCTGGCACGTTTCCCCACCACTGTGAGCCGAGGGAGGAGAGCGACCGCGCCGCAGGGTCGCCCGCCGTCATGACCGCGTCCGGGGAGATACCCGGGTACGGGAAAGGGAACCTCCCGCCGAACATCGCGGACGCGGAGGGGTTCCTGGACGAGGTCGAGGACGTCAGCCGCCTGATCGAAGGCTTACACAGCGGGAAGATCAGCGCGGAGTACGTCGACAAGCGGATCGCGGAGAAGGCCGCGGAGGAGGAGACCGCGGCGAAGAAGGAGAAGGAGAATGAAGAAGACGCGGAGAAGCGGAAGTACGAGAACCTTCCGGAGGAGAAGAAGAAGGAGGTCAAGCAAAAGGTGCGCGCGCGCGCGGTATCCGTCGTCCCGCGCGTCGAACGCCGGTCAACGATCGCTCGCGCGGAGTGCCTAAAACTCAAAACGCGCGCGATCCGTCGATCCGTCGCCCGTCGGCCGAACGCCGCCGTCCCCGATCGCGCGCTCACCTCTCCCAACCCTCCCTCCGCGAACAGGTCGACGAGATGATCCGCGAGAAGGAACGCCGCGAGCGCGCGCGCGAGCGGTTCGCCGCGTACCAAGCCGCGAACGGGGACTCGTCGTCGTCGTCGTCGTCCGCGCGGAAAGGCACCGATTACGGCGCGTGGGACCTTTGGACGCCGAGCGACGACGAGGACGACCCGTGGATGAGTTACACGCCGAACAACCCCGCGTTTAAGGCGATGGAGGCGGACATCGACAAGCGGCACGCGCGGCAGGTGGAGCGGCGGCAGACGGCGTATCGAAAGAGAGAGGAAGGGAACGCGTTGTTCAAGGCGGGGCAACACGCGGAGGCGCTGAAGACGTACGAAGCCGGGTTAGACGCGGACAAACGGTCCGTGGAGCTGCACGGGAACGCCGCGATGGCGGCGCTGAAGTGCGCGTGCTTCGTGCAGTGCATCGAGCACTGCGACAAGGCGATCGAAATTTGCGATTTCCTCCTCGAGGACCCGAAGCACGCGACGGCGATCAAGTGCCTGCAACGCCGAGCGACGGCGCGGCTGGCGCTGAAGCACTACATCGACGCGGTGAAGGACCTCACGAAGGCGAAGGAGCGCGACCCGGGGAATAAGGAGATCGCGAAGCAGCTTCTCACCGCGGAGGTGATGTACGACGAGGCGAGGAAAGAAGCGGAGGTCGAGCGCGGGATGCGAAGAGCGGGCGAGGGAAAAGCCGGCGAAGTCGACGGGACGGATTTTAACACCCTGCGGACGCTCGAGTCGCTGTTTAAAACCGTCGGCGCGGAGATTAAGGAAGGCGACGCCGGCGCGCCGTCGGCCTCCACCGCGGTCGACTACGCGAAGCTCGAGAAGCTGTTGGAGAGCTCCGAGGCGTGCCGAGTCTACGCGCGCGCGGGCGAAGGCGTCGGCATCGCGAAGCTCCTGCGCGAGGTCGCGGTCGTCTCGATGGGCAAACCGGGCCACCTCGGTCGCGGGTTAGGCCCGATACGCGCGCTTCGCGCGGCGTGCCTCTCGGAACAAAACGTCGACGCGCTGATGAACATGGACGGTCTGGACATCGTCGTCGGGTTTTTGACCTCGAGTTGGAACGCGGGGAAGCGAGAGATGAGCGTGATGAAAGATTCCCAAGTCGCCGGCGGCGGCGCCGCGAGGAAAGCGTCGTGCGCGGCCGCGTTCCTCCTGCACACGTGCTCCGCGGAGGACGCGCCGCGACGACGGATCGCGAACGCGCTGTCCTCTGACGTGTCCCCGCACGGACCGATCAACGCGTGCGTGGAGATGCTTCGGTTGGCGTCGAACTCGTCGGACGACGTCGGACAACGTCAGACACCGTCGGACGCGGATCGCGTCGTCGCCGCGCACGCGCTGTCGCTGCTCGGGAACTGCGCGCTGGAGACGAAGACGAAGGTGGCGCTGAGGGCGTGCTGCGAGGTCGCGAATACGACGGTCCCGGGGATCATCACTCCGGTGTTGACGTGCGGCGTCTCCGCGCTGTCGGAGAGAGCCGCGGCGTTGTTGGGTAACTTGTGCGGCGACGCGGACATTCGCGGGCAGCTCGCGAACGACGCGCGCGCGATCAAGGCGCTCGTGTCGCTGCTTCCCGCGTCGGACGCGGCGTCGAAGGCGGGCAAAGCGACCGCGGCCGCGACCGCGGCCGGCGGCGGCGTCGCCGGGCTCGGCGGCGCCGCGCTGCCGGCGAAGAAGAGGGACGTCGCCGCGGTCGAGACGACGGCGGCGGCGGCGGCGCCCGTCGGCGAAGTCGACGACGCCGCGACCGTGACGAGCGCGCTCGCGGCGCTCGTCAACGTCCTCGTCGAGCCCGCCGCGCGCGCGTCCGCGGCTAAAGCGAAGGCTGCGACGCACGTCCTCCCCCTCCTCGGCGTGGCGTCGCCTCCGTCGATCCCGGCGAGGGCGGCGGCGGCGTTGGCGCGACTCGCGCGAGAGCCGACGTGCGCCGTCGCGATGCTCGCGAACGACGGCGCGGGCGGCGCCGCCGCGGTCGCCGCGTTCGCGCGATCGATACTCGACGGCGGCGGCGTGAAGAATCTCGACGCGGAGACGAGCGGCGCGCTGGAGTCCGCGGTGAGGGTCCTCGCGGTTCTCGCGTCGGGCGCGTCCGCGGAGGGACGCGTCGCGATGTGCGCGTGCGCGGCTGGCGTGCTCGTGCGCGCGGTGAGCGCGGACGACGCGAGCGACGGCGTCGTCGGGAACGCGGCTCTCGCGCTCGCGGACGTCGCGAAAGAGCCGTCTCTGCTCGCGAAGATCGCGGAGTTGAAGCCCGTGACGCCGCTCCTCGCGGCGTGTCACCGGCGCGCGGGCGCGGCTCAGAAAAACGCCGCCATCGCGTGCGCTCGGCTCGCGATTCACCCGCCGATGCTCGAGATCTTGAAAGAGAACAACGGCCTCGAGCTCATTTACCGATACGTCAAACCCTAGTAGGTACGCCCAGTACGTGTACATACACGTGCAGCATAGGATAGTAGATTTTAAGCGAAGACGCGACGTGTTTCGGTCGTTCGGTGCTCGCATTGATGAAAACGCGCTCGCTCTCCACTCCGGTGAAGTCCCTCCCTCACACCGCGGCGATGGTGCTTCCACCATCCGACGACGCGAGGTACCCCATGCTCCGCAGCAACGTCGCGTGTTCTTTCTCGAACCTCTGCGCGTTTCTCTCCGAGAAGTGCTCCTTCCACGCCCCGGGAGGGAGGAGGTGCGACGACTCCGCGCACCCGCCGCCGTCGCAGTAAATCTCCCCGTCCTCGGGAACGCGCCGCGCTTTCTCTTTCTCCCCATCGACCGCGGCGTCGTCCAAACCGAGCCCGAGCGCTTCCACTTGCGCTCTCCCGCACGCGTTCACGAACGCGTCTAACTCCGCGCCGTCGGACAGACCAAACCACCGACCGAGGAGCTCGAACCCTTCCGGCCGAGCCGCGAGCAAATCTTCGAAGCGCACGAAACGCACGCCGTCGTCCGCCGCCGTCGCGAACGCGCGCATGCTTCGCGCGAACTCGCCGACGGCGTTGTCGTGGCTCCCTTCCAGAGCGCGCCCGTGACCTAAGAACATCCTCTGGAAGTTCAGCGCGAGGGATATCGACGCGGTGAAGCGATCGATCTCGAGGTCGACGCCGTCCTCCGCGGACATCGCGCGAAGACGCGACTGGAACGAGTCGCCGTGGAGATCGTCCCTCGGCAACCGCGCCCACGCCGCGGACGTCTCCAGGTGCTCCAAGTACGCCTGAGCGACGAGGTCGCGCGGGTCGCGAACGACGAAGACCGCGCGGTAGTCGCGCCCGAGCAGTCGCATCGATCGCGGCATCGGGGATTCGAACGTGAACGAGTGCACGTCTTGCCTGAAGTTTTCCTCCGAGCCGCTGCACCACCGCACGCACCGGTCGTCGTTCGTCGAAGCCCCCGCGCCGCTCGCGTCCGTGCCGTTCGCGCCCGCGCCGCCGCACGTGTTCACCTCGAGCGCGTGCAGCGCGGTGCGGAAGAAACGATCCCCCGCGCCCTTGTGCGACAAGTGCACGATCAGAGGGTCGTCGGCGTCGACGACGCCGGCGGCGGTTTCTTCCGCGTCGTTCGCGCCGCCTCGCGCCGCGACCGCGCGCGCCGCGGCGACGTCCTCGACCGCCTCCGCGATCCGCGCGTCGGACCCCGCGATGGGGAGGTACTTCAACTCGAACTCGGACTCGATCATCTCCAAGACGACGTTCGGAACGAGCGCGCGCTTGAGTCCCGCCTCGGTGACCTCCGGCCTGTGCAGTCGATAGTGCTCGAACCCGCCGACGTAGAAAAACGCGAGAAACATCAGCGCGAACGACGCCGCGCGCGCGAGCTTGGACTTGCTCTGCATGAGGAGCACCGCGCACGGCATGACGACGACGACGAAGAGCAGGACCGCGAGGTCGAACTCGAGGGTGTCGCTGTATCGATACATTCTCGCGTCCGCGGACGCGGCGCCGCGCCCGGCCGCGCGGAGGACGGACGGCGGCGGGACCCTCGCCGCTCGAACGCCGCGAGACGGCCCGTTCGCGTCGCCGCGACGACGTCAGCGGCGGCGACGACGACGGCGTCGCGGCGGCGGAGGACGCGCGCGCGCGTGCGCGTCGTTTCCTCGGCGTCGACTCGTCCGCGGGGACGACGCGACGCGACGCGTGCGGCGTGCGCTGCTCTGCTCTGCGCACCGCGCGCGTCTCGACGGCGTCGTCCTGTCGTCGCGGGAACTCCCGAAACGGACGCCCCGCGGCCGTCCATCCGTCCAACGTCCGGTCGCGTCCTAGGAAACGCCGCGAGCGAGCGTGCGAGCGAGCCTCGGAGAAGGCGAGGCGGCGCTGGTGGCGCGTGAGCGGCTTCGAGTCTATCGAGTCCCGAAAAAACGCTGCCAAAGAAACAGAAAACTCGTCGGGCGAGGGTTTCTTCGCGCGACGGTTCCTCGTCGCGCGCACAGCAGCTCGCGCGTCGGGAGACGCGCGCGAGGGTTCGGCGCGCGCATCGCCTCGTCGACGTCATGGTGCGTCTCCTCGCTCGAACCCGCGCGGCGCGTCCGCGTCGCTCGGCGGCGCGAGCCGCGCGCGCGTCGACCTCGCGACCCGCCCTGATTGATGCCTTCGTCGTTTCCTCTCTCAAATTCGCCAGCCCGCGACGCCCTCGCTCCGCCTGACGCCGTCCCCCTCCCGCCCTCGTCGTCCTCCGCGCGCAGGGCAACAGCGCGAACAAGCTCGAGAAGGCGTTCGCCGGGGACATCCCCGACGGCGAGCGGTACTTCGGTCTGGAGAACTTCGGGAACACGTGCTACGCGAACAGCGTCCTGCAGGCGCTGTACTTTTGCCAGCCGTTCCGAGATCGCGTGCTGAGGTACCACGCCGAGCTCGCGAAAGACCACGAGGAGAACCTCCTGACGTGCCTGGGCGAGCTCTTCGCGTCGATCGCGGGGCAGAAGAAGAGGACCGGGGTGTTCGCCCCGAAGAAGTTCATCGCGCGTCTGAAGAAGGACAACGAGCTGTTTCGATCGTTCATGCACCAAGACGCGCACGAGTTTCTGAATTACGTCCTGAACGAGTGCGTGGAGATATTAGAGAAGGAACACCGCGCGGCGCACCCGACGCCCGCGGGCGCGAGCGCGCCGCCGATCACGACGTGGATCCACGACATCTTTCAGGGGCAGCTGACGAACCAGACGCGGTGTCTGTGGTGCGAGAACGTCACGTCGAGGAAGGAGGCGTTTTTAGATCTGAGCCTGGACGTGGAGCAGAACGCGAGCGTCACCTCGTGTCTGCGTACGTTCAGCAGCAACGAAACCTTAGACAGCGCGGATAAGTTCCAGTGCGACGCGTGCGGGGGGTTACAGGAAGCGCACAAGCGGATGCTCGTGAAGACCGCGCCGCCGGTGCTCGCGATGCACCTCAAGCGGTTCAAGTACATCGAGTCGCTCGGTCGCCACAAAAAGCTCATGCATCGCGTCGTGTTCCCGGACGAGCTCAAGCTCAACAACATGGAAGACGATCTCCCGGGGACCCCGGACGCGGCGTACGGCTTGTTCGCCGTCGTCGTCCACGTCGGCAGCGGCCCGAACCACGGCCACTACGTGTGCCTGGTGAAATCGCACGGGCAGTGGCTCACCTACGACGACGACGACGTCCAGCTGGCGGACGCCTCCGCGTTGCAAAACGTCTTCGGGTCGACGCGCGAGCACGGCGGGAGCAACACCGATCACGGGTACATATTGTTTTACGCGCGGGAGGACGTCGCGGGGGGCGGGATGGGGGGGGTGGGGCTGGGAAGGCCGGGCGTCGCGGGGAGGATGGCCGCGGCGTTGCGGAGCGAGTAGTACCTAAACCCACGCGGACGGGCGCGTTTGTCGGTAAAAATAGCAGGCTTCACGTACGTGTGTGGGCTTGGATTCGATTCGTCGTCGTCTTCTCGTCTTCGCTTCGCTTCGTCGTTCGCGCGCGCGCCGTCGTTCCTCCTACGCGACGGAGGACTTCTTCTCGAGCGTCGTTCCTCCTACGCGACGGAGGACTTCTTCTCGAGCGTCTTCTTCGGCGCGAGGTTCTTGCCGTGACCCGGATTTTTTTTTTCCTTCTTGGGGTCTTTCTTCGGGGCCTTCTTCGGGGCCTTCTTCTTCGGGGCCTTCTTGGGCTTCTCTTCGCGGGCCTCTTGTTCCGCGCGCAGCCTTCGCACTTGTTGTTGCCGTTGATCAGTGAGTAGGAGCACGGGATGCCGAGGCCTTCGCCACCGCCGCAGTGCTGGCACACGGCGGCGTCGCACGCGTTGCACGCCTGGTACCACTTCCCGCCGGCGTCGTCCACGTACCCCGGGTCTATCAGGGACCCGTGTGCGTCGCAGAGGATGCGGCCGCAGCGAGCGATGCACACTCGGACAGCCGGCGCATCGCAGTTCTCGTACATGCAGATTGGTTTGGCTTTTGGGGGCATGGCGGCTGCTCGGGGCGGCGCGGAGTGAGGAGGTCGTGGCTTTGAAGCGAACGCTATTCCTTTTTTTTGAACTTAAGTGCCCTTCCAGGCACTGCAGAACTTGAGGACGGAGACCTGCTGCAGTGTGAGAGCCCCTTCGCCTTCAGCACTCTGTCGCGCGCGCGACGGCCCGACGCCTTCGCTCCTTCCTCCTCGCCGCCGCCGCCCCCACCCCCCCCCGTCGTCGGCCGACATGGATCGCGGCTCCCGCGCGGCGACCGACGCGCCCGCGCGCGTCACCCTGAGCGCGGCCGCGAGGAAAGGGAAGGACAAGGAGAGCGCGCGCCGAGCGCGACGCAAGGGCTACGCGAGAGGGCTCACGGCCGCGAGCTTGCAGTCGTCGTGGCGCGACGCGACCGCGGGCGGCGGGACGATGGTCGAGAACGCGACGAGCGCGCAGACGCGCGCGTTTTTCCTGCGCACGGGGATCCCGGAAGGCGCGTCGTCGTCGTCGTCGTCGTCGTCTTCGCGCGCGCGACCCGCCCCGCCCCGCCGCTCACCTCTCCCGCTCCCACCCGCGCCGCCCCCCCGCGCGCAGAGACGCTCTTCACGGTGTTCTCGCTCGCGAGGCGCGGCCGCCGCGGCGAGCCCCAGGGTCTGACCTACCCGGAGTTCGAGTGCGCGTGCGTCCTCGTCGCGTTCGCGCGCGAGCACCCGGATATCCTGCGATCGCGCGCGTCGTTCGAGGAGGCGCGCGAGCGCGGCGACGCGTACGTCAAGAAGAGACTGGCGTACGCGCTCGGGGGGATGTGGTGGAAGTTTCGTGCGTTCGACGTGCGACCGACCAGCGTGCCGCCGCGGCCGAGCGCGGAGGACGCCGTTCCCGCGCCGCGAGCTGCGGCGGGGACGGCGGGGACGGCGGGGACGGCGGGGACGACGACGCCGCGGCCGAGGACGCCGGACGCGCCAAAAGAGAAGAAGGAGAAGAAAAAAACGAGAGACGCGGGCGGCGGCGGCGGCGGCGGCGGGGGGGGGGCTTGGGAGGCGTCGGTTCGAGCGTTCGACCCGCCGCCGCCGCCGCCGCCGCCGCGGGAGAAGAGGACGCCCGCCGCGTCGATCGCGTTCACGGGGTGGCGGACGCCGCCGAAGGAGGTCGCGCGAACGAGCTCGCTTCGACGCGAGACGACGTCGACGCCGGCGACGACGGCGACGGCGAAACCCGCGTCCGACGGCGCGGCGGCCCTCGCGCGCGAGACCGACCGCATCTCCCTCGGCGACGAACGCGGCGGCGGCGGCGACGCGAGCGGCGGTGGTGGCTCGAGCGTGTTCCCGTGGATGTCCACGGCGCCGTCCGTCGCGGCCGCGGACCGCGCTTCGCCGCCGCCGCCGCCTCCGCGCGCCGCCTCCGCGTCGGGTCTCTCCGCGTGGTCGTTCGTCGGCCCCGAGGCGTCCACGCGCGAACACATCACGATACCGATCAGAGTCGCGCGGGGGCACGCTCGCACGGCGTCGAAGAACTCGTCCGGGTACGGATCCGCAGACGGCGTGAACGCCGCAGCCGCGTCGTCGTCGTCGTCGACGTCGACGTCGTCGACGCCGCGTCGGAAGCTTCCTCTGGACGCGGCGGCGGCGCGGGAGGACGAGTTCGCGACCGCGGCCGCGATATGGCCGTGGCTCGTGCCGGGGTCGTCGGGCGCGGACGCGTCGACGGCGACGATCGCGCCGCCGTCGCCGCCGCCGCGGGGCCTCGCCGCGGTCGCGAGGATTCCGCCGCCGCCGCCCGTCGCGGTCGCGAGGATTCCGCCGCCGCCGGCGCCGTCTCCCGCGACGTCGTTCGACGACGTTCGACTCGCGAGGAAGCCGCCGCCGCGCCTTCGCACGTCGCCGCCGCCGCCGCCCGTACCGCCGGTCGCGCGGTGGGTGCTTCAGGAGGAAGTCAGCGCCGTCTTCGTCGGCGACGCGCTCGCGATGGTGGACATCGTCGGACGCGCGTCCGTGCGGTTCACCCCTCGCGGCGACGGCGGCGACGGCGGCGGCGGAGACGACGACGGTTCGCCGTGGACGTTCCGCGCGGAGCTGCGCGCGCCGATACCGTCGTCCGCCGACGACGCGATCACACCTTGGATGGAGCGGTTCAAGACCGCGCCCGATTCGGACTCGCGTCCGCGGACCCCCGGCGTGCGCGCGACGACGACGAGCCCGACGATCGACGACCTTCGATCGGAGACGCCCGAGCGCCGATCGCTGATCAAACGCCTCCGCGTCGACGTCGATCGCGCCGTCTACGCCCCCCCCGACGCGACGACCGCGCGCCCCGCGTGCGATCCCGCGATGCGTTACGAGCTGCGACGGATGAACGCGACGTCGTTGGCGATGTGCGCGGCGGAGGACTTGGTCCCGCTGCCGCCGGTGCGCGCGTCGACGTGGCACGGGCGCGTGTTCGGCGAGGGCGGCGAGTCGCACGCGATCGCGGTGGAGATGTCGCTCACGCCGACGCCGTCGAGTCACGACGGCGGCGACGACGACGGTGACGACGACGGTCTCGTCGTGTTCTGCGTCGCGCACCTCGAGGGCGACGGTTCATGGCGCGGCGACGCGACGGTTCAGGTCCTGAAAGCGTCCCCGGGCGGAGGCGCGTTCTTCCCTGAACTCGGCTGCTTCGCGTGGCGCGCGCGGCTGCGACGCGGCGACCGCGCGCCGTTCAAAGCGCGGCTGCAGTACCGCACGTTCACGAGCACCGACGGCGGCATCTCGGACGACGACGAGCGCGAGGACGCGCTCGACCGGAACCACGAGCCGGGGCTGACGCTGCACTTCACGTCGTCGCCGACGGCGGGCACCGTGTCCGGAATGGACGTCGTCCCCGCTACCGCGCCAGCGCCGTGGCGCGGGTTTGCCTCGGGCGTGTACGCCGCGCTGCCGATGCCGGAGGTGGAGCCGAGCAGCGGCGGGAGTCCGACGGCGCGGCGCGCGCTGACGCGATCGGCGGCGTTGAAGCGCGTGCGGCGGTGGCGGGACGTCGCGGCGGCTGCGCTGGACGGGCTGGCGACGCGCGACGCGAGCGACGCGGCGGTCGCGGGGGCGTCTTCGGTGGGCGCGCGGGAGGAGGAGGAGGAGGAGGAGGACGTCGCGATCGCGCGCGAGGACGGCGCGTGGGGCGACGTCGGAGTGTTGTTCGACGGCAGCGGGCGCGAGTACGAGCGCGCGGAAGCGCGCGCGCCCGTGATGGACCTTTTGCTGTGAGCGAGGCGCGCGAGCGAACGCGCGAACGGAATCCAATCGACGAACGTAGAGAAACTGCAGTGCAATCAGGCGGAGTGCAGTCATCACGAAAAGACGACGAGTTGACACTTCCGAGAGAAGAGTCAACAACGCCTCGTCAGATCCGCATTCGCCCCTCCGCGGCTCCTCCTCCGCCCGCGCGCGATGGAGATCGCCGCCGCGTCCGCGGGGATCGCCGCGGTCGGGATGTGGTACAGCCGCCGCGGCGGAACCCGCACCGCGACCGTGAGCGACTTCACCGAGCCTCCGAAGACGTGGGCGGAGTCCGTCGTCCGGCTGCACGAGGTCGTGCGCATCTCGTGGCGAGAGGCGCTCTCGAAGCTCGGCGTGTGGAGGCTCGACCACCTCCTCGCGATTCGGCACCTGAGCGGCAAGGACGTCTCCGCGGCGATCGCGCGGAACGTGCGCGCGCACGGACGCCTCGTCGAGGGCGAGGAGTGGCGACGCAAGCTCGAGAGCATCTCGCGCGCGATGCGGTACAACAGGCACCTCCGCGGCGTCTCCTCGGAAGCGCACATCGTCGCGAAGCTCGACGCGGCCAATTCCGACGTCCTGCTCTCGCAGCTCAAGCCGAGGATCATGCAGCCCGCGTACGTTTTATTCCGCGACGCGCCCACGCGCCAGCTGTACTTCGTCATACGAGGCACGCACAGCGTGAAGGACCACGTCACGTCGCTCACGGGGCACTCGCGGCCGCATCACGCCATCGGCGCCGACGGCGACCCCGTGCTGGGACGCGCGCACTCGGGGTTCCTCGCCACCGCGCGGTGGCTCAGCAAAGAAGTCGGCGACGACCTCGCGCGCGTGATGCGCGAGAACCCGGGGTACGAGCTCACGATCGTCGGGCACAGTCTGGGCGCGGGGACCGCGGTGCTGCTGACGCAAATCTTACGCGAACGAGACGGCGGCGACCCGTCGCGGAACCCGTTCGCGAGCGTAGACTGCTACGCATTCGCGTGCCCGTCGTGCGTGTCCAGGGAGCTCTCCATCGCGTGCAAGCCGTTCATCACGACGCTCGCGAACAATGCGGACATCGTCCCGTACGTGAGCTTCAGCAAAGTCAGCGAACTTCAGGCGCAGATCGTGTCCGCGGCGTGGGAGCAGCAGGTTTTGAAAAAGTGGAAAGAGACGACGAAGAACCTCGGCGCCGCGTGCGCGACGAACCCGTGCGGCGCGCCGAGGCCGGGGAAGGAGCATCAGACGCTGCCGGGACGCAGAGGCGGCGGAAACGGCGGGTGGGGGGTGCTGAACTGCGGCGGGGCGAGAGGGAACCGCGGGGCGCTGACCTTCGGGGGCGGACCCGCGGCGGCGGCGGGCCCGGGGCTCGACGACGCGTCGCTCGCCGCGTCGCTGTCGCAGCAGACGACGATGGACGTCGACCGCGCGCACCTCCCCGGGGCGGTCGCGCGGGGCGGCCCGCGTCGGTGGCTCGGCGCGCAGCTGCGGGGCATACGGAGGATCGTGCAGAAGGACAAGATGCTCGCCATGAGCGGCGCGCTCATCGCCGGGTGCGTCGCGCCGAGGAAACGCGGCGCCCCGGAGCCTCCGAGCGGCGGCGGCGGCGGCGACGACGTCCCGACCACCGGCGGTAACGGTACCTCATCTTCTTCTACTACTACCACCACTTCTGCTTCTTCCGCGGTGGCGTCGCCGCCCGGGGTGTCGAGAACGTGGGCGACGACGCCGACGGCGTCGACGGCAGCGGCGGCGGCGGCCGCCGCCGCCGCCGCCGCGGGCGACCGCGCTGGGCGCGGCGGAGGGCGAGGCGGAGGCGCGCCCGTCGTCGAGGCGCCGCCCGCCGCCTCCGGGACGGTGCCGAGCTCGCAGTGGGCGATCGACGACGGCGACCTCGTGGAGATGGATCTCGACGACGCGACGCTCGCGATGGCGCAAGGCGAGACCGCGCAGGAAGTGTTGAAGCTCCAAGAGGAGCTCAGCGTGATTCGAGCCGCGAACGAATCCGCGGGGCACCGCCGCCGACGCGCCGGGTCGTCGTTCGGCGGCATCGCGGACGGCGTCGACTTTTCGTCCTCGGCGGACGACGCGCCGCGCGCGGGCGGGGAGACGACCGCGCCGACGGCGGTGGCGATGGACACGTCCTCCGGGTCGGGAGGCGCCGACGAGTTCGACGACGACGACGACGAGACGGCGTCGCGCGCGCCGCTGCCGGACCCGGCGCGTAAAAAACTCTCCGCCGCGGCGCTCCTCGGCCCCGGCGCGCCCGCGGAGCTCGTCTCCGAGGCGATCTCGTTCGAGGTGGGCGACGCGATCGCCGGCGGCGGCGCGGGCGCGGGCGTCTCCGAGGACGAGGACGCGGTGAGCGTCGGTTTGGACGAAATCGCGCGGCGGATCGCGACGGGGAAGGGCGGGAGTAATTTCAACGCGCCGTCCTCGCCGGATCGCGGGGTCAACGCGCGGGCTGGCGCGCGCGGTGGGAAGGACCCCAGGGACGCCGCGAAGGAGCGCGAGGACGAGTGCGCGTTCAAGACGAAGCTGTACCCCGCGGGCACGATCCTTCACATGGTCCTCGCGGATCCTCCGAGAGACGACGACGACGCCGCCGCCGCCGCTGCCGCCGGCGACGTCGAGGACGCGGTCCCGCCGCCGTCTCCGGGGGGCTCGCGCGCGCCGGAGCCGGAGCCGGCGATCACGACGCGCGCGGCGAAGTATAAGATGTACGCGGACGTCGACGTCGCCGCGTACGATCGCATCACGCTGTCGAAGACGATGTTGAGCGATCACTTTCTTCCAAAGTATCTGGACGCGCTCGACGACGTCATCGAGCACCTGGGGCGAGGCGACGGCGGCGAGGGGAGGACGCGAGAGGCGCGATCGAGTTGAGCGGTAGTCAGTGCAGTGCGTCGTTAGGACCGTGTACGCGTTGAAATTGAAAGTGTTGTCGGGGGATGCACCCGCGGAGTGGTCGCGTCCGCGGCGTTCGAAGCCGCGGCGACGACGACGACGGAACCCTAATTTTGCCTCAGATCTGAGTTTCTTCTTCACACTCTCCCCGCGCGCCGCTTCGACGCCGCACACCGTCGCGATGTCCACGCTGAACCCCGCGGAGATACGAAAGCTCAAGAAGCTGGCTGATGACGGCGACTCGGAGGCCGCTTGGACGCTCGCGATGCACTACGGTAGGGAGAGGGAGTCTACGCTTTTCAACGAGCACGTCACGCGAGCGGCGGAACTCGGCCTGCTCGAGGCGCAGGTCATCCTCGCCGTAGGGAACTCCTGCATGTCGACCGGGATCCGTATGGAGGAAGACGAGGTGTTCAGCGAACATATGGTCCGCGAAGCGAGGTATTGGACGCACAAGGTGAGCACCGATCACGGAGCGGAGGGCAAGTTCGAACTCGCTAAGGCATATATCAGTACTGCTGAGGCTAGTGAGGCTAACAAACAAGGCGAAGCCGTTCAGCTCTTAAAAGAAGCCGCCAACGAGGGTCACACGCAGGCGATGCGCTGGCTCTGGGAGCGGCAATCATCCATGTAAATACTACGAACTACGTCACGTCATCGCCCACCCTACGCGCTAAACCATCGTCACCGTCCCACCGTCACCGCCGCGTCAACGACAAACTCGGTGG
>Ga0181560_10003046_pt1 | contig 15542 bp, 15 predicted proteins | sample 011ome_20_FD_133751 | JGI IMG/M metagenome (GOLD analysis project Ga0181560, IMG submission 133751) | Coastal salt marsh microbial communities from the Groves Creek Marsh, Skidaway Island, Georgia - 011509CT metaG (megahit assembly) | ecosystem: Environmental > Aquatic > Marine > Intertidal...
AGTTTCAGTTTTTCGTAGTTTTTTCAGTACATCCAGGCCACTTATATCTGGCAGACCTACATCCAGCACCAGAATATCCGGCTTTTCAATAGCGATAACATGTAAAGCAGCATTTCCATTTTCAACATGGTTAACTGCATAGCCCTGGATTTGAAGTGCTTTCTGTAATCCCAGCGCCAGAGGTCTGTCATCCTCAACTAACAATATCTGCATGTGTCTTATTTATTGGCTATTTCTGACAACAACTCACTAATTTCCTGTTGACGGCCTGCATCTGCCACAGGTCTGTCAGGTCGGGCAGGGGCCTGTTGCGCTTTTTGCAGATACTGACGGGCTTCATCATAACGTTTTTCACTGGCTAAATAGGAGCCATAAAAATAATTAGGGTCAATTCCGTCAGGGTTTAGAGTAAGTGCTTGTAGCAAAAGTTCCTCAGCTCTTTCGTCATTGCCGAAAGCAATAGGCCAACCCGGGACACTGTAATAGAGAGTCCCCAGACTTGTGTAAGCAGAGCCATCAAGTGCATCAGGATTAATTGCCATCGCTGTTTCCAAATCTGCTTTTGCTTCTTTCACCATAGAAAGTGCACCCAAGCCACCTTTAACTCCAGCGTAGGTGGACTTTATAATGCCACTCCAAATCCATGCTGCAGCGGAGTCATTATATTCTGTTGTAACAGAGTTTGCTTCGGCAATTAATTGCTCAAAGGCACTTTCCTGTAAATTACTTTCAAGCTGATAGTTAACTTCTGCCCAGCGCTCCTGTAAATGCATAACGTCAGCATCGACATCAGCAAACGCGATTGAACAGGGTAGCAGAACCATTAATAGAACGGTGTTTTTTATTGTTGTCATAACTCCTCCTCAGGAACCTGCATGTTGTTTAATGATATTGAGATTTTTAACCAGCGCCTTGCTAACCATCCCAGGTAACAGGGCGTTGATACGTATAAACAGTTTTTCCGGCCAGCCAAGATATCTGCAGGTTTCACCAGTCTCCAGCACTTTGATAATCTGGGCGGCAACATAGTCTGGCGAGTCCGCTTTATTGCCAAGGGCTGCGTTGAGTGCATTGACTTTGTCAGTATTGAATTTTGTATCAGTTGCGCGTGGCGCAACATAGGAAACCCTGACTTTACTGTCAGCCAGTTCTCTGGCAAGGGCTTCCGAAAAAGTTTTGATAGCAGCCTTGCTGGCGCAATAAACACTAAAACCAGGATGGCCAATGCTGCCAAAGGTTGATCCTACATTGATTATTGCTGACTCTGTTCTTTGCTGTAACAGTGGAAGTAATAAATTAATAAGCTGAATTGGAGCCAGGGTGTTAACAAGCAATGTTTTTTCAATAATCTCAGGGGGCTGGGATTCAAACATGGCAAAATCCATAATGCCGGCAAGATTAATGAGAGCATCAATACCGCCGTTCTGCTTACAGGCTTCTACAATCTCCAGACGGCCTTCTGTGGAACTGATGTCGGCAACAACAATGTCATGGTTTAGATCAAGGCTTGTCTGAAATCGATCAAGCTGATTTCCGTTATGACTGTTGAGCAAGAGTTTTGCGCCGGCTTTTTCCAGTTGTCTGCAAAGCGCTGAGCCTATACCGCCGGTAGCACCTGTGACCAGAATTCGTTTATTAGCCAGTTGCATGGTCACGCTCACTCATGAGAAATCTGGGGATATGGTGTTCAGGTTTGAGACTGCGGAAAATATCACCGTAGAGTTTATAAAACATTTTGGCGTTGTGAATGATTAGCCTTTGTTCTTTTTCATCGGTAATTTTATTCATCAGGTTTTCGAAAAATTTCACGTGTTCCTGATCAAGCGTGCCGTGTGAATAGAGATATGAAAATGCCTTACGGGGAAGATTTAATTTTTCGCGAATAATATCTGCAGCTTTGTCGGCAATATTGATGCTGGTGCCTTCAAGGACATGTACCATCCCGAAGAAACCCAGTGGATTAACCCGGTTTATCATGTCATAGGCATAAGACACCATTAGTTCAGTAGCCGGTAATGGTGTCAGCATTCTTGCTATCTCCTTGTCAAATCCACACACAGCAATATCATTCAGAATCCATTCCTGATGACCCATTTCTTCTTCAATATATTCGCCAATAGCAACCCGTAACCATTCCTTTTCTTCCGGTAATCTGGCGCCGACATTCATTAATAACGGGACAGTGTGCTTAACGTGGTGATAGGCCTGCAGCAAAAAACTCAGGTAGTCATCCAAAGTAAAATCACCCTGAAAACAACGCTGGATAATTGGTGCGCTTAACAATCTTTGTTGTTCTTCCTGGGTTGACTCAATCAGTTGCTGGTAAAAGCTCATAGGGGCTTACTCACATTTGCTTGCTGGGATTTTTGGTCTACTTTTTGCTGATACAGACTAGCTATTTGTGTCTGGTAAAACTGGTTAATAGCCTCTCTGCGTGGGCGACCATTACTGGTCATGAACCTGCTGTCTGTTGAAAGTGGAGCTTCCAGTCTCAACCATGCCTGTATTTGGGCATAGTCCGGTAAAGTCGAATTTGCCTGCTTGATGGCGTTTTGGATCTGCATGTCACTGATCGAATCGTTTGCAGGATAGATCAGCGCGCTGCAAAAAGGCCTGGCATCACCAAAAACAACGGCCTCTGCAAGTAAAGGGGACAGCAGCAATTCACTTTCTACCCATTCAGGTGAAATGTTCCGGCCATAACTGGAGATTAAAAGGTTTTTGCGGCGGCCGTGGATGTGGACAAATCCATCTGCATCAATAAAGCCTAGATCACCTGTAGGGATAAGCGATGGATACCAGCTTGCAGGGTCATTCAGATAACCCAGCATGGCATTACCGGAAACCATTATTTCATCATCACCAATCGTCAGTTGTAATCCGGGAAGTGCTTTGCCACAGCTGCCTGGCTTATCCTGATTGGGAATATTCAGGCTGACAACCGAAGCACATTCTGACAGTCCGTAACCTTCATAAGCAGGAATACCCAAATTTCTGGCTTCTGCAAGCAATTCCGGCGCTACTTTGCTGCCACCGACTGCAACAAATTTTAAATTCGGTACCGGCCAGCCCTGTTTTACTGAATGAACCAGAAACATGAGTAGCTGTGGCGTCACTATCAGCGTGTCGGGCTGTATTTCAGTAATAGACTTTAAGAGTTTTTCCGGCTCAAGCAGTCGGCTGCCTCCATAGCCAAGTTTTGCCAATGAGCGGATTTGTATGCTGCCGCCAGCGAGCCAGGGGGTGTAGATTCCTGCAATGTTTTCCAGCAGGGTACTCAAAGGAAGAAGGCACAGGTGAACAGGATTTTTTATATCAATAAGTGCCGCTAAGGTTGCAGCCTGCTGCAGCTGTTGGTGCAGACTGAGACAGACACCTTTCGGCTGACCGGTTGAGCCGGAAGTAAAGGTAATTTTTTGGGTGGATTCAGGTAGTAACGGTTTTTTTGCTGTCTCTGTATTTTCAAGAAAGCACAAATCTGTCGTGTAATCGAGCTTCTTTGTCAGAAACAGCTTGGGTAAGCGTGAGATCAGGTGGTTTGCCTGATCTGTAAAAATATATTCGATGGCGCTGCTGTTTAGTGCATGTACAAGCTGTTCGTTACTAAAATAGTCCGGCAGCGGCAGCAAGCAGATATTCAATTTCTGGCAGGCCAGATCAACGACAAGCCAGCCAATCGAGTTATCGGCATAAAGCGCCAGTCTGCTGACAGCGAGTTTTTTTAAAATTCCGCTGAAATGGTCAACCTCTTTAGTCAGTTGTTCAAGACTGACTACCCTGGTTCCATCGCTTAAAACAGCTTTTTCAGTCGGAACAATTTCTTCTAATTGCTTGAGCAGATCAGTCATGCTGGGCAGCTTTAAACTCTTTGGCCAGGTAGTTAATTTGTTTGGAATATAATTTCAGAATACGCCGATACAGTGGTCGTGTTCGGATAATGTGCATGGCGTCATCAAGATTGCCGGCAAAGACCCGAGGCTGGGTCTCATAATATTTACCCCAGCTGTCTAGCGCGTTGTCACCGAGTTTTAAGGGATCGGCCTCGCAAAGAGAGCTAATGTCAAAACCCAGCTTAGTGAGGTTGTTATACAGGGCTTTTGTGGCGGTAAAGACTATCCACTGATAACCGGCCTGATGTAATACTGACGTAAACAGTAAAAATAAAAGATGGCTGGCACCACGCTGACTTGATACCAGATTACCAATTTCGACAATACCGTCACGATTTATCTGCTTTTCAAATTTCTGGGATAGCTCGCTTTCAATGTTTTGATCCAGATATTGCTCAAGAAACAATCTTGTGTTTTTTGCAGTACGCATGCCAGCCGTGCCCGAAAGATTGTCAAAGCAGCGCATGCACAGCAGTTCGGGAAAAAATTCATGGATGTCAGCGTCGTAACTTTTCTGAAACTGTTGTTTGATAAATTGTTCAGTGACACTTCTGTCAGCGTCTGTTCTGTGGCTTAAACTGAACTCAGGAGCTGGAGATAACAATTTGCTGAACAGTGACTTTCTGCGCGAGGCTTTGCTTTTTATAACATCGGATGTCGTCTTTAGTGCGTAAGTCGTCATAACGAACTCAACCTTATAGTATTTCAGTGCGGTAAAGACTAAAGCAGTAAACTTAAGGGAATCTTAAGGATTCAGAAGAATATTCAAGTGTTGCATGCGCTAGGGCGCAGGGAAGAGAGCAGATTCTCTTGGTAAAAGGTTTATTATTCTACTTTGTTATGGATAATAACTATTCTTAATAGACAGCTAAAAATAAGAGGTAATAAAAATGAGTGCAAAAAATAACCCGCCTTCCAGGCTGCATCATAATGCCTATGTCGTTAAAGATTTGGAGAAAACCCGTGCTTTCTATAGGGCCGCCCCTGGGGGATAAAATATTTTGTGATATGGAGCAATGCGAATGAAGACTGCTTTGCAATCCATACTCACGCTTCTATTGTAAAAATTAGTCAGGATACTGGAGCAATTATGACCTTAACAAACTTTTTGAAAATACTGACAGTTTCAGTGAGTAGTCTCGTCTGTGCAGCAGGTATTGCACAGGAGGTTGATTTTTCGGGTGAATGGAGGCCATTGTTTCATGAAGATGGTCCGGAAAGGGGGCCAGGTCCGCATTTTGGTGATTTCACAGCCATGCCGATTAATGCAGAGGCAAGGATGCGAGGAGAGAGTTACCAGCCAGATCGAATCTCTACTGTTACAGAATATATCTGTCGTCCTCATGGTGGAGATTACGCCATGAGAGGTCTTTCCTATATGCGTGTACAACGTGAAATTGATCCACGTACGCAACAGGCAGTGGCATTCAAAACCAGAATGGGCTGGAACAATATGGAGCGCACTATCTGGCTGGATGGCAGGGAGCATCCACCGGCAGGTACTCCGCATACTTTTCAGGGTTTTTCTACCGGGGTTTGGGACGGTAATATTCTAACGATTACGACAACACATCTTAAAGAAAGCTACCACAGAAGAAACGGCATTCCTTCGAGCAGCGAGCGCACATTTACCGAACACTGGATGCTGCATGATGACTACCTGACCATTGTGACAGTTATTGATGATCCGGTTTTTTTCACAGAGCCTTTGGTACGAACCCAGGACTGGGTCTACGACCCCAGTTTCAGAATAGATTTTTTCAATTGTGACTACTCGGAAGAGTTACCAATTAATCCTAACAATCTGGTGCCAAACTATCTGCCGGGTGAAAATCCTTTTCTTACGGAGTTTGCGGAGAACTATCGTCTGCCCATGAGAGGCGTGCGTGGGGGAGCCGAAACAATGTACCCTGAGTTTCGTGACAATATGGGGCCGCTGGTTGGTGATGCAGAATTTTGTAGCACAGAAGAATGTAACTGATAAAACTACTTATCTATCTCTATTTTAAAGTTTTAAGAAACAGGGCAATTTATGTATACGAAAAAATTTATCACAGGATTAATAAAGTCACTGGCTTTGTTTGTTCTGATTCAGAATGTTGTTGCACAGGAAGACTCACTGCGACTGCTGCATGTGCAGGATCAGGTCTATATGCTCTATGGGGGTGATGTTAATGTGACTGTGCAAATCGGGGACAATTCTCTGGTTTTTGTGGATTCTCCTGATCCCGAGATTGTTCCCGAGATGATGTCCATGATCAGGGAAATTTCGGACAGGCCAGCGCATTACCTGATTACAACTCATCTTGATGCTGCACATATAGCAGGCAATGACCTCATCAATACACTGGGAGATAACTCGGGAGTTGGGCTCTTCAGGCCGGATAGTTCTGTTGCTATTGGCGGTGCTGTCGGAGGCGTGACGATATTAAGTCATGAAAATGTGCTGAACCGCTTTTACCTGACTGATCACAATATTCCTTCTCTCACTGTCACCAATACCTACTTCTCCAGCAGAAAAGATTTTTTTGAAAATGGCGAAGCAATTCTTGTATACCACATGCCGAATGCGCACACGGATGGTGACAGCATTGTGTATTTCAGAAATTCAGACGTGATAAGCACGGGAGATATTTTTACGCCCGGTTTGTATCCGGAAATAGAATTGGAACGTGGAGGCAGTGTTAATGGTTTGATTGATGCCTTGAACTTTATTCTTGAATTGATGGTGCCGGGGCCTTTTGCAGAAGGAGGAACTTATGTTGTTCCGGGACATGGCCGTATCGGTGATGAAATTGATGTTGTTGAATACCGGAATATGATTTACATCGTCAGAGACCGCATCATTGATCAGATTGAAAAAGGTGCCAGCCTGGAAGAGGTCATCGCCAGTGATCCCACTTTTGATTACGACACTGAATACGGTGGAGCAAGAGGTGGTCCAAGCAATATTGAGTTTGTGACAGTGGTTTACCAAAGTTTAATGCAGGAGATGGAATAAGCGTATGAAAAAAAATACTTTGCAATTAGTCGGTTGTTTTCTGATTTGTCTTCCGCTTAATCTGGTTGTTGGTCAGACTGATGAGTCTTCCATGCCGACAGGAAGGGAAGCGGCACTTACCGATATGACTGGCGTTTGGGTATCAGTTATTTCTGAAGACTGGATATGGCGAATGGTGACACCATTAATCGGGGATTTTTCAAGTATTCCGGAAAATGAAGCGGCCAGAGAAATTGCCATGCAATGGCGTCCCGAAAACGATGCAGGAAATGAGTGTATCGGCTATGGGGCTCCGGTAATCATGAGTGAACCTGCCAGACTCAGGATTAGTTGGGATGATAATGAAACCCTGAAGATGGAAATTGATTCGGGTATGCAAACACGCTATTTCCATTTTGATGAAGATGCTCCGCGTGGGGAAGCCTCCAGGCAAGGGCATACAATTGCTTCCTGGAGTCGTGGTATCTCAACACCGACAAGAAACTCTTTGGGAACGATTGGCGGGTTTGGCAATAAAGGTCGAACGCTTGTTGCGCATACTGATAATTTGATTCCGGGTTATCTTCGTAAAAATGGTATTCCATACAGTGACCAGACGACGGTGACTGAATATTTCGAAGTGGTTGAATTGGCAGATGGATACACCTGGCTGTTTGATACGGTTGTTGTGGATGATCCTGTGTACCTTATGGAGCCCTATGTGGTTAGCAGAAATTTCAGAAAAGAAGCCGATGATTCCAAGTGGAACCCTCAGGAGTGTTTCGTTGTTCAGGAATAAAGCTTTCGGCTTAGTCTCATGACGATATAACTCACCGACTGTGCGGTTTGCATTTTTATATCGTGTTGAGGCGTTTTGCAGAATCTGCTTTTTTCATGACACAAGCGTTTTTCTTACTGGATGCAGTAACCTGAGGAAAAATCAGCAGTTTGCTTAAAAACTAGCGTCTTTGCTGAAGTTGTTGAGTGATATTTAATTGACCAGATAATATGGGGCATCATATTTTATTATCGGTCCTTCCTTTTTTAGTTCGGTCAGCAAGAAATCAATAAAAGCTTTAACTTTGGCCGGTACGTAATTTTTTTTCGGATAAATGGCCCTGAAAATTCTGGGAGGTATTTTGTAGTCATTTAAAATTGTGACCAGACTGCCTTTTTCGATTTCTTCTTCAACCATATTCATTCCTAAACACGCTATTCCCATACCATTCAAAGTCAGGTTTTTTACAGCCAGGGGATTGTTGATTTTTACATTACCGGAAACCTTCACTTTTATTTCATCTTCATCCTTGGAAAAGATCCACTGATCAGGTATTTGATGTGTCGAAGGCAGCAGGCAGTTAAAATTGACCAGTTCTTCAGGAGTTACGGGTGTTCCATATAAAGCAATATATTCAGGTGAGCTGATCACTTTTGTCTCAGAAACGCTGATAGTGGTTGCGCTATAGGAAGAATCTATAAAGTGGGTTGATGTCAGCATTAAGTCAAAATCTTCAATATTCACTTTTGAAAAGACATCAGTTAAATCTACTTCAACTTTTAGCTGCGGGTATTTTTTCAGAAAAGCAGGCAAAAGGTTTGCCAGTACTATATTGCCAAACACAACTGGTGCGCTGATACGCAATAGCCCATTAGGCATATTCTCACTTTCGGTTGCGGCATGTTCCGCTTCTTCCACGGCGCTGCGTGCCTGTCTGGCATATTCTAGATAACGTTCACCTGCCTCTGTAAGCGCTATCTTGCGTGTTGTTCTGTTTAATAATTTAACGTTAAGGTGTTTTTCCAGGTTTGATACCCGCTTGCTGACAGCAGAATTGGTTAGGCCCAGCTTTTCAGCTGCTCGGGTAAAGCTGTTTTCTTCGACAACACTAAGAAATATCGGGATATCGATAAAGTTGGCATCATGGTTATTGATCATGATAATTGCTTCCTTAAATTCAATTAACTGTTTCCTTATATGGTCTTTATTAAATATAAGGATATAGTATATGCTTTGCAATCGTGAGTAAATTAACTAAAAGCACTAAAAATAATATCAATAACTAAATGGTGGTGTGATGGTAAAAACAATACGTACTTTTGAAACAATGCTGTTCCTGGTTGTTGCACTAATGTCGAGCCAACTGGTATTCGCCCAGGGGACTATTATGGGCAGCCTGATTGACCCGAACGGGGCCAATATTACCGGCTTAAACCAGAATGTGACGCTGGTTAATACGATGACAGGTGAAGAATATACCGGTCAGACTACGCTTGATGGAGACTATCGCATTACCGGGCTTCCTGCGGGGACTTATGATCTCAGCTTTTTATTCCGAACTGCCATGTATCAATCCTATTCAGAAGAGGGTGTCGTTATCAGGGATGGTGAAACGCTGGAACATGACCTAAATATTGAGTGGAGTATTAATCTGGGAACAATTGGTGATGATCCGGGCATGTTAGCTAATGACATGCTGAGAAATTCAGGCGATGTGTCAGGGCCTGCACCAAGACTGTTTAATGGCAATATTGATTTTTCAGGAATGTGGGCTATCAGGCAGACACCTGATGTGCCGATACAACGACCGCCATATCAGCCCTGGGCTGCGCAGATGAATGAGGAATTACTTGCGCTTGATATCCAGAATCCTGGTGCTTATTGCCTGCCACAAAGTGCAGTCATGACCACAGCAGGCTTTCCCATGCAAATTACGCAGACTCCGGACATCATGATCCAGATTATGGAGTTTGTGACGCCAGGCTGGCGTCAGATTTTTCTGGATGGCAGGGACTTCCCGGAATTATGGAATCCAAGCTGGCAAGGGCATTCAAGAGGCCATTGGGAAGGCGATACGCTGGTTGTCGAAACTTCAGGTTTTAATGAATACACCCCGGGTTTTGGTATTCATTCGGATCAGATGGTGGTGACGGAACGCTATACGCGTCCGGAGCGCGGCACCATGCGCGTTGAAATTACAGTAGAAGATCCGGAAGCCCTGACAGACACCTATACCAATATCAGAGAGTTTGGCTTAGTGCTTGGTGAAGAGATTCTCGAATTCATCTGTGCTGAAGGCAATACTGACCCGGCGCAATGGGAGCAGCCTGTCTGGAAAGGCAGACCTTAAAAGCAGATTGTTGAAATTATTATTTACTTTATTAAATTGAGAGGGTTTTATGAATATTAAAAAATTGTTGGGGATAGCGTTAACTTCGGTTCTGTTATTTGGTATTTCTTTCGAGGCGTCATCGCATCATTCTTTTATCGGGCAGTATGATCCGGAAAAATCGACTGTATTAGTTGGAACCGTGAAAGGCATTCGCTGGTTAAATCCGCATGCATTTTTCGTGATAGAAGTGACTAATGAAGATGGCACGACAGAAGACTGGTCTTTTGAACTGGGCAGTCCGAACACTTTAATCCGTTACGGCTGGAGTCGGGATACCCTGAAAGTCGGTGATGTGATTTCTGCAGACGGCTATCTGGCAAGAAGTGGCGAGAAACTTGCCAATGCCAAAATTGTCACCTTGGCTGATGGTACCGTTTTCCAGGCTGCATCTTCTTACGAACAGGAAAATCAGTAATAAGACCCCGACCTGAGACTCGACAAGCTATCTTTTATAAATTGAAGATAACTTGTCGGGTTCCGTCTCAATATTCAGCAGTAAAGCCAGCTCTCTTAAACTTACCTGGCCTCAACTTCCGCTTTTGATGCCTTATCGACAAGATCAACAAAGTCACTGTACAACAGAAAGGCACGCTGCAAACTTTCCTGTGATATGGTTTCCGGCATTGATCCGGAGCTGTGATACCAATGATTGGTTTCTACATTTTGCACAACTGGTACGCCGGCAACAGACAGTGATGTTGATTCTCCCGGCATAAAACGACTGGCTTCCCAGGCGTTTGCAGGCTGAAGATACAGATTGCTTTCTGAAGCCTGTCGCCAGGCGTCTACCAGAAAGGGTGTCGCCATGGACATCTGGACACCATGCCACAGACTATCTGCATTGGTAGGGGAGAGCTCAGCTATCAGGTTGCCATAGTTATCCCGAACTCTGTCCATTAAGTTGGCATCTATGCGAGCCATGCCGGTAGACGCAACATGCTCAAGATTAAGTGACAGCATATTATTGGCAATCAGCTCGGGGTAATTATCTACCAGAAACTGAGAACCTCCTGCGCCGTGGTGGTGCCCTGGTGATGCAACGAAATAAATATCATGCATGGGCTGTCTTGCTCCATAGTATTCAGCCAGTCCCATGAGAACGGACAAACCTGAAGCGTTATCATCTGCGCCGGAGAACCAGGTATCAGTGTGCCCCAGGATGATAATGTTTTCATTACTTCCGCTGGAGCCAGAGATTTTACCGATAAGGTTTCTAGCCTGCCGAACTTCGCGTTCGACGGTCATCTGCAGTGACATGGTCAGTTCATTCAGTTTTCCGGCATTTGCTGCCTCCACCAGAACAGCCTCCAGAAAAGCACTATCTTCACCACCCAGATTGAAGCAGGATATTTCCGGGCAATCACCCAGCTGTAATTGCATATTGCCGGGAGAGTCCCATAAACGTATTACACCCACAGCACCGGCAGCACTTAATCTGCCCATGGCTTCTCTGCTGGAAAAATCATAAAAATGCGGAGCTTCCTCACCACGGATGACGGCAATTTTTCCTGTAATATCCCGTCCTGCCAGATCGGCTGCCAGGCCTCTGCCAACATAAACCAGAGGAGCAGTAACAGGCGCAACCGATTCGCTGTTTCCTACGCCCATCGGCACAGCAGATTGTAACTCTATGGATTCCCCATTAATGCCATTGAGCTGTGCGCTCCAACGGGTTACCAGTGACCAGGGCGCCTGATCAAAGGTTTCTATAGTGATATCTTCTACTCCCGCAGCTTCCAGATTGTCTTTTATATAATCCAGGACTATTTCTTCTTCAGGAAAACCGGAAAAATTTCCCCAGCGCTGAGGATTTCTTTCCCGGCTTGCTAAAGCAATATCTACCAGTGCCTGGATATGCGCGTGTAAGGTTTCACTGTCAGAGCCTGGCCGTTCAGTCTGAAGAGCGGGGAGAGGGCGAAAGTCAACATTAGTAAAATCTATTGTCTGTAATGTTGCTGGCCCCGGCAAAGGCAGTCCAAAAAAATCTGAAGTTTGCGCATATAAACTTGAGGAGCTTAAGCTGATTAACGTAGCAGTCAGTAATGCTGAAATTCTTTTTTTATTCTGATTCATTGTTTTTTTCCTATATTCTTTATTTACCAGATAACTGACAGTTTAACTTTATCTGATCAGTGTTGCGTATTCTTGAGCAGATAGTATAGACTCTTTGCAAAGATATGTTATGCAGCATAACATTTAAAATAATAATTGATAATATAAATTTGCAAGGGGGCGCCATGATTAAGCTTAATAGGGAAAGTTTTCGGTCTGCAATAAAAATAGGATTTATACTTGCTGGCCTTGTCCTCAGTCAGACAGCATTGTCTCAAGACAGTGTTACCGCCGGTCAGTTTATCGTCGAAACACCCACCCTGGAAAACCTGGGTTTTGAATGGATGATCAGTGGTGATGACAACAGAAATGCCACTGTAGCGGTTGCCTTCCGGGAAAAAGGCGCAAGAAACTGGCGTGAAGGCTTGCCACTGTTCCGTTTGCAGAATGAAGAAGTCAGATCCATTTTATTCACCAATGGTTTCAATTCCGTTACGCCTAACATGTTTGCAGGCAGCATCTTTGATTTGGAGCCGGATACCTTATATGAAGCCCAGTTCACCCTGACTGATCCGGATGGTGTTAATGGCGATGCTGTCAGAACGGTCGATGTCAGAACCCGGGCTGAACCCATGCCTGCTGAAGACGGTCGTGTGTTTCATGTGTATCCCTTCGACTATGAAGGACCAAGAGAGGAGCCAGCCTTTAAGGGCCTGTTATCAGCTTATTTTATGAGTTCAGCGGATTATGCTGAATTCACACCGACTGAAGGCGGAGACTGGTATAACGCGTTTCCGCCACGGGTAAGACCTGGGGATACTATTCTGGTGCATGCCGGCGTGTACAAGGATCAGCGTTTCCGCTACGGTCATGAATTACTGTCCGGCTGGACAGAATGCTGTAACACAACTGGCGATGGCACTTATTATCTGACAGCCAAGGGTACTGCTGAACGTCCCATCGTCATCAAGGCTGCCGGTGATGGGGAAGTTGTCTTCGATGGTGATGGTAATAATAACCTGTTTAATGTCATGGCGGCTGACCATCATTATTTTGAAGGCCTGACATTCCGTAATACTTTTGTCACCTTCGAAGCCGGACTGAAAGGAATTACAGGCGCGGTGGGCTTAATCTTCAAAAATAATACCTTTGAAGATGTCGGTATCGGCATTCACTCTGACTGGGGTGGTTCCAGGGATTTTTATATTGCCGATAACTATTTTACCGGCAGGCATAATCCTGATTTTCTGGTGCCCTGGTCGGTCAGTCCAAATCGTCCGAACTGGGAGTTCTGGTCACAGATTCCCAATATTATTGAATTGACGAATAACCAGTCCCAGTTTGCGGTCAAGGTTTATGGATCAGGTCATGTGATTGCCTATAACAGTGTTTATAACTTCCATGACGGTATTGATCACGCAACATATGGTGAGCCGGATAACTGGCCCTATACGCCAAGAGATAAAATCCCGGTATCCATTGATATCTATAACAATGATATTTTTAACGTGCACGATAATTGTGTGGAGGCCGATGGCGCCGTTTATAACATCCGTGTTATGCGCAACCGTTGTTTCAACTCAGCATTACAGGCCTACAGCCTGCAGCCATTGATGGGCGGTCCTGCCTACTTTATCCGTAACATTACCTACAACTCGCCAGCCTCAGGTGCGTTGAAATTTTCACAGCGTCCTGCCGGTGGTGTGTTTTATCACAACACCTGGTTCAGTAATGTCAGTCCGGGGACGGGCAATGAAGGGGCTAATATTCACCTAAGAAACAACCTGATTCTGGGGCAATATGATGCCCCGGTTATGGGGATAGCCACCTTGACGAATTATTCTTCCAGCGACTATAACGGATACTATATTAACGGGAATAGGAGTGTTGCTCCCTTTTTGTGGCATTCACCGCCTTTTGGTGTGGATAAGGAGTTTACCCAGAACGCGCTGGTTGAACGGGAATATAATTCACTGGAAGAGTTCAGTGCTGCTACCGGGCAGGAAAGCAACAGTATTCTGATTGATCCCAGCATTTTTCAGAATGTAACCATGCCTGATCCTGATGCCCCGATTACAACAGTTTATCCGCTGGAAGGTGTGGACTATCGCCTGCGTCGTGGTTCGGCAGCGATAGATAAAGCCATGGTATTACCCAATATCAATGATGGCTTTTCCGGCCGGGCGCCTGATCTGGGTGCGGTAGAGTTTGGTGATGATGTGCCGCATTTTGGGCCGCGGCCAAGATGAGATAAAGTGTAATGAACGATTAATAAAAAACCGCTTTTTAGCGGTTTTTTATTGTCTGAAAACTGAAATGATTGTCTAGAAAAAATTAAATAACGCAATATGAAAACTGACATCGGAAGAACTGTCAGTAATCACATCTTCGGCAACCGCAAAGTCCAGTTTTAAATCCCGGTTTAACTGATAAGCACCGCCGATGCTTAATTGCATGGCGTCACCTAACTGGTTGAGATTGCTTTCGTAGAGCTTGGTGTGGCCATCTACTTGTAACTTAAACTGCCAGTTATCAGAAAAATCCTTTATCAGGCCGAGATTATAGTAAGCGGCGCTGTTTTTTCTGTATTGCGTCAACACCTCACCATCGGCTGTCCATAATGCCCCCACAGAAAAAAAGTAACTGGCCTGATAGCGCTGCAGGCTAAGATCGTCTCCCATGACAAATGCCAGGTTCACATCAACGCCATCGCTGCTGAGGAAATGTTCCCGCTTGCCAGTAGGAATTTTAATGCCGCCTCGCAAAGCCACATCAAAGCGACCCAACTTATCTAACTGGTAAGCGCCGGTTAAGCGGGTGTCACCAAAACCGGAATGGCTGTCGGTGATGTCGATTTGTGGTGCGCCATTTCTGAGATAGAGATACTGAAGCTCATCTCTTGCTACCAGTTCACGTCCACCATTGGGCAGGCCGAACCAGTCATGCCAGCTTTCGATAAAACTGTCGAGTGAGCCGCCTGATAAGCGAGAATAATTGAGGTCAACACCAAATTCCCAGAGATCAAAGCCATAACGCCAGCGGATATCAAGCCGGGCACTTTCGCCGTCTAACAAAATCGCCTCAGTTGGATTGTTGCCCGTTGTGTAGTTATTGGCCCAGTTGAAGCTGATATGGGAAGTTTCCTGTCCGGATTGCAGCACAGTCGCACTCTCTGCCGCCGGCATGCCAAAAAGCTGCACAAAAGGGCTTTGGTTAGTGACTTGCAGGGGCGTTCTGTTCTGGGCGTTAACATGCACAGAACAAAAAAAGAAACTCAAAAAAATAAAATACTGATAAGAGCGGGAAATTGAAAGCACTGTTAATCCATTTATAAACATGGTAATAGTTTAATGCTAATCCACAATGACGACATTTTCATTACGAAGACTCAGGCAAAATACTAATAACTTCAATATGACTTTCATAAACCTGCCATTTAATGTTGAGATG
>Ga0181560_10003047_pt1 | contig 15541 bp, 8 predicted proteins | sample 011ome_20_FD_133751 | JGI IMG/M metagenome (GOLD analysis project Ga0181560, IMG submission 133751) | Coastal salt marsh microbial communities from the Groves Creek Marsh, Skidaway Island, Georgia - 011509CT metaG (megahit assembly) | ecosystem: Environmental > Aquatic > Marine > Intertidal zone...
AAAGTCTACGGCTATTCCGTCCACTTCCACGCACTTCACAGTGGCCGAAACGTTGGCCGGCATCACGAGTAGCTTTTGACCTTTCATCAAGCTTCCAGCTTCGATCTTACCACCGCACGCGGCTCCACCGAGAGAGCGCACTTCGGTGATGATGTCTGCGATTGGCATGCGAAGCGGTTTCGGCGCTCCTCGAGATGGAATTTTAACCGCTCGCAACGCGTCTACGAGCGTCGGGCCTCGATACCACGAGGCCAATGCATCGGGCAATGCAGCCGCGTCATCGGGCGAAATATTTGTACCCTCAATCCCCGAAACCGGCACGAACGTGAGCTGTTCTTGGCTAAAACCGACGTCGTCGATGAGAAAGTTTTGAAGCGCATCGACGACAAATCTAAATCGCTCCTCTCCATACTCAACGCAGTCCATCTTATTGATGACGACGATGAGGGAATGTAAACCAAGCGCCCGCGCCAATCGCGCGTGCTCGCGCGTTTGTCCCGTGTGACCTGGAGTCGCAGCGAAACCGTTTTCAAATCCACCCATCGCGCCGTCAATGACCAAAACGCCCGCGTCGGCTTGCGACGCGCCGGAAATCGCGTTCGGCACGAAATCTTTGTGCCCAGGAGCATCTAAAACTACCAACTGTCGATGTCCATCTAACACACATCGCTTCATGCTGACGTCTATCGTCACCCCGCGCTCTCGTTCTTCCGGTCTACAGTCCATCACCCAAGCCCAGGCGAACGACGATTTCCCGCTCGCCTTGGAATCGCGCACGTTTTTATGCATCGCTCTGTCATCGACCGCTTTCAAAGCGTACAGCAATCGCCCACTAAGCGTCGATTTCCCCGCATCAACGTGTCCTAATATCACGACGTGCACGTCACCGCCCTCCGGTGAGGTGTACGCCGCGCGCTCGGCGCTCGAAGCTTCGTATCCCGCAAACGCGGTCGCGTCGCCGCCGACTCGCGTCTTGGCCGCAAATTCTTTCACGAGCGTTTCCGTCGTTTCCATCGCCGCGCTCGCCCCAGACTTACTCCCCCGCGCTCGCGCCGCCGCCGCTGCCGCGTCCGGTGAAGGCGTATCGAACGCAAACTTCCCCGCGCTCGCGCCGCCTCCGCTCGGCCCGCGCGGCGCCGCGGGATACCTCGCGTTTCTCTCCGCCGCCATCCGCGCCTCGATCTCTTTCATCCCCACGCGCGTGGGCGTCGGTTTCGTCTTCATCAACTCCATCGCCTTGCTCGTCTTCGCCGCCCTCGCGCCCGTCGTCGCGCGCTCGCCATCCTCGGCTCGCTCGAGGGCCTCGCGCCCGGCGCCTGCGGCTTCGTCGTCGTCGTCGTACGCCTCGTCGTCGTCGTCGTACGCCTCGTCGTCGTCGTAATCGTCGTAATAATCATCCTCGTCCCCGCGTCCCCATCCGCCCTTGCGAGACATCGCGCGCGTCGCGCGTCTCGCACTGTCGCTCGCTCGTCCTTCGCGTCGCATCGCGTCATCTCACGACGCGCCCTTCGCTTCGATCGACATGCGCGCCACCGCGGTGCCGACGACGCACAACTCGCGCGCGATGCCGCCGCTCGCGGTCGGCGCCGTTCGAGCGCGCGCGTCGTCGTCGTCGCCGCGCGTCGTCGTCGTCGTCGTTCGCGCGTCGTCCAAGATGACGCCGACGAGGTCGCGCGCGCGGGCGAGCGACGCGGCGACGCGCGCTGAGGACGGGCGCGTCGCGCGAAAGACGCGCTTCGCGCGCGCGCGCGATGGAGCGGTGACGACGCGCGCGCGAGGAGGATGGGACTACGACGATCGAGTCGAGTTGGACCTGCCTCGCGAGAGCGCGCTCGCGGAGGACGACAAGCTCGCCGTCGCCCCGGGAGGACGCGTGGAGAGCGATGATTTGAACGCTGAATTGCGCGAAAAAACACTTAAAGCGATCGAGAAGGCGCAGTATCGCGCCACTGTGGGGGACGTGAGCTCGATTTCGGGGGCGAGCGTGTTCGAGACGCAAAAGGCGCTCAACGCGCTGGCGGCGGACACAGGAGCGACTTTGGAAGTATCCAGCGCGGGCGATCTCACATACGTGTTTCCCAGGTCGACACGAGGGATTTTGAGCTCGAAATCGTTCAAGATGAAGATCGAACCGATCGTGAGCGGGGCGAAAAGCTTAGCTTCGTACGTTTTTCGCGTGGCGTTTGGAACGTCGCTCGTGGCGAGCGTGATGATTGTCTACACCGCCATCTTCGCCCTCATGAGCGCCAAGAGTAGTGACGATCGTTCAGATCGGCGCGGTGGTGGCTTCGCTGGGCCGCGCTTTTACATTTCGCCGTTTGATTTGTTTTGGTATTGGGATCCGTACTACTATCGCCGACCGCGAAGACGCGACAGAGAGATGAACTTTTTTGAGGCTGTCTTCAGTTTTGTTTTCGGCGACGGCGATCCGAACTTGGATTTCGAAAAGCGGCGTTGGGAGTTGGTTGGACGCTTGATTCAAAAGAATAAGGGCGTTGTGACGGCGGAGCAGTTGGCGCCGTTTCTGGACACGGCGGGATACGAAGACGAGTCCTTTGTCTTGCCCGCGCTCACCCGCTTCGAGGGCACGCCAGAGGTGAATACCGTCACAGGATCGATCATTTATCGATTTCCTAACATGGAGTCCACCGCTGGAAAAACAACGGCGCGAAGTAGAGGCGAAAGTGAGGCGTTGGCGCAAGAGGAGCGATGGGTGTTTTCGCTCGCCGAGCCGTCGCAAAAGATTCAAGCGGGTTTACTCGGCGTTGCGAACTTAGTGGGGGTGGTGATTTTGGCGCAGATGATTAACGACCCGCAAATCATGTACCGCACCCGAGAGTACGTGGAGTTGGCGCGCGCCTTCTCGGGCTTGCTCCCCGGTTTACTGAGCTACGGCGTATTATTCTTCGTCGTTCCGCTGTTGCGCTATTTCCGCAACCAAGGCAAGAACCGGGAAATCGATGCTCGCAATAACTCTCGATTGCTCGCAGCTCGCCGTATCGCGAGTCCAGAGCCTCGTTTAGCCGCCAAGCTCGCCGCCGCGAGCTCAGCTGCGTCCCAGCGCGTCGTGGGTGACGCCGTGTACACGTCCAACGAGGGCGCCGGCGATGATTACGACCTCTCCGACTTTGATCGACGCCTGCGCGAGCGAAGCTAAAACGCGCAACTTGTAACAAACCACTTCGTTTTCATTACACTCGTATCCGTGTCGCGGTCGATGCGTTCGTTCGTTGCTAATCTCTAGATCTCTACACTCGTCTAAATCGGCGTCAAGAGCGACAAAATGCTCGGTTTCGGCGTCGTGTTCATACCGACGATGATGATGACGGGGATGATGGCGTAGTGTAACTCGTCTGACGCCAGCACGCGCGCGATCGCACGCTTGATCGAGTTCATGGCGTCTGGGTTGTGACGTGACTGAATCAGTCGAGCAAAGGTTTTCCTCGGACGCGAGGCGCACGAGCACAAGGAGAGGATACGCAACTCGTCGTCGTTTGAGTGACGATGATGCTTAGCGTGTGATAACTTATTACAGAGAGCTTCTAGTTCCAAACCCTACACTCGATCGAGCCGATTCACGCTTGGAAGCGATTATTCTGACGACGTCACGAAGGTTCGCGCACGTCGCTATTTCTTGAGCCGAGATGACGGCGAATTGTTCGCCGGCGTTGATTATACCCACGAGCACTGGCAGACCGACAGAAACGAGACCGATCTCATCAAAGGAGTCGTCGAGAGACACTCGTTCGTCGACGCCCGTGACCGCGGCGACTGCTTTGATCACCGCGTCTTCAGGCGACGACTCCTCGCTGCTACCCGAAGTCTCCGCGCTCTTCGCCGAATTCGGCCATATAATATTCCGGAAGAAGGTTATAAACTTGATCCATAGCACCGTCAGTGGAGTATTGAGCCACCTGTCTACCGCCGCCGAAAAGCACGTCGTCATTCCGACGATGAAGAAGAACTCGTACCACGCCACAGGTAACGGCTGCGGCGAGAACCAGTAATATTCCTTCGGATACGCCCACCACATCCACGACGTCTTGTCGCCAACGTCTGCGGTCTTGATGCCATTTCCATTACGAGTCGCCCACCAATACCACTGTCCAATGATCTGGTGGAACAAGAAGCAACCATAACTCGTCGGGGCGAGCACTTTGCTTAGTAAGTTTGATTCAAGAAGGCGAGTCGTTCGGCTGCCCTTCGGTATCGACAGCAGAGCGATCCAGACGGCGATCAACGGAGAATACAACCGAGTGATCATGACGCTCCATACATAGCGTTTGATGCCTGTATCCCAGCGATGATGCTCTTCGGGTACAACTTCCCACATCTTGCCCGTGACGTTGGTCGGATAAGGCCAATCAATGTCAAGGAAATGGGCGAGATGGAAGGCGAAAAATGCGAGCGTGAGCACATCGGCGCAGTGGCCGTACAACGCGCGCTTGTGCGACTCTACTGGCCGTACGGCGTCGTACCAAAAGTATGCGGCCATACCCGTACCGACACATGGCACCCAATACGGCGGAAACATCATTGTGCTGAGTGCGTAGATGTTCTGCACATTTTCTTTCCAGCTCTTCACTTTGGCGACATCGTCGTGCTCTTCCCACGCCGGTAAGGCGTAGTACAATCCCAAAAGCCCGGCGGTGATAAGAGTACCGACACAGTAAACGATGAACCATCTCAGTACGGCTTTGAATTCGCCTTTGACGCGAGCGAGCGCGTTGTGCATGAAAGGAAACACGAGAATAATGAAATAGTAAACGCCGTTGAACCACGTGTAGTACATGAACCACGAGCTGAGAAGCCACAGCGGGAACCAAGTTTGCAACCCGAAAGAGAAAACGATGAGGGTCATGAAGAGCCAAGCGCCGTAGGGCATCTCCACTGGACCGGTCTGGCATTGCGCCCACGCCCCAGAGTCGAGCGTGAGCGTTGCGTTATGTGGTTGCCAGCTAAATTCGCTACTAAAAGTTTCCGGGCGACACACCACGAGGACGTTGATCAGACCGAGAAACAAAGACAGCAAGTACAGAGGAAAGAGTGTTTGAAACCTTGAATTATAGAACGATCCCCATGTTCCTTTTGTGATTTCCTTGCCGTTCAGTGCGGCGCTGAGCGTGAAGCCACCCAGCACAAAGAAAGTTGTCGCTGGAAAGTAAAACGTCGTCGCCTTGGCAGACATCCACGCTGGACCATACGTCAAAGGATCACGTTCGTCCTCGCCTTGCCAAATGGCACCTATGTGGTTAAACATCACACTTACAGCCATACAATAGCGCAAGCCTGCAAGACCATGCGACGGGGTCGTCACCTTTTTAGAGTGCCGCAAAGTGCACGCGTCGACTTTCTTCGCGACGTTTAAAATCTCGGCCAAACCCGCACGCTTATACTTTTTCGTCGATGTTTTGGGTAAATCTTCGTCAGCGACAAATTTCCAGTGTACAGGAATTTCAAATCGAGATAGTTCTTTCGATGTTCCCATGAAAGACTTGATTGAAGAGAGCGCCGAGTCTTCGTGCCCATCAAAGTCGTCGGTCAATACGATCGCGGCGCCCACTTCTTCTCCCCAAAGCGCCGAAGGAACGCTGAAGACTACCGCAACACGCACGTATGGATGCTGCACGAGCACAGCCTCGACTTTTAATGGGCTCACTTGCTCACCCCCGCGCTTGATAAGCTCCTTACTACGACCAGTCAAGTACACAAACCCATCGTGGTCCATCTTTGCGATGTCGCCAGTGCGAAGGTAACGCTTATCGGCAACGTAGAAGTAAGTCTTATTGTTAGCTTCTTCCGCATCTTGATACGCCGTCATCACGTTATCACCGCTGATGACGAGTTCACCTTGCTGTCCAAAAGGTGCCGTGAGTCTGCAATGACCATCACCGACGAGCGCAAACGAACAACAGAGAGGCTGGCCCACGGTATCCGCACGCTCGGCGAGCGGAACGTGGACACCTTTACCAGTGATCGGCATTTGTTCACTCATACTATACGTCGGTATTATCGGCACGTCCCAAAATCGTTGCAACTTTTCTGCGTCGGCATGGCTGAGCGCCGCCGCGCCAGAGCGTATGAAACGAAGAGCATGCGATGGCTTTGCGCCACGAGCCACAGCTTGACCGTATTGCAGTACTGTCAAATGAATCGTCGGTATTGCTGAGTACCACGTCGGTTTGACTTCATGCGACGTCGTAATGGTGTCATAAAACGATTGAGCGTCAAACTTACGACAGCAGATGACAGAAGAGTGCGCCGCGATCGTCGCCAAGATGGAACACGAAAGGCCACCGATGTGAAAAAGAGGCATGGCGTTGATGCAAACGTCTGAAGCTTTGAGTTCAAGAGAAGCCGCCAGCGTAGCGCCGTTTGAAGTCAACGCGCCGATAACCAACGGAACAACTTTTGACTTGGATGTCGTCCCAGAAGTTCGAAGCAAAAGACCGATCGTTTCACTCGATTGTACGAGCGGCGCGACGTCACTCGTTGACGATTGAGACGATTCCGGCGCGTACAAACCGGCAAGTTTAGTATCAGCTTCCGTCATCACGAACCATTTAATCGGTATATGAGCTCGAGAAGCTGCCGTTTCAATTGCTTCAGTGTCGGTTCCTCGAAATAACGCAAGCATTGACACTCGACACGACGTCAGGGCTTCGTAGGCGTCTTCCTCGGCGATGCCGGGGTCCAAAGGGACGGCGGTGCACTGCGACGCGACGGCGAGAAAAGCTAGCGCACCGACCGGGCCTGGAGGGACATTATACGCAAAAACAGATGACGAATCTGCCCCAAGTTTACGTAAATCACCGTCCCCTTTTGTTATGAAGTCGATCGCTTGCCCGTACGTCAATGTTGCCCCGTCCAAGCTTCGAAGAAGCGGAGACGCTCGAGGCGCCCTCGCTAGAAAGTCAAGAATATTCACTCTGCTTGACTTTAGCGACACATTACACTGAACCAAACTCGCACAGCGCGTGTTGAACGTGAGATCATTCCCGCTCGGCGCAGTTGCGGTGCTTACATCGATGTTTCGGGCGAGAGTTCTGGCTGAAGCAAATGTCGTCGCTTGGGCGGCGCGTGCGCCCTCCGCTTCTGCTCTCTCAATATCAGCCTCAGCGCGCTCGATGGTGGGCTGATTACTAAACTTGAGCGACTTATACTCTAGCGACTTGATGTCGTCGAACAAAACATCTTCATCGAACTCGTTTGACCTGTAACGACGGGGAGCCGCCTCGGTCGCCGCCTCGAGCCAGGCGTCGAATTCGGCGTGAAAACCAGTGTCCGTCTCGAGCGACGCCGGCAACGTGTGACCGCAGTCTAAATACAGAGCGTGTCTGATCAATTGGTCCTCGCTGTCGTACGCACGGAACGTATTCATGAGCACTTCACCTTGTGGTTTGAATTTGTCTTGAAAACCGAACACGTGCAACGACGGCATCGGCGACGCCGACGAGCGCACGTCGATACCCCACTTCGTCGCCGCGAGATCGAGCAATGAAGATGACGCGCCGCAACAAATCACCGCACTGTCCCACAAATAGCCCCCTTCGATCCCCAGCATGCTTAAGACCTGCGGGTTGGACAACAACGTGATCATTGCGCCGCCTTGCGAAAATCCCACCGCGCACTTGAACGGCCCGTGTTCGATGGCAAACTTTGCCACCGATCGCGCCGCCGTCATTAACGCCGTCGCTCGCTCGCTTTCCAAATTTTCAAACGTATCATCACTCGCGTCGTCGACCCAGGAGAACCACGGTCCATCGATTAATTCAGACGTCGTCTCGTCCGCCGCGTGCGGCGCCTCCTCCGAGCCATTCACGCACGACGCCTTTCTAAATCGCTTCAAAAGCCGCAACCTTCGCGCATGCAGCGCGCTCACGTCGGCGTTGCTTCGCCATCCGTGTAAAACTAAGCACGCTTCGCCATCCGTTCCTTTGTTGGAGCGTCTACGACTGATTGACGCGCGCATGCGTCGTAACGAGCGATCGACGCGTCGACTCGCGACGCGCGCGAGCGACGGCAGGCCTTGGCGCGCTTCGTCGCGCGCGACGGTGGATTCGTCGCGTGCGCACACATCGTTGTTCTCCTGCGACAACGTGGCGGCGTTTCGAGCGCGGCGTGCTCGCCGCGCGAGTCGCTGAATGCAGAATTCTGACGCGTGGGCAACGGCTACGGAAAAGCGGTTCATCTTTATTGAAGATTCTTCAAGCGCCGGGTGCCTCTGATTCGCGAAGAAGAGCGTTAAATTTCATCATCTCTGGCGAGCAATTTGTTCACTAAGGCCGAAACCACGGGCGCGCGCACGGTGGCGTGTAGATTGATCACTCGCGCGGCGTCGCGAGCGATGGCGTCGACGCGAGGACGGAGACGCGACGCGAAGACTGCGGCGAGCCGGGCGTCGCACGCCCTATCAACGGCTTCGCCTTCGAAGCCGTGAAGGAGACGAATCGTGAGCGCGGATCGTATGGCCTTGATGATGGCGACAGACATCGGATTGGCGCAATCGTCGGAACCCGTGAGCTTGCGAAGCATGTTGGTGATGGTTTGGGCGCCGTCGGACGTCGGGAGCGTCGCGGAGAGGACCTCGGCGACGCGAGACATCGCCGGTAGGTCTCGTTCCGAAGAGAGCAGAACCGCGACTCGATCAATGAGCGCGTCCACATCCACGAAAACCTCTAAGCGACAGAGTTGCGTGGAGAGCATCAAACAAGCGGCAAGCGTTTGAATGTTCTGAAACTCACGGCAAAAGTAATCGATGCGTTGCACGTCGTTTTCAAGCGTTTCCGGGATAAAGTCTTGAATCATGGCGTTGGGATTGGTAACCAATCGTGCAAAGGCGACACGACAAACACCATTCACAGACATGACCCGGGTCGGATGTAAAGTTGAACTGATTACTTCCGAAGAAGTCTTTTGCGCGCCCTCGGCTCGAGTCTCGAAACCGCTCCTCAGACGCACGCCTCGCCAGCGGTCGACATTGAGAGAATCGAGAAGAGGCGCAAATGTCGCATCGAGCGTCGGAAGCTCTTCGACGACGCTTTCAAGCCAAGCACACGTGCGAGGAAACGCAAGTGCGAGTTCGGTCTCCCCGACTTCCACATCAAATCGATGCAAGAAGCGCGTTGTCGCGTACTCGATGCCATCTGGCATCACCGCGAGCGTCTCGCGGAGTGCATCAATCGCCTCGTTGGCTGCTTCAAGGCTCATCGATTGGTGTATACGCTCGCGAAAATCAAACAAGAACGCCAAAGCATCAGTAATCGCTCGAGATAAAGTGAATTTGTCCGCGTTCGTCGCCGTCTCGAGTTCTCGCGTCAGATTGTCAAACGCAGCGCTAAGATCGTCCTTCACGGAACCATTCGCGAGCGCATTGAGAGCCGTGTAACCATGATCGAGCGAGGTTCGCAAAGCTTCTGATGTGTCTGTAGGTGTGCTTTCCATGCGCAAGATGCTCGCTTCAAGATAGTTGACGTCGATGAGGCTGAGTGAATTTTGGATCAGTTCCAAGCTCTCCGTCGTCTGGCGATCCAAAATCAAAGTGTCGTCGATGATGGCGTCTTTCCATTCGAAAATTCGAGCGCGAACGATAGATGTGTCGATCGTATCATGAACAAGTGATTCGTACACCATGTCCCAGAACGCCTTCTTCATGATTTGTACGACCTGCTCGCGTACGGGATCGTCCTCAACGGGTGACTTTGGTGGTGCTCTGAGCTTCCACTCGGGGTCCAGCATTAATTCGTGTAAAATCTGATCCTTTTGCATTTCGACAAAGCTCGAAACAACGTTTTCTTCACCAGCCATCTGCTGACGAGCGCGTTCTTTGTCCTTTTCGATCGCGGCGGCGATTTGAGCGCTCGTGGCTTCCCGTTTACGCCGACGTTCGTCGAGCCGATCCGTGCGAGTATCCTTTGCCCTCGCTGACTCTTCGTCGCTCAAGCCCGCGGCTCGAACTCTTGTAATCATCGCATCGAACTCGTCGACTGCGCTTTTACCCGAAAGCGTGAAGACTTTCTCTCTTAGGAGCGCGCGATCGTGCGATTGTGCGGAGCGTATCACGTTGCGTTCTTCACCGAGATCGACTGTGGAATCGAGCGCGCCGCGAGCGCCGCACACACGAATCATCGAAGACTCCATCGCAACACCGATTCGTATGAGCTCTTGGGTCAAACTAAACGCGTCTTTCGATTTCCAAATTTTGAAATCTGCAGTCCACGTGTGCCAAGCGCGCTCGAACGCGTTCGTGATGGTGGCTGTGAACGTGCCCGAGCGCGACACCGTGAGTGCGAGCGCGTCGAACGCGTTAACCAACGCCTTGGATGAATGAATGAGCGACGTTTCTTCGCACGGTACCTCCTTCGCGTTCGAACCACCGAGGACCACATCGGCGTGGTAGCAAATCATGTACGCGCTCAGAACCATTTTCGCTGGAAATTTGGCTTCGCCGCGCTCTTCGACGCGCGCGAGAAGTCGCGTCGTCAGAGAGATCACGGATTCGTCGCACAGTAGCGCTTCAAAGCCTTCGTATTCGTGCTCACCGTTCAACCGTGCGTCGAGAAATGCTCGAGCGATCTGCAGCTCACGCGACGAGGCGTCGTCAGTCACGTCGTCAGTCACGTCGTTAGTCACGTCAGTTTCACGGAGTCGCGTCGTCAGAAAAGGCTGTTCGTATCTTGACTCGCAGCCTACCTCGACGTCGCGCTCGTTCGACACCGCTCGTCGTTCGTCGTTGGATGATGGATGTGTCTCGCTCGCACTTTCGAATCGCTCGCGCACGCGCCGAGGCACGCCCGCGCGCGGCGCGTCGAGCATAACGACGAGCTCGCGTGAAACGACGTATTGGGCCGAGGGCGACCCGTCGAGGAGTCGCATTTGCGCCGTCGTATCGAGCGCGCGTCGATGTCGCGCGCGCGCGGTCTCGACTCTGGAGGTGAGTGCGTGGCGTCCCTTCGCTTCGGCGCCGATCGATCGGTCCGACGACGCGCGGATGAATGGCTCGTGATGCGCGCGCGCGAGACAAGACGGTTCGAGGCCAAGTTAACAAAAAGCTTACAACAAGGAAAGAATGGTGGTCAGCCAGACGTGTGGCTGAGCTAGGGTAATATGCGTCATTCACGCGCGAGATGTCACGACGCGCGGTGGGAGTGCGAGAAACTAGTGCGTAAGTTTTCACTGAACGTCGTGAGGCGTGCCGAGCGGGTTTTGCAAAGCCTCGCTCTTGTCCAAACCTTGCCAGCAGTTCAGAGCGGCTTTGGTGTGCTCGATGGAATAGGCGTCGTCGTCGTCGTCGCTAATCTCGCTTCCGTCCGATGATACCCTCAGTTGCACCTGCGGCGATGTCCCGAGCTCAGCGCGCGGGACGTGCTCGCCCAAGAATTCTCGAATCCTGTGCTCGATGGCGCGGAATCGCTCCTCGGCGCGACCGATCATCGCCGTGAGCACCTCCGTGCTGTAGAAAGGCTGCTGCAGGACGTTGACTAGGAAAGGAGAACGCAGCGCCAAGCTCGATCGCTTATCGTGCTTCTTCAAAATTTTCACCAAAGCCGCGTAGTTTAAATTGGTCCAGTGCTCCAACAACACGAGCTCTCCGTGAAAGTTGGCAAATTTCTGGCAAATGCCCGTGTCTCCCGCCAAACACGCGTCGTCGTACACCCCCGCGCTCAACGCGCTCGCGATGCGCTCTTCGTTCTGATCGAATAACTGCTGCAAATGACCCTCCTTCATGACGATTTCCTCCTCTCTGTTCATGAAGAACTCGTTAAACTTCTTCAACTCGTTGGACAGCGCCTGCACGAATGCCCGCTCCCCCGCGTGAACCTCCCCCGCCGTCGCGGGCTTCACATCGCCCTTATTCTCCGGAAGTGTCTTTAACACCTGTTTCAAGAGTTTATAATCCAAAAACTACGCTTCCCGCGCGCGTGCATCGCGTGAATCAGTCAGTCAACGCCCTCGAGTCGTTCGCGCGTCTCGCCGCCCTCCGTTCGCCGTCTTCGCGCGCTCGACGCCCACCATCGCGCGCGAACCGTCCCCATTCGCGGCGTCCTCGCGCGCATCCTTCGCGCGCATTCTTGTCTCTCTTTAGAGCGCGCGACGCGCGCGACGCGCGCCCTCCCACCCCCTCCGCGACGGTCGCGCGCTGGGAATATTCTACCGCGCCATCGCCCGTCGCCCCGTTTTGCGGTCGTCGTTCGCGCGGTCGTCGTCGCGTCGTTCCGGGCGCTCGCGCGTTCGCGTCGCGCACCTGCTCTCGCACGTTCGGCGCCATCGACGCCGTCGTCGCGGCGAAGAGCTGACCGAACTTCATCGTCCGACGCGTCGCGCGATGCCGCGACGACGACGCCGCGACGACGAGGCGGGGGACGCCGTCGCACAAATGGGGTGCGCGGTACATGGACTCGTTTCACGTTGTATACGGGGTTTCGGGGTGATTTTGGTTTTTTATTCCTACGCGTGCCGAAGAGGAATCTTTTGCGAGGGGGGCGGGCGCGGGGCCGTTTTCGTCGAGTCGAGGCTTCGTCGTCTTTGTCGGCGGCCGAGACGCGAGGGGACGTGTGATGGCGTAGTGGGATAGTGTAGAAAATAGTCACAACACGAATGTCTAACATCTAACAGATGCACACATCTAGGATTTCATACTCGGAACGCGAACGCGCGAGGCGGGTCGATTTACTCGCGGCCCCAGCCGCCGCCGCCGCCGCCGCCGCCGCCGCCGCCGCCGCCGCCGCTGCGGTAGTCGCGACCGCCGAATCTATTCCCGCCACCACCACCGCGACGACGTCCACCACCGCCGAAGGAATGGCCAGAGATTTGCGTCAACCACGTCGGCACTTCCTGGTTCGCCTCGCTCATGAGCTCCGTCAACGGGCGAGCCATTTGGCCGTCTTTGGATTCTAAAAACAGCGCCGTCGCCCGACCCTTCTTCCCCGCGCGCCCGGTACGACCGATGCGGTGCGTGTAGTCGTCGATATCCGATGGCAAGTCAAAGTTGATGACGTGGGTGACGTGAGGAATATCCAAACCTCTCGCCGCGACGTCCGTGGCGACGAGGATGGGCGTCTTACCCGCTCGGAAGGATTTCAACGCCGCCTCGCGCTCCTGCTGCGTGCGATCGCCGTGGATGCTCGTCGCGGGCTTACCGTTTTGGTACAAGAAATCCTCGAGCTGGTCCGCACCTCGCTTCGTTTCGACGAAAACCAAAGTCAAACCCGGCACGGCTTCGACCAAATCGAGAAGCATATTGCTCTTTTCGTGGTACGAAGTCACGCGCTCGACGGATTGCGTGATCAACGCGTGCGAAGAGCCGACGCGACCGACCGTGAGAAAGACGTAATCGTCCAAGAAGTCCGAAGCCATTCGCTGGATTTCCTTCGGGAACGTTGCGGAGAACAACATCGTTTGACGCTCGCCACATCGCGGCATGTCGCGCTCGTCGACGATTTGTCGAATTTGCGGCTCGAAACCCATGTCCAACATGCGATCCGCCTCGTCGAGCGCGAGATATTGAACTCTGCTCAACGAGATCTTAGCGCGATCGATGAGATCGATCAAACGACCCGGCGTGGCGACGAGAATGTCGCACCCGCGTTCCATGGCGCGGAATTGTTCCACCGCCGGAGCGCCACCGTAGATGACGCACGAGGCGACGCCGGTTTGGTACGCGAACTTCCGCGATTCTTCGTGAATCTGGCTCGCCAATTCGCGCGTCGGCGAAAGCACGAGCGCGAGAGGATACGTCTTGCGGTTCATATGACCGCCTTGAAGACCGCGCTTCAAGATACCGGCGATGATGGGAAAGCAAAACGCCGCCGTTTTACCGGAACCCGTCTGCGCGCACGCCATTAAATCTCTTCCCGCCAGCGAAGCTGGAATGGCGTACTTTTGCACCGGCGTCGGATTCTTAAACTTGCATCTCTTGATGTTCGCGTTCACGGCCGCCCCGAGGTCGAGGTCGACGAACGAAGTGATGGGCTCCGGCACGTCGCGCCCGCTCGTCTCCACGGGAATGTCGTCGTACAGGTCAAAGTCCAAACCGGTGTTTTCGCCGGTAAACATCTTCGTCGCCTCGGAGTCAGGATCGTTTCTCGCCGCCGCCGCTTCTTCCTCTTCCATTTGCGCGAACGGGTTATCTTCTCTGCGGAATCGCGACCGTCCGGTGTCCCATCTTCCGCCTCCTCTTCCGCGATCGTCTCGCCGCCCGAACGACGTCCCGCCGTAGTCTTCCCCGCGCGAAAACCGTCCGCCGCCGCCGCCGCCGCCCCATCCACCGCCGCCGCCGCCGCCCCATCCACCGCCGCCGCGGTCGCGTCCGGTATCCCATCCATCGCCTCGTCTATCGTCACCGCCTGCTCGATCGGAACCGCGCGCGTCGTTGTCGTCAGTCGCCCGCCTCGCGGCTCGTCCAGGGTTACGCCTCAATGTTATCGCCCGTCGCCATCGTGCGGGGCGGTCGAGATCGCGATCGCGTGCGTCCCCTCTCTCGCGCGACGCGTTCGCGCGTCATCGCGCGCGCGCGATCGATCGATTAAAAATTCCCTCTCGTCGTCGCCGTCGCCGTCGTTCGCGCGCGTCGCTATCGTCGTCGTCGACGCACCGAATCCTCGCGACCCGCCGTCGCCCGCCGCCGCTTGCCGATTCCGCAGATGCGGCGGGACGTATCCCGATTTCTGCGGCGACGCGACCTGCGGCGCCGGCACCGACGTCGACGGTTTCGGTATCGTCGTCGTCGTCGTCGTCGTCGGTGGCGGCGGCAGTCCCGCGCTCAGGGGTGGTAAATCGCCGCTGTCGTCGGCCCAGTCGCTCATGGCGTCGTTGTGTCGCGCTGTGCCGCCGGGCGTGACGTCGGCGCCGACGGCGATCTTTAGGGTCGATCGCGCGATTCGACGATCGTTCGATCGACGCGTCGAGGTTCGATCGCACCGATCGATCGCGGTGCTTTAGGTTCGATTTCGATCACGACGTCGGTCGAACGCGCCGTGCGTCTCGATCGCGGCGTCGGTCGCATTCGGTCGGTCGCCGCGTCGCAAAAAGGCATCCGATCGATCGATGGAAGACGCGCGTTCGACGCCGCGCGCGCGACACCGCGAGACGCGCGATCGATCCGATCGGTCGTCGCGTCGTCGTCGCGTCGTCGGTAGTCGCGCGTCGCGTCGTCGTCGCGTCGCGTCGTCGCGGCGTCGAACGTCCAGCGCATCGCGTTCAAAAATCAATACAATCAATCACCGACCGGTGGTTCGCGCGTTCGTTCGAAAACGCGCGCGATTGTGTCGCGTCCGACGTGGATTCCATGGATGACGACGGTGACGCCGCGCGCGCGGCGCGCGGGCGCAAGCGAAGACGAGACGCGTACGTCGAAGCCGTCGGCGTGCGCGACGGACGACTGGCCAAGCGAGACGCGAGGCGGGACGAGCGCGAGCGCGAGCGCGAGGAAGCGAACGACTCGGAGACGCCGACGACGTCGACGTCGACGATGACGGGACGACTCGCTTCGTGGGACGCGGAGATGACGACGGAGGAGGCGACGGACGACGAAGTTCTAGAC
>Ga0181560_10003052_pt1 | contig 15534 bp, 12 predicted proteins | sample 011ome_20_FD_133751 | JGI IMG/M metagenome (GOLD analysis project Ga0181560, IMG submission 133751) | Coastal salt marsh microbial communities from the Groves Creek Marsh, Skidaway Island, Georgia - 011509CT metaG (megahit assembly) | ecosystem: Environmental > Aquatic > Marine > Intertidal...
AAGATACACACCTCTGTTGTGGGTCAGCGGGAACCTACTCGATCTTACAACCCAAGATGGCAAAGCGCTTGCTGGCTAACAAAGTGGAAGCACTTTCGTTCGATAACCCGACCCAGATAGTCACCTCTAATATCGGCTGCCAGCTACACATTGAGACCGAGGCTCCCGTTCCAGTGAATCACTGGATAGAACTCCTGGATTGCTAGGGATGATTGCGCTGCGGAGAGCGTTCGGCGCGTCACTGTGATTTGACGCGTCGAACACTGTATGTTCTGAGCTGACTGAAACAGGCACAGGCTGTCGATCGCCGGGACGTTGTTCAACTTACTAAGGACTGAATCCGCCATAAAAATGCATAAAAAAGGCTCCGTTGACGGGAGCCTTTTATCAAGCTGCGAGCTTTGGCCTTAAGCGGAGTAGCCACCGTCAACAGGCAGCGACTGACCACTGATGTAACCGGCATTTTCCGAGGCAAGAAACACAACGGTATCAAACAGCTCTGCTGGCGCGCCCGCTCTGGCTAGGGGAACCTGCTGCATCCACTGATCAAGAATGCCGCCTGGGGGCGATTCAATTTCCTGCGATAAGCCAACCGCAATCAGACCCACTGCCACGCAGTTAGCACGAATGCCGTGATGACCCTCTTCCCGGGCAATCGCGGTACACAGGTGCTGAACCCCAGCCTTAGGAATCGACGACAGCCCGTCGGTACTAATGTATTTGTGAATAGCGGCGGTGGTCAGCGCGGTAATCGAGCCACCACTCTCCCTCAAAGCGGGCACAACCGCCCGCAAAACGTGATAGAAACCTTTAACGTCAGTGTCCAAAGTGTCGTAGAAGACCTCAGGCTCGGCATCCATGATCGGTAAAATATTCAAGAACGGGCCGGTTGCGAAAACCACAGAGTGAATCCTGCCAAAACGCTCTTTTACCGAGTCAACAAAGGATTGCACGGCGGCCAAGTTCATAAGGTCAACGCTGGCTGCCATACCCTGCTGGCCGTTCTCCTCTACTTTCTTGAGGATTGCGTCAGCCGCATCTTTGTTTTTGAAGTAGGTCAGCGCTACGTTGGCCCCACTTCGGCTCATCAATTCGACGACACCGGAACCCAGACCGCCGGATCCGCCAAAAACGATCGCCGTTCCTTCGCTTGGAAATCTGTAATGACTCACTAAGATTCTCCTTATCCTTTTACTTTATGAGGTGTTTGAGGACGCATAGTAAACATGCAATGCCACAGGGCTAGTCACATACTACCCGCTGGACGTTAGCATACTTGAAGCTGGTTTTTGAGTACTTCAATAATGCGATTCTGCCCCGCTTTTTAGTAGCAGGACACTTTTTCAAGCCCTGGGCTTAGTCGAGCAGTCCACCCGTAGCTGGGCTAATCTTCTGGCGCGTCGCAGCATCATGCGATGACAACAGAGGCGTCAGGTTGGCAGCTCCTCCTAGTGAGTGAGCTTGTTCTCTAGTAGGGCAAAGAGGTCTTCCACCGATGAACTCCCCATAACCTGGCCTTCGGCATCGAATTGCCAAAGCATCCCACCGAGGTCGGGATTGGCGAAGTAAACAATGCCATGGCGCACAGGATCGGTGGACTTCTGGCTCAGCACTCGATGTTTTACTGCACCCACCGTTCGGTCCGAGTATTTGGTAATGAAATTCAGGGCCTCGCCAAAGTGAATAGCTAAGTGCCCAGGAAGCACTGGCACGTCCTCAAACATACCCTCAATTTCGATCTGCAGGCCGGGTGCCGTTGCGTCGAGGATAGTGACAAAACCGTAATCTGTATGGGGGCGCAGACCTAGATGGGGCTGGCGGGTATCGTAGTGGACAAAATTCAGAAATGCCGTGCCGTGCCCCGATGAATAACCACCTGATGCGCTACTCCAAAGGGCCTCGGGTATACCCGATAGGCGCAAAACCTCACGAATAATGGCAACACCAATGTCATCGAGCTGGCGACCAAATCTAGCAATCTCAAAGGGGTAATGCTGGTCCCAATATTGACGGCGCAACGCAAGCTTTGTTTGCTGGTTGTTCTTAAGAGCTATAAACCCTTCTAATTCTCCATATTGGGGAATATCACGATAAGGACTAGCGGGGACTAGCAACTCTCGGCCAAATTGCCGGGCCGCCTCGAGCTCCAGATGATCTGGAACTTTGAGATAGAAGATGCCAAGCTCCCAAGCACGATCTAAGTCGCTTGGTTGGGAAAAAACCAAACTCCCCTCCCTTGAAACGGATGCGGCTGGGAGATTTTGAATTTTTGAAACTACTTGGTGGCTGACGGACATAAATTCCCCTGAATTCGAGTCCTGATTTTTACCATCGATTAGCCTAACGCGCCCCTCGCCCTAAGCCACCAATTTACACGTTTTGTATTATCTGGGTAGCGGTTATGCCAATAAGCCGATCAAAATGACACGTCCCACTGTAAACGCACGCGATTGGCCGACTCTCGGGTGTCGAGTAGACCGTCGTCCAGAATCAGGTGTGAAGCGTCTAAGGTGATTTTATTGCGGTGACCATTAAAGAACCAATTGGCCCCCAAAGTGATTTCTTCTCGCTCGTTATAAAACGACCGATCAGATTTATTAGGTTCTTCCACATAGGCGTACCGCGCCGCGAATTCCAGTTCTTTCGGGAACCCTTCAATAAAGTTGTGGGGGAAGTAGCCCGCTTGTACGTAGGCGCCAGTAAGGTCGCTCTCAGTACCCTCAACGCGGTCGGTAATAAACTTGCGATGCCATTCCTGCTGAAAAGAGAAACCTCGATATTTGAACGCAAATTCTTGAACACCTTGCTCAATTCGATACTGATCTGGCTCGGCGAGAGCCGGCTTAAGAAAGCCATCAAGATTGCCGCAACCCGACGATGACCAACGGGTACAGGCGCCCTCATTAGTAAAACCGGCAATAGCAAAGGACCCCGTCGGCAGTTCAGTAAATTCTACGTCGGTCTGACGCCAAGCGAGCTCTCTACCCAAGAAGTTCCACTGCAGGCGTCCCATATAAAGATGATCCTGAGTGTCATTTTTAACGCCGCGGCCCTCACCGTTGAAGATGCCTGCATAATAGTTGAAGTCCGCAGGGGTACCCTTAAACAGTCGACCGCGTAACTGAACGCCTACCTGTCGGTCTACCGTAAAGACACGATTGACAATCGAGCGCTCAACAAACTGCTGCCGACCCGAAGAATCAACTCGCTCTCGGTTGAGATCGATCTTCCACTGCCCAAGGCGGATGCCGCCCCAATCCCACTTGGCAATATCTACGCGGTAATCGATCACCCGTGCAGCGGAGGAAGTGGCATCAGCATCAACGTCGCGCGCAGGCTGCAAGTCAACCTCGAAGTAGTACTTGAGCCAAGGTTGAAACCCGTGACCACCAATTTTCATACGCAGTCGACGGCTTTCGAAGCTGGAAGTTTGGTCATTATCGTAAGCACTCAACTGCCTGGGATCTGAGTCAAAGTTACTGCTATAGCGAAATTGGGCCCGCCACTGTAGGTTGGTAGCGAAGTTTCCATCAGAAGTTGCAAAACCAAAGCCTTTGGATCCATAACCAACTGTCACTTGAGGCTCCTCAAGGCCAACAGGAGCCGATGCAAGAGCCACAGCACTGGAGTCCGACCCGCTTTGGGCGTCGTCGGAGAGCAGCTCCTCCTCAACCACCATGACCTTCGAGCCAGTGACCTCGGATTGCGTATCTCCGGTGGCGGGCAGTATGTCTGCACTACTAATGGACGACTTACTCAGGAGTCGGGCGTGCTGCTCCGCAGTAATCACTCCGTTCTCCAATAGGATATCCAGTAGCTCTTTATCCGCAGCCGAAGCAGTGGCTACGTACAAGGAAACACAAAGACTTAGGAGGGATGCGGCCGAAATTCGCAATATTTTAGTCATGGAAATAGATCCTTGGTCGAGGATGCTTGAGTAGCTTTTGGTGAAGTTGGCTTAATTTAGGTTCTGCCCACGATATTGCTTACCGGGCAGTAAAAACCGGTTACGTAGCATTGGGGGCTGTGCTTGAAATCGCAGTGGGTCGCCATGGTCACAATTTAGCCCGCATCAGCTATCGGCAATGATCTGCGCGCGATGGGCCACTTTCTCGGCGCTGTCAGCAATCTCGCCAATCTTGGATAAAAGCTGGTAGAGAAACATGGCGTCGATGGGTGAAATTTTGTCCTCTGCACGCATCAGCTTTGCACGCAACCGACTCTGAAGGTCGTCGGTTTTACGCTCCAATTTTTCTACCGCTGCGGCATTGCTGGTGATCACTCTTATCTGACGGGTGCCGAAAGCCATCCGGGTCAGTTCGCGGGTTGCGGCAATCACTTCTACCGTAGCATCTACCGTTGCAACCACGGTGGTGACATATCTTAAGATTGCTTTATTGAGGGCATCGGGAAAAGCCAGCTCTCTGCCAAGTGAGAGACCGGCAACATCTTTGGTGACGTTTGCGATGGAGTCCTGCACCCGAATAAGCTCGAGAATATCGCTCCGAGACACTGACATCCAAAGGCCACGAGGCATGCTAGAGCGGATACGTAGTTTAAGGTCATCCGCCTTACCTTCTAGCTCTGCGATCTCTGCCTGAATGTTTTCCGCCTTATTCCACTTGTCCGCCTGTGCAGCTTCAAAATATGCCGGCAGCTTTGCCACACACTGGGCACATACCTGCATATGCTCTTCCACCATCGCCATAGGCGAACTGCTGATAACATCGGTTACTACATTTTTCATTTCCATCTCATAGCTCCAATGCGTCTATGGTACTTCTGTGAACATTATTGCTGGCAGCACGCTTCCAGCCAACTGTACCTAGCGAGCTACCTAGCCGTAAGCCCACTATCCAAAACAGGTAACTCCAGGCTCATTACAAAGCTGCTATTAATACGGATCTGGCAATAAATCCCAATCCAACGGGATAGGGTTCTCAACCAAATACACCTTTCAGAACAAAGAAATAAAGCACCGATAAGCCAGCTCCAGCGGGTAGTGTGACCAACCATGAGGTCACGATGGCACCTACTGTTGGCAGGTGGACAGCTTCAACTCCACGAGCAAGACCAACACCAAGAACCGCACCCACGAGAGTATGCGTGGTGGAGATCGGGAGTCCAGTAGCAGAGGCGAGTACTACGGTGGAAGCCGCTGCTAGTTCCGCGGCAAAACCACGGCTAGGAGTGAGCTCAGTAATTTTGCGACCAACCGTCTGGATTACCCGCCAGCCATAAGTGGCCAGACCCGCAACAATACCCACAGCACCAATAGCAAGCACCCACCAGGGCAAAGCTGATTTGGCGCCTATCTCACCACCAGATTGGATAGTGCTAACTACTGCGGCTAAAGGACCCACTGCATTGGCGACATCGTTTGAACCGTGTGCGAAAGCCATGGCGCACGCAGTGAATATCATCAAAATACCAAAGACCCGCTCAACATTTTGGGTACTGTTGACGTCGCCGGCAGCCAGTTTTAGATGACGTAAGAAGTACACGCCTACCAGTGCAACCGCAGTCCCCGCTGCCGCAGAGAGCAAGGCTGCGTCAGAAAACTTAGAACCCGTGCCTACCGCCACCTCTAGCCCGACATGCTTTAGGCCCTTGAGTAGCGTCACCATACTGATCATAAAGCCCACTAGCCACATGTACATGGGCACATATTTCTGAGCCCGCGCGAAGGTATTTGCATGATCGAGGATGAGGTATCTAACCGAAACAAAAAGAAAAAATGCGATGGTTCCCGATAGGAGTGGAGAAACAACCCAGCTGGCTGCAATGGTTCCAACTTTGCTCCAGGCAACTGCCTCAAAAGAGACCCCAACGGCTGCAAACCCCACAATTGCACCAACAATTGAGTGGGTGGTGGAGACCGGCCATCCCTTTACGCTGGCAATTGCAAGCCAAGTGGCCGCCGCCAATAGGGCTGCTAACATCCCGTAAACCAGCAATTCCGGGCTACCTGCCATCAATGTGGGGTCGATAATACCCTTGCGGATGGTCGACGTGACTTCACCACCGGCTAGGTAGGCGCCCAGGAATTCGAAGATGGCGGCAATAATGATCGCCTGCTTGAGTGTCAATGCACGAGCACCAACTGAGGTTCCCATAGCATTGGCTACATCATTGGCACCAATACCCCATGCCATGAACAGGCCAAATATGCAGGCAAGGGAAAGCAAGAGCACGCCATTTGAAGTAATAATATCCATGAATTCCCAAGCTCCGCAGGGTTTCTGATTGGTAGCGCGCAGTATAAACACCGAAATGTTACAGGAATGTAACAGACCGCGTCTAAAACCACCTCGAGTTAATGTTAGGTAGTTAATCCCGTCAATCTATGTCCGTACTGCTCTCAAAATGACGAACTTGGCATTGGATGCTATCAGCGTCGCGTTGCCAAACAATTTTTTCAACGCTAAGTGATACCCCAAATGCCGGTTACCAACGATCCAGAGCTCGCCACCGGACCTCAGCACCTTATTTGCCTGCCTAAACATACACTGAGCAATATGGTCACCCACCGCCTGCTGTTGATGAAACGGCGGGTTGCAGAGCACAAGATCCACGCTGCCACTCTCAAACCCCTCTAACCCGTCTGCGACGTAAAACTTTGCATTATGTAAATCTTGAAATACGCCCTCGACGTTTGTTCGTGCGGACGCCACTGCCATAAAGGACTCATCGATAAAGTGGATGGTAGCCGCTGAATTCATTGCCGCTGCTTGCAGACCTATCAGACCGTTGCCACATCCTAGGTCTACAACGTCCTGCGCCTGCGCCATTTGCGGCAAATGTTGTAGAAAAAATCGCGTTCCAATATCTAGGCCATCCCGGGAAAAGACATTGGCATGGTTAGTGATGAGCCAGTCAGTGCCCTCCAGCTGATAGGTGCTTGGATAAGGATTGCTGGGCAGGGGTAGACTCAGATTGGGTTTGACACGAATCAGCTTGGCTTTTTTCCAGGCCAGAGCGGTATCAAGTGGCCCCAACAGACGCTCTAACATAGGCCAAACGCTGCGGGGCAAGGCCCTCTGCATGCCCGCCACCAAAATCTGGGTACTTGAAGTCAGCAGTGGCCTCAACCGTATTAACTGATCTTCAAGCAGCGCCAGTGTTTTGGGCACCTTGATCAACACCAAATCAACGGGGCCCTGGGGTATGGCCACACTATCAACACACGTAACCGCGGTTGCATCAACGTCGTTCGCTGCGAGGTTGGCACGAAGGGCCTGCTGGCCCAACCATGAATCGCCCCAGGCCTGAGGTGAACAGTGCGACAGTGCCACCGATAGCGCGCCAAAGGAGTCGTTGATGATCAGCACACGTCCAGCATTCAGCAACAGCTCACGCTCTGATACCTCGCGCAGCAGGTATTCGTCCGCCGCATCCCAAGCCTGCAAGGTCTCTCGTTGCCGTAAAGGGCGGCGCTGAAGCTGAAAGTCCCCTTGGGGGACACGCATGATTTGAGGAGTCGCCGTCATGCCAGAGATTATTTGGGCTCTTCCAGTAGCTCACCAAAGAAAATGGCGTTCACAAACAAACGCTGACTACCCCACCAGAAAGCACGGAAGGTGGGATTATCCAGCGAAAGTACATATGCACCTCGCCCCGAGGCATCCACTAGCAGTCCCGCTGCTCCTGCCGCCAACTGACGATTCTCTTCAGACATATAACCTGAAAGCAACGGCTCCTGCCCATAGATAATCGGGGTTGAATACGCGTTTTCCGAGCGCGCCATAAACTGAGCGCCCTGCCGAAACAACGGCAGCGTCGACGACGTGTAGCCATACCCCAGCGGATGGGTAACATCCACATCACCTTTTAAAATAACCCCGCTCACCAAACGAAACGCCGCTTCATCCGACGCGCTGGCAAAGGGTCGCCTTTCCGGCAACAGAGATTCCACTGCCTCCGCAGCAACATCGTCCTTTTCTCGCTGGCTCTTGAGTTTAGCGCGAGCGATTTCTGCGGCAGATTGTCGCCACACGCCCTGTACCAAGCCCGCATCCATCAACGAGGCAACGGTGGTCCCGCCCTGTGCCCAGACCACACCACCGTCGGTTACGAACTGCTTCAATTTATCGGCCCAACCCACTACTAACTTATCGAGGGGATTGGTCAAAATCACGTGGGAATAATCTTGCAGCCGAATATTGCGCAGCTGCGTCGATTCCACCCGCGTGACGGGCATGCCAAGGCGCCGATCCATCAGGTGCCAGATAGCCCCGGTGTTATAGGCCGAGGTTCCATCTCCAACCACCATCAAGACCTTGGGCAGGGTCAGCACTTGAAACTCGCGGCTTCCTAGATCAATACCCGAAGGTGTATCACTGCTCGCAACCGGATACACCGGTGTTCCCTCTTCAGCCGCTGCTTGCAGCAGTGTCCGTACCTCATCGGTAATAGTGCTATCGAGCTCGGCTGAAACCAACAACGTTCCATAGCCAAACGTCACCGTACCTTGCTCGATGACGCGCGCCGAAAGCGGCCGCTTAGCAACGCGGACATTGGCGTCGGCTTCCAGCAGGCGGTAGAGCAGAGCCGGGGACGATGAATCTCGCCAATCAATCAAATAGCCGATCTTAGATTCGGCCCAATCCACCCGACCGCGCAAAAAGTCATCTGTCAGCGCGCTAGTTTTAAGCCCTTTTACGGGTTCGGTCGTGTAAACAAGGTTAAAAGCGAGGGGCATTGTCCAGGTGGAAACGTCATAGAAGACGTCTTCCTCAAATTCCAGCTGCCGATTCCACATGGCTGCTAGGTACGTCGCCTGCGGCTGATCAAGGGGAATGGCAATGGTCCGCCCAGCTTCGTAGCGCTGCCCCTCAACCTGGGTGTCCTCTGCCAATACCTCAGCCTCTATCTGATGGCCTTTGAGCACTCGAACAAATTCTTTGAGGCGTGTTGGGTCAGCGTCCGTGGTTGCCAAATACACCCCGCGCTGCCTCTTCTGCTTGAGATAAAAATCCCGCTGATATGCGAGCAGCTCCGCCTTCAATGCGGAGGTGCCCCGAAGGGAAGACAAAGAGGCGCGAAACTGGTTGGCAATGCTGTAAGGAAAGGTAAGTAATCCATTGACGGTCTGTTGACCCGCTCCCCGGGCGGAGGGCTGCTCAAAGAGAATGCCAACGCTGCCAAAAAGGTCTGGGTAGGTCGAACCTTTACCCATAAAGAAATCGTCGTAGCGCTCCTTGGTGAAATACAACACGCCATCTTGATCGAAGGCACTTGCGTGGAACTCACCCATTTTTGCTGTGAGCTCTTGGTTGATAGCCGGCGTCAGAGGATGAGTGCGCTCGGGTTTACCCGGCATAAAGAAAAAGTGGCTATTGCTCCCCTGCTCGTGAAAATCGAGCTGGACGTTGGGCTTCCACTGGTGAAACAGCGCCAAGCGTCCTTGGCTTTCGGGGTGCTGGTGGGGTAACCAATCCCGATTCAAATCAAAACCATAATAGTTGGTTCGGCCATTGGGTGTGCGCTCTTGGTGCTCCAGATCATTGCTGTCATAGCTGGGCACCAGACCCCGGTTGTCATTACTCCAACGGGCAAAACGATCTAACCCATCGGGGTTGAGCATGGGATTGAAAATAATCACCACATCGTTCAATTGGGCTTGCAGTGCTGGGTCGTTAGCGGCTGCCAAGTAGTAAGCAACTAAGGGGGTGGCATTGGCGCCGCTGGGCTCGTTGCCATGGATGCTGTACATCATGTGCATAACGGCCGGCTGGGTAGTTAGGTCAGGCTTTTGCGCGGGATCAATAATGGCCGATCGCGCGGCCTTGATTTCATCCAGTCGAGCCAGATTTTCTGGAGAAGAAATGGCATAACTCACCAAAGCTCGGCCGCCATAACTGGTAGCGTGGGCGCCAAGGGCCTGCACTCGAGGGGACACCTCCGCCAAGGCATCTAAATACGCCAAGATCTCGTGGTGATACCAGTGGCGTTCCCCCACCTTAATACCCACAATCTCCTCGGGGGTGGGAATACTGGCGTTGAGCTCGGGTACGTCCTGCAGAACATCGGTTAAAGTCAATCCGTTCGCCTGAACACTCAGCGACCAGAGCAGACCCAGAAAAATAACAAGACGCGCCATGACGAGCTCCCAAAACCAAAAGCGTAATTAAAACAAAGACCACAGCCCCCGTGCTTAGCACTAGTCAGGGTCAGAGACGTGGATACTCTAGTTAGCAGTTTGCGGTGGTTTACGCTGGATGTTACAGGTTCCCACGCCCCTCAATAGAGTGATCCCCTAGTTCAACATCGACTTCAGGGCGAAAATCAAACCCGCTCGATGATAATCGCCGGCGCCATGCCGCCCGCTGCACACATAGTGATCAGGGCATAGCGCTTTTGTTGGCGCTCCAGCTCATCGAGGGCGGTACCGATCAAAATAGACCCAGTGGCACCAATGGGATGACCTAAAGCCATGGCACCGCCGTTAATATTGACCTTCTCCCGATCCAAATCTAGCTTTCTGATAAACCGCTCTGCGACCACAGCGAAGGCCTCGTTGATTTCCCAGACGTCAATATCGTCTTTGGTCAGTCCCGCTTTCATCAGCACCTTCTCAGCGGCGGGTACCGGGGCGTTTAACATCAGCGTGGGGCAGTCACCCATGTTGGCAGTCGCCACAATTCGCGCCCTGGGAGTTAATCCGGAGCGATTCAGGTAGGTCTCAGAGGCCAGTAGCAGTGCCGCAGCCCCGTCCACGACCCCCGACGAGTTGCCCGCATGGTGGATATGATTAAACGCTTCGATCTGCGGATATTTCCGCTGAATTAACGCGCCATAGGTTGTGCCCTGCTCATCAATTGGCACGTTGCTCAGCACGCTAAACACGGTTTTCAACTGTAAGAGACCCTCACGCGTGGTTTCTGGCCGCGGAAACTCCTCGTGGTCGAGGGCAATTGAGCCATCGGGGTTCTTTACCGGAATCAGCGACCGATCAAAGCGGCCCTCAGCAATAGCACGGGCGGCCCGCGCTTGGCTGACTAGAGCCAGACTGTCGACGGCGTCACGGTCGATGCCCTCGAGGGTGGCTATTGCATCTGCACATACACCTTGATGGGACTGGGGATGCATAGCTCGAAGATCTAAGTTTCCAGAGTCAATCATAGGGGGCGTCTTGGGATCGGCGATTTGCGCGGTATAACTCATCATCTCGGTGCCGCCAGCAATCACTAAATCTTCCATCCCTGACATGATTTGCGCGGCTGCCAAATTGACCGTCGTGATGCCCGAACCGCAAAAACGATCTAGGGTTACGCCAGAAGAGCGCACGTCATAACCGGCATTTAACGCTGCCATGCGCCCCAAATCACCGCCCTGCTTACCCGCCTGAGCCGAGGTGCCCCAAATAATATCCTCGACATCTGCGGTATTGAGGTTGTTGCGCTCGGCGATTGCCGCCAGCACCGTTGAACCTAAATAAGAGGGATGCAAATGCGCCAACGAACCTTTGCCCACTTTACCGATGCCACGGGGTGTTCGACACGCGTCGACAATATATGCATTGCTCATAGCAATCTCCTTAATATTCCTTAGGTTTCTATACCAAGTGCAAATGGTGTTCCGGCGTCGGGTTGCGCATAACACCAGGCGCTTGAGTAGGGTAGTGAACGCTGCAAACTACGTCTCTAAACAAAGACGGTCAAGCGTCCTGCTCTGTGTGGATATCAAACCAGCGCGTCCGCTGTAAACACAAGGAGTCCAGTGTCAGCACACGGCTTCATATCACTTCTTACTTCGCTTCCAAGTACCACCGTAACGATAGGAGGATGGGTCCCTAGCTTTAACCTGCAACAGACAGGCCTCACACAGAAAGCGCCAGTCTTTATCGTCACCATATTGGCAGCGAAAGAGCGCCTCTGGACGTGCCTCACAGCGGTAACACGCTTTGGTACGCTTTTCACTCACGGCAAAGTTCACTCAAGCCGCAGTAAAAAAATAAGCAGTGATACCGCTACTGACCAAGATTATCAGGTTGCGCACAAGGCGCTGAGACAGGCGTGTAGACAGTGCGCCAGCGGCGTAACCACCAACCAAGGTACCCAAGAGCAGAACACCGGTTTCCGGAACGCTAATTAGCCCCTCAACGACAAAGATGAGGATCGCGCTACTTGAAATCATTGCCGAGCACAGCAGCTTAAGCGCGTTCATTTCGTTGACGTCACTGTAGCCCGCCAAACTCAAGTAGCTTAGGAGCAGAATACCCAGACCGGCATTAAAAAATCCGCCATAAATTGCGATGCCTACAAATACGAACCAAAAAACCACATCCATCTTGGACAGCACGCCAGAAGAGATTGCCAGCAACTGCAGCCTGCGATTAATAGCGCCGCCGCTAATAAAAAGCAGCGTGGCAAATAGCAGTAGCCAAGGTATTACGGTCTGGAATTGATTGTTGGAGGTTTGGGTCAACACCCATGCTCCCACGCCACCGAAGAGCGCGGAGAGTACCGCCATCAGCATTAACCGAGCTCTGGGCACGGTGATTTGACCCCGCAAAGCCCATGCCCCCGACAGATAGCCAGCCGTTGAGGCAAAGGTGTTGCTGGCGTTGGCCATCACAGGGGGAACACCTACGGCAAGCAGCGCGGGAAAGGTTATAAAACTCCCGCCACCGGCCAGGGTGTTAACCATGCCGCCACAAACACCGGCGACAAATAATAAGGTAAAACCTATCATGGGAATTCCAAAGGACTGGCGGTAGACCAGAGAGCCCGAGTGGTTTGCTGCTTGCGTTTACTGCGTTGACAGATCATCGGCCACGCCGGCCCGCTTTAACAGCACTTTGTTTATCATCAAGATCGTCAAACACCTAGCAGGCCCGACTATGCAACATCGACACCCCAAGTTAAACATCACGCGCTCTGCTCATCGTGTCATTGGTGTGGTCATGGCGCTGTTTATGACTGCGCAATCAACAGCAGCCGCAGCCGATGAAGAAGTTAGCGCAATGGTTGCCAAGCATCTAGACGTGCACGGTTCAACCATGGTTGAGGAATTCGCAGAATTCTTGAGACTACCCAATGTCTCTACGAATTTAGACCACATGCAAAAGAATGCCGATTGGATAGTTGATTACATCGGTAAGCGGGGCTTCACCAGTGAGATCGTTTATGCGGGGCGCGCTCCGTACATCATCGCAGAGCGCTCTGTAGAAAATGCCCAGGCAACGGTACTTATCTACGCTCATTTTGATGGTCAGCCAGTAGAGCCCGATAACTGGGCCACCCCACCTTTTGAGCCTACGCTCAAGTCGACACTCGGCAAAAATCAAACCAGCCTACCGTGGAGCGCGATGACAGCGCCGGATATGGACTGGCGTATTTATGCCCGCTCTGCCGGGGACGATAAAGCCCCTCTGATTGCACTCATGCACGCCATTGATGCGTTGCGGGCAGATGGCAAAGACAGTCGAGTTAACATCAAACTCTTCCTCGACGGTGAAGAAGAGTTTGGTAGCCCTACCCTGGCCGAGGTGTTGGTTGATCACGCCAACAAGCTGGACGCCGATCTCATGCTGTTCTGTGACGGACCCATGCATCAGAGCGGGCGTAGGCAGTTGGTATTTGGCGTCAGAGGCGACATTGGCGTTGATCTCACTACCTATGGAGCCAACCGACCACTCCACTCGGGACATTACGGCAACTGGTCACCCCACCCCACCGACGCCATGATGCGCCTACTGACTTCACTCAAAGACAGCGAGAGCAATATTCTGGTGAAGGGCTACTTGGACGAGGTACTGCCCGTTACCCCTGCGGAGCTGACTGCGATAAGTGCCATGCCATTGGTTGATGATACATTGAAGCATTCACTACAGCTGGGCAGAACGGAGTCCAATGGTGAGCGTATTGAGCTGGCCATCATGAAGCCCGCCATCAATGTGGTGGGGTTTGATGCAGGTGGGGTTGGTGACCAGGCGCGCAATATTCTCCTACCAACCTCCCGAGCCAGTTTGGATCTACGGCTAGTACCCGCACAGACGGTTGAGGGGGTTAAGAATGCCCTCGAGAGCCACATTGCCGACGCTGGATTTCACATTGTTCGAGAGGAGCCGACTGCAGCAACCCTGCGCAGGCATCCTAGCGTTATCAAAGTGAATTGGACCTCGGGCTATCCGGCCTATCGAAGCGATCTAAGTGGTCCAGCCGCCAGAAAACTCGCGGAAATTCTGACCCGTCTCGAGGGACAGGCGCCACTGATGACGCCGACTATGGGAGGCAGCCTGCCGATCTACCGCTTCGACCAAGTGCTGGACATGCCCATTGTGTTGCTGCCCATAGCCAACCACGACAATAACCAGCATGGGCGGGACGAGAACATCCGCCTAGGTAATTTATATGGCGCTGTTGGCGTGTTTGCGGCGCTGCTGACAGAATTCAGTCAATAGCGCCGCATGAAGGGCGCTTAGTATGGCAGGTCGCCCTCACTCACTACCCGGTGTAAACGTCGGGACGCAGGTAAGAAGTCGTTAACCGGCTTGTGCTGGGTGCTGCGGTTATCCCACAGCACCACGCTGTCGGTCTGCCAGCGGAAACGGCAGGTGTACTCTGGCTGAAGGCAATGCTGGTAGAGGAAGCTTAGAATCTCGCGAGACTCCAAAGGCGACACGCCTTCGATGTGCGTCGTGAACAAGGAGTTCACAAAAATCACTCGCTTACCGGTCTCCGGGTGGGTCTGAATCACCGGGTGACGGACCGGGGGATTGGCGTCTAACGCCGACTGTAGACGCTCGCGGCCACCGGGCTCGGCCAAGCTTTCACGGAAGCCGTGGGCAAAATCGTGCACCGCCACCAACTCTTCCAAATACCGTTTCATGCCATTGGATAAACCGTTGTAGGCCGCCGTCATACTGGCAAAGGCCGTATCGCCACCGACCTCGGGGATCAACATACCACGCAGCACCGTCACTGACGGGGGGTGCTGACGGAACGTCATGTCCGAGTGCCAGGCTTCAATCTTCGAGGGGTTTTCAGGAGTGCTCTCCAGAATCATGACTTCTGGATGGCCCTCAACCGTGCCGTAAGCGGGATGGGTCTGCAGGGGCCCAAACACGTGGGCAAGCCGAGTCTGCTGGGCAGGAGAGAGCGGCTGATCGCGAAAGAACAGCACCTCATGCTCGTTTAAGAGCGCTCTGACCTGGGCAAGCTGCTCACTAGAAGCAGTCTCCAGATCAACCCCAGACACCTCAGCGCCCAAGGCGCCAGCAACGCGTTTAAATTCCATAGTTGTTAATCACTCTGCAGAGTACGAATCAAGTTATCGATACGAAACAGCAAAACCTCAGCGTTATCGAAGGCGCGAATTATGCAGCAGATCAGCAAAAATCAACACAGATCTGCATGGTGCAAATGACGCTCTCTTGTGGTCCAAGCGGATTAGATTTCCTAACACTACGGTGTTCTGAACCTCAGCCGTCAACACGACGCAGACTCATTTAGCACCACCGCCAAGATCCAGGTCAGGTGGTCAAGTCAGCAAGATGAAGCCGAGGGCCAGTAGCGCAAGAAAAACCGT
>Ga0181560_10003053_pt1 | contig 15533 bp, 9 predicted proteins | sample 011ome_20_FD_133751 | JGI IMG/M metagenome (GOLD analysis project Ga0181560, IMG submission 133751) | Coastal salt marsh microbial communities from the Groves Creek Marsh, Skidaway Island, Georgia - 011509CT metaG (megahit assembly) | ecosystem: Environmental > Aquatic > Marine > Intertidal zone...
AACCGGAACCGGAACCGTTCGTTCCGATCTCGTTTCCTTCTCGGCGTCCTTCGCGCTGGAGGTGGCGTCGCTCCGCGTGCGCGCGGCGGCGCGCGACGGCGCGGGCGACGACGACGGTGCGTCGGAGACGGAGGACGCGTCCGCCGCCGGCGACGACGAAAACGAAAACGCGAAAACGCGAAGAGAAACCGAGGCGTCCCGGTGGTTGCGGGCGCGCCGCGCGCTGTGCGCGGACGAAGCCACCGCCGCCGCCGTGTATTTCTCCGCGTACGAGGTGCGCCGCGAGGTGCGCCGCGACGAGGACGGCGTCGCGTTCACGTGCGGGCACGTCGCGTCGGACGCGTCGCTGCGCGCCTCCGCCGCCGCGCTGGCGGACGCGTGGCGAGACGCGGGGTGCCCGATGTCCGGCCACCTCGTCGCCGCCGAGTACGCCAAGCGCCGCGTCGCGTTGGCGTGCCCGGCGTGCGTCGGGGCCGCCGCGCGCGAGGTACGGTACGAGTAAACATCTGTAGGCGAGTTTGAATAGACAATAGCGTTAGACCGCCGCGGAGACCTTCGCGACGATACGGAGAGCGCGTCGCGCTCCGAGGCTCACGCCGTAAGGCCCCGTCGAGGGTGGTACGCGACGCGTCACGCGGCGCCTTCGTGCTTGCGCGCGATCCACGCGTGCGCGGCGTCGACGTCGACGCCGGCGGCGGCGACGGCGGCGTCCGCGTCCGCCTTGGCGTGGCCGCGCATCACGAGCTGCGCCACGGCGAGCGTCGCCGACGCGGGCGCGCGGGCGGCGCGCCGCGCGGCCGAGACGCTCCCCGCGGCGCTCCCGACGCCGCTCCCCGCGCGGGAGTGGGCTTGCGAGTGGGACCCGAAAGCGGGAACCTCATTAGGCTCGTCGTCGTCGGGGTCCAACGCACCGCTCGCCAGCAGCGCGTCCACCGCCGAGGCGCCGCCCGCGCGCACCGCCGCCACCACCGCCGCGGCGGTTCCCGCGCGGCTCCGGGTGCTCCGCTCGCTCCCGGTCGCCGACGCGGGCGCGCGCGGGATCTCCGCGGGCCCGGGGATCTCCACACGCCGCCGCCGGGGCGCCGCCGCGTCGCCCCACGGGTCCTCGGGGTCCGAACGTCGGGGAGCCGGCGGAGGCATCCCCATCACGCCTCCCCCCCCGGGGGCCATGGCCCCGGCACGTATCTCTTCTCTTCTCTTCTCGTTCATCTCTCGGCGCGTATCTCTCGGCGGGTCACCACGCGGCGACTCCGCTCGCCCCTCCGCCAGCACGCCGGTCACTTCCCACCCCTTCACCTTCTCGTCCACCTTCTCCGAGTGGCGCATGCGCCCCGCCTCGCGCTCCAGCGCGGCGAGGCGCTCCGCGGTGAGCCGCCGCGACTCGGGCGAAGGCGCCTCCGGGGGGGGGGGCGGGCCCGCCCCACGAGGAACATCCTGACTAAATACTGCCGCTTCGGCGCCTGTCGCGTTTGCGCGCGCGACGCGCGCTCGGTGCTCCCACTCGCCGCGCGCCGCCGCGAGGTCCGCGGCGTGGTTTTCGCGCGCGCGCGCCATCTCGCGCCTGTGCGCCTCTTCGGCGCGCGCGCGCACGCCGCGCTCGTCGCGCAGCTTCGCCGTCGCCGCCTCCGCGATTTGCGCCTGCCGCTCAAACTCGACGTGGAACTTCGCCGCCTGCGCCCTGAGCTCCAGCGCCGTCGCCTCGGCGGCGACGTCGCGGTCCGCCGCGTCCAGGCGCGACAGGTCGCCCGGGCCGCCGGTCTGCGTCGAGGCCGCCTTCAGGCTCGAGCGACGCGCCGTCGCCTCGCGCGCCGCCTCGCGCGACGCGCGCTGCGCCGAGTCGCGCGCCGCGTCGCGCGCCTGCCTGGTGGCCTCGAGCTCGCGCTGCAGCCGCTGCAGATGCGCGCGGAACTTCTCGCTCTGCGCCGCCTCGCGCGGCGTCGGCCCCGAGGCCTCCAGCGCGTCCCTCGACTCGCGCAGCGCCGCCGCCAACGAGTCGTTCCGCCGCTTCAGGTGCTCGATCTGGTCCACCAGGCCCGCGGCGACGTCGCGGTCCAGCCGCGGCGGCGGCGCCGAGACGGGGGAGTAAAACGGGTCACGGTCCCGGTCACGGTCCCGCGCGCTCGAGACGCCGTCCGCGCCGTCCCGTGGTTTTCCCTCGGTTCGGTCCGGGAAGCCCCGCCCGGGTAGCCCACCGTCGTCGATCACCGCGCGTTCGTTCGCGAACGTCCCCGTCGCAGTAAGTCTGTCGGTCCGCCGGTCTGACGCCTCGCGCGCCTCGCTCTCGGGAACGCGCGCCCACGCCGCGAAGCTGCGCGCCAACGCGCGCCGCGCGCCGCGACGCAGGAGGTGCTCGGCGGCGGCGCGCGCGCGGCGCGGCTCGGCGCACGCGAGGCGCCACCTCGCCGCCGCCCAGCCGAGCGTCGCGCGCGAGAGCTTATCGTGCGCGAAAAACAGCTGGCACCGGCTCGCGATGAGGTCCAGCGCATCCTCGCGCACGCCGGGGATCTTCCCGTCGCGCGCCGAAACGCTCAGCGCCCACAGCGCCGCCGTGGGCGCCGCCGTGGGCGCCGCCGCGGGCGCGTTCGTCCCGCGCCGCGTCCCGAGCGCGCGACCCACCGCCACCTCGTCGGGCATGCGCCCCGCGTCGGGGGGCATAGCGCGTCGCGGGAGGTCGTCGCCCGCCGGCTCGTGATCGGGCGTGGACGGCGCGCCCGCGGAGGGCTCCTTCGCGGAATCGCCGCCGCCCGTCCCGCCGGGCGCCTCGCGCCCGGTCGCGACCGCCGCGGAGTCTTCCGAGAAGAGGCTCGCGGCGTCGTTGACGCCGGCGTCCGAGCCGGCGCGCTTCGCGGAAAGGGCGGCGTCCCCCGCCGACGGTGCCTTCTCCGCGCGCGACTCCTGCGCCTCCGCCTGCCGGCCGGCAGCGACGCCCTTCGTGTACCCCATGGACGCCGCCTTGAGCACCTTGCGCTCCATGCGGTCGCGCACGCCCGCCTCGGCGGCGTCCACCACGCGACGCATCTGCTCGGCTGAGAACGAGGCGCCCTCCTCGCTGCGATGTCGAGGAGAGAGGGACGGGGACGGGAAGACAAGGTCAGAGTCGCTCAGCTCAGGGTGAGAGGCGCTGAGAGTCTGGAAAACGTCGGTCCGTTGCGTCGCGCCGCGTGACGCGGAGGCGCGTCTCGCTGGATCCGACCTCGGGTGTGGCGTCGCGCCACGTACCTCAGCATGGCGGCGAGGTCATCGGGAAGCCACCGCGATGGCGCCTCGGACATCCTCGAGGTGGTGTCCGAAGCCGCGCTGCTCATGGCGCCGCGCGCGGTTCGGAACGTCCCGGTCGTGGAGGACGGAGCGACGCTCGCGCCTCCTCGGGGGACCCCATCCCATCCGGCTCGCGTCTCTCTCGCGCTCCGCATGGCGACCCTCGACGGCGGTCGCCTGACCGCGGCGCACCCCGAGGTCCCGACCCGCGCGAACCTCGAGCACCGGGCCACTTGGAGGCGCGAGTTGTGACCATCAGGACGCCAATTCTTGGCGTTTCGTCCGCGGCTCCATGTTGTCGCCTTTGAACTCGAATCTGGGCACGAAGTTTCTACTCTCGGGCGCGCACGCCACCCCGGTCACACCCCGACTTTTCCGAAAACCGCTTGCCAAGATGGTGCGTATCAATTGACGTATCGTGTCCGTCCAGCGCGTCTCCTGCGGTCTCCGCTCACCCGGTCTCGGTCACCGCACGCGCCTGCTGACACCCTCCGCCCGCTGCTTTTCCGCCCTCGTCTCTGCAGATGATCAAGGTGAAGACCCTGACGGGCAAGGAAATCGAGATCGACATCGAGCCCAGCGACTCCATCGAGCGAATCAAGGAGCGTCTCGAGGAGAAGGAGGGCATCCCCCCCGTTCAGCAGCGGTACGTCTCGAGGCTCCCCGTGACCCGAACCCCGCGCGTCTCGCTGGATCTTCAACAAACAACTTCTTGTTCTCCTCAAATCTTCGTCGCCCTCGACTCACGTCTCCCCTCCCCCTCTCCGCCTCCAGATTGATCTTCGGCGGAAAGCAGATGAACGACGACCGGACCGCGAAGGACTACAACATAGAAGGCGGCTCGGTGCTTCACCTGGTGCTGGCGCTGCGCGGAGGTCGCTAGGACCACCCGCACGGGGCAGGAGTGACGCGACGCTGACGAAAAACGAAGAGAACGATTTTGTGTATTCCATCGGGCTCCACCCACATCTTCGCCAGTTCCCCCCGCGCGTGGAGCATCCAGATGGGTCTGGCAGTGCGCGGGGAGACATCGTGGTGGCTCGCCGCGACGGCCACCGCGGTCGTCGGTGTCGCCGCGGGCGTCTATCTCGCGCGCCTCGCGTCTCGGTCCTCGGGGGTCGTCGAGGACGCCCGCCCTTCGAGCGCGTCCCGGAAAAACGCTCCGCGCGAATCTCGCTCGGACGCGCGTGCGCGGCACGTCTCCGTTCTGGGTAAGCACGCGGCGTCTGAGGACCCGGGCTCGCCGACGACCGCGGGAGAGGACGAAGAGGACACGTCCGCGGCGACGACCGCGCCGCGGGTGGGGCGAGGCGTCGGGGCGAGGGGCGCGGGGCTGGCCACCACCAACCTCCATCCGAAAGCGAAAAAGCCGAGACGACCGAGATGAGCGGATCGTTCGCGCAGCGGACGCGGAGTAGCCACGGAGACGCAGACAGGGCACGAGCGCGCGCGCGATGCGTCGAGACCATGTTTCGCGTTACATCGCCGCCGCGTCGTCGCCGAGACGCGCGTCGTCGAACCCTCTCCTACGCGTGTAATAGCTCCTACTTTGAAGCGCTTCGTCGGGTCGAGCGCCGCGTTCGCCGTCAGATGCTTTTCGCGCGCTCACTCCTTGAAGAACATGTACCGCAGGATGATTTCCTCGGCGCCGATGACGGGCTGCGCGAGCGTGTCCTGCACAACCTTGACGGTCCCACGCGGGCACTGCACGTTGATCATGTACTGATGCGAGTCCGCGAAGCCCTTGATCTCGTACGCGTTCTGCACCACGCCGCGGTCGGTAACCTCGAACTCCGTGGCGCCCCCGTTCTCGAACATGGAGCGGAGCTTGTCCACCTCCGCCGCGCGGACGGTGTCCTCCACGCCGGGCTTCATCAGGAACACAGCCTCGTAGCGCGCGGGCGCGGCGGCGTCCTTCACCGCGGCCACGGTCTGCAGCGAGCGGCGGCCGACCGGCGCGCGAGCGGAGACGCGACCTGCGGACAGAGGTTGGTTTTTCGGTGTTTTCGCGGATGGGTGCGAGGAACCAGTCGGGGAAAACGGCAAACAGGCGCGAGGAGGGAAAAGAGGATCGTCAGCGGACCGCGGGAGACGAGCGCGGGGGGTGGGGGATGCGCGGTCGCGGGGCGCGCCGGAGAATGGCGAGGCGAGAAAGACCACGCGTGCGCGCGCGTTGGCAGACGCAGGGGCGCTCCGCGCGCTCCACGCGCGTGGCCCGGGCCGCGAACGAGGCGAGGTCGGGTGACGTCGCCCCTCTCGACCCTCTTCTTTCTTCGATTCGAGGCCCGCGCGTCGACGCGCGACGGGAGGGGAAGGATCACGCACCACGGGACGCCGCCCGGAAGGACGCGGCGGGGGCCGCGACCTTGGCACTCATCGTGAAGGTAGCCATTTTGTTTCAGGTAGCGACCGAGCGTGGCGCGGCTGCAAAGAATGACGCGCGGTGGGCGCGCTCGCGTAAAAAGCACACTTCCGCCGCCGGATAAGGCAGACGACCGAACTCAAGGAACGACGGTCTGTGAAAAGCGCCACACACCTTTTCCGACTTTTCAGGGTTTAGGGTTGGAAAAAATTGGCTGATCGCCGTCGCCTTTGAAAACTCGGCCTTTGAAATTCGCGTATCGGTTTGGCCGACCGGTGCTTCCTTTCAAGCCCTCGGCTCAGATCGCGCCATGTCGTCGCTTGTCGGTGTTGCTTTTTCTTCCCCACACAGTGCACAGGTTCTCTGCTTTCCGAACCGGCGCCGTCAGAGGGTCGAGGCGCGTCGAGGCACGACACGCCCGGTTCGTGCGATACAGAGCGAGGGTCCGAGCTCGACGTTCGCGGAGCGTCGAGGTTGAACCACCGTCAGGGGGGATGGCGGCACTCGCCCCCGCTCAGACGGTCAGGGCTCTCGGGGTGGACAATCACCCCACCCATTGGTGGACCCGCCCGCAGCCGTCGCGATGGCACGCGGGATTCCTCCGCGGCGTCGGCGGTGGTGGTCTGCGCGCGCCGATTCCCGCGAGCGCGCGACGCGGATCGGATCGTTCCGCGCGCGTTCGCCGAGAAGCCTCCGCGTCCGCGTGGTCGTCCGCGCCTGCGCTCGGTGCGCGCGCGCTCGGCGCGCGCGTCTCCACCGACGCGAGGACGGTTACCCTAAGCCCGTCGCGGACTTCGGGATCCGCGCGCGCGCGCCTCGCCGCGGCCGCGGCGTTCACGCGCGCCGGCTCTGGAAGCCGGCGCGTGCACTGCCGCGCGAGACGCTCGAAGATCCCCGACGACGTCGGGTTCAACTACGACGAGTTCGACGAGTTCGTGGGCACGGGCACGCCCGACTCGGCGAAGAAGGGCAAGAAAGCCAAAAAAGACGAAGGGCCGCAGGAACCGCAAGTCGAGTGGCATGTGGAGGATCCGCCCCCCGACCCGACGGGGCCGCTGCCCGACATTCTCTCGTTCGCGTCGCCGATGGTTCCGGGGAACAGGATCGAGGAGGCCAAAGCGCTGCAGCTGCAGCGCGCGTGGGCACGCGCGACGTGGGCGGAGGTCGGCGAGTTCCCCGATCGCGACTCAATGGTTGGCAACTTCAACACGGCGCAACACCCGTGGGACGAGTCGCCTCCCGAGTTCCGCAAGATCAACGAGGAGGAGTACGGAAAGCTACTCGCGAAGTATCTGGACACCGTCGCGAGGGCGGAGGACACGTACCCTGAGGTTCTGGCGCGCGAGCCTCGGTTGGATCCGCAGCGCCTGCGCGAGAAGTTCGGGATGCGGCCGAAGGTGGACGGCAAGATGTCGTACCCCGAGCTCATGGACAACCTCACCGCGGGCACCGTGGGGCGCCTGCTGCAGTACGACGACGGGAACACTGTGATCGTGGAGATGGCCGTCCCGGGCACGGAGCTCCAGGGCCCGGGGGGGAAGCAGAGGTTCGAGTGCAAGATCCCGGGAGACATCCAGTGGGACATCACGAAACTCGCGTACATGAACAAAAAAGGACGGATGCTGCCCGTGGAGGTGGGCCGACCGGAACTGAACAAGACCGCGCTGTCGCAGTTCATGCACCTGGAGAGCGGGAACGATGCGCTGTGGGCGATGTTGCCCACGGTGGCGCCGTTCCCGGCGATGCTGCTTATCCTCGCGGTTTTTGGGCCCAGCGCGGAGGCGGAGAGCGGGAGGAAGGTGCGGCGGAAAAAACCGTTCCCGGGCGTCAAGTGGCTCGACAAGCACGTGTTCAAGGGCAAGCTCTCGAAGAAAGCGCCCAAGGCGGACATGATGGAGGAGTTCGGGAAGTCGAAGGCGAAGATGATCGGCGGCAAGGACCACGAGAAGGCGGGCAAGTTTCAGACGCTGACGTTCGAGGACGTTGCCGGCGTGGACGACATCGTCGCCGAGTTCCGCACCATCATCGCCACCATGCAGCAGTTCAAGGAGTTCCAGGAGACGCAGAAGCCCAAGGACAACAAGCTGAAGGAGATCTGGGACAAGGAGGTGGAGAAGCGCAAGAAGTTGCTGGACACGAGCGCGCTGAAAATAGGGCCCATGGACAAGGACTGGAAAGAAAAGGCGGCGGCTCGGGTTCCCAAACCCGACGAAAAAGACTTTTTGGACCCCAACTACCGGCCTCCGCGCGAGACGCGCTTCTCCACGATGGACGACGCGCGACGCGAGGCGCTGGGCGTGAACTCCATCACGTCCGCTCTTAAGGGGCAGGATATCGACAAGGCGCGCGCGAAGCTGTCCATTCCCAAGGGTGTGCTCTTCGAGGGACCGCCCGGGACGGGGAAGACGCTCCTCGCGAAAGCCGTCGCCGGCGAAGCCGGCGTGCCCTTCTTCTACGCCAACGGCTCGGAGTTTGTGGAGATGTTCGTGGGCGTCGCCGCGAAGCGCGTGCGCGACCTGTTCAAGCGCGCCAGAGAGGTGAGCCCGTCCATCATCTTCATCGACGAGATGGACACCATCGGCCGCTCGCGCGCGCTGTACAACAACCGCGACAGCGCGACGCTCGAGCGCGAAGCCGGCTTGATGCAGCTGCTCATCGAGCTCGACGGGTTCGACACCAAAGCCGGCGCCGGGCAGGAACAGGAGATGGTGCTGGTGATGGGCGCCACGAACCTGTCGTCGCAGCTCGATCCCGCGTTGCTCCGCTCCGGTCGGTTCGAGCGGTCGTTCCACATCGGCGTCCCGAAGCGCCACAAGGACCGCCTGGATATTCTCAAGGTGCACGCGCGGAAACTGAACGTCCCGACCACCGGTAACGACCGGTGGTCCGAGGACGCGCTCCTGAACCGCACCGCCGAGCTCACCGACGGGTACAGCGGCGCGTCCTTGGCGGCGCTGATGAACGAGGCGGCGATTCTGTCCGTCCGCGCGGACCGCGAGCAGATGACCCTCGCCGACGTGGAGAAGGTGATCGAGCGGAACCTCGTGGGCGTGTCCTCGGCGCCCATGGAAGACGGCTGGGGCAAGGACCACCGCGCGATGGTCGAGGCTGGCCGCGCTGTGCTGTGGTCGTCCAAGCAGAGCATGAACTACTGCTCGGAGGTGCTCCGCGTGACCATCAAGCCCTACGGCCAGCAGATGTCCGGCGTGATGCTCATGCCCGAACGCTCGGACGCGGGGAAGACGACGCACTTCACCGGCGAGGAGCGTGCGGACACGCTGGACGACTTCATCGACGGCCTCGCGATGTTGCTCGCGGGGAGATGCGTGGAGACGGTGTTCTTCGGGCCGCAGGGCGTCTCCATCCAGACCAAGGGCGACCTGGTGGCCGCCGCCGACGTCGCGTACGACATCGTCACCGCCAGCGGGCAGTACCCCGACCAGGCGGGCGGGTTCGCGCCGTTCTGGCCGGAGGAGCTCATCGAGCACTTCCAGATCCCCAAGCGCGACATGGAGGCGGGCGTGTACGACCTGATGGTCCGCGCGCACATCCGCGCGGAGGAGTACGTCAACTACTACAAGCCCGTGATCCTGCAGGTGGCCTCCGAGCTGCTCGCGCACGGCTCGCTCTACGGCTCGCACGTGCGCGACCTCGTGGACGACCACGAGGTGCGCATGAAGATGGCCAAGGACGCCGAGCTCGCGCAGGCGGACGCGCGCGCCGCGCAGGAGGAGGAGCGCCTGCGCGCCGAGGCGGCGCAGGCGCGCGAGGAGGAGGCCATGAGGGAGGCGGAGGCGAAGAGGGAGGCGGAGGCTGCGCAGGCTGCGCGCGCCATCGAGGACGAAGGCGTCGGCGGCGCCATCGACGTCGAGGCGTCGGAGGCGCCGCTCTCCGACGACCCGTTCGGAACCGCCGCCGAGGCGGAGCTCGCGCGGATGGAGGCGGAGGAGGCGCAGGCGCGCGCAGAGGCTGAGGAAGCGGAGGCGAAGGTGAAGGCTGACGAGGCTGAAGCGCGAGAGGCTGAGGCGAAGGCGAAGGCGGAGGCGGAGGCGGCCCGGGCGGAAGCCGAAGCCGCGAAGGCCCGGGCGGAAGCCGAAGCCGAGGCGAAAGCCAAGGCGGAAGCCGAAGCCGAGGCGAAAGCCAAGGCTGACGCCGAGGCTGAAGCCGCGGCGCAAGCCGCGGCTGACGCGATGGACCGGGAGGCGTACCGCGGCAAACTCGGCCGCGCGCTCCGCACGGTGGGCTTGAGCGGCGACGCGTTCATGACGAGGGACGCGCCCGACGCCGCGGAGGACGCCGCGGCGCAGCTGCCCCTGCCGGGCACGCCGCCGCAGATGTTCGCGGCGGACGCCACGGAGGCGGCGGCTATGGACCAGGCGGACGCGAAGCGCGCGGGGTCGCAGGCAAAGGAAGCCGGGCTCAAGGCGAAGAAGGCGAAGAAGGCGAAGAAGAAGGCTGAAGACGCGAAGGCGAAGCAGAAGAAGGCGGCGCGGGACTCGGGCGACCCCTTCGGAGACGCGGCGGCGGCGATGAAGTCGGCGGCGGCGAAGGCGCAGGCGGTGACGGACGCGGAGGCCGCGGAGCGCGAGGCGGCCCGGAAGCGGTCGCAGGACGACGACTCCGAAGATAAGCAGAGGCTGAGGCGGGCGCTCAGGACGTGAGGGAGGTGCTCGCCGGCCACACGAAGGTAACTAGTAGTTAGTCTATCTTCTTTCGTGACGAAGGACAATCCCTCGAAGATAATTTTTGCACTTTTTGCCTTCCCTTCTCTCGAGATCTGCCTCTCGAGAACTGCCACACGTCAGGAGCGCGCTCCGTGCTCCGACCATGTCGAGCATCAGGGTCTACGGCGTCGTCTTCGGTGTCATCGCGCTCGCCGCGGCGTGCGCGTACTCGTACATGCGTTGCGCGGAAAGGGAGAGGCGGAGAGCGGCGAACGGCGAGCAGACGTACTGGCACCCGAGCCTCGTCGGACGACCCGGAGGCGTCCCCGACCACGTCGACCCGAACAGCCTCGCGGTGTTCGGTGGCGGGCCTCAGCAGCCCTACCCGCCGCAGGGACACGTCCAACCCTACCCTCCGCACCAGCCTCCGCAAGCGCAGCACAATTTCGTCGCCACGGGAGTTCCCGTGCAGTCGCAGTACCCGCGAATCTGAGAGTCACCCGCGAGCCTCAGCCGTTCGGAAGCAGCTTTCATTCGTCGCACTCCCTTTCCGACGCGCGCGTTTGACGAGGAACGCGTCAAGGCGCGAACCGCGCGCGCGATGCTGATGAAATAGTCTAGTGGTTAGAATTCACAAACGCGAATCGGATACTCGTACAACGCCGTACATCTCGCCTCTTCTTCCGGAACTCAGAGGATGAGGTTCGCCTCGAGGTCGAAGAGGCTGGTGCCGACGATCTTGCACTTGCGGATCTGCCCCATCTCGAGCCCCGCCAACCCGGACCCGTCCTTGGGTTCCTGGATGAACACGATGGGGTCGATGTCAGGCGCCTCCAGCGAGGTCCGCCCGACCCACGCGTCGAACTCGGGGTTGAACCCGTCCACGATCACGTCCACCTCGCTGCCCACGCGCGACTCGGCGAAATCCTCCGAGATCTGCTGCTGTTGCGCGATGAGCTGGTCGCGCCGCAAGTCGCGCACAGCCTGCTCCACCTGGTCGGGGTACTCCGCCGCGGGCGTGCCATCCTCCTCGGAGTACGCGAACGCGCCCAGCCGCTCGAACTTGAACTCGCGGCAGAACTGCATCAGCTCCTCGTGCTCCGCCTCCGTCTCACCGGGGAAGCCGCTGATGAACGTCGTGCGCAGCGCCAGCCCCGGGATGCGCTCGCGCAGCTTGTAGAGCAAGTCCTCGGTGTGCTGCCGCGGCGGGCGGTTCATGCGCAGCAGCGAGAGGTTGGTGATGTGCTGCAGCGGGATGTCGATGTACTTCGCCACCTGCGGGATGTCCGCGATGGCGTCGATGAGCTCCTCGGAGAAGTACGACGGGTACGCGTACAGGATGCGGATCATCTCGACGCCGTCCACGTCGGCGAGCGCGGCGAGGAGCTCCGCGAGCCCCCTCCCGTCGGACGCCTTCAGGTCCATCCCCCACTGGTTGGTGTCCTCCGCGATCAGGCACAGCTCGCGCGCGCCCGTCTGCGCCAGCGCCTTGGCCTCCTCGACCACGGGCTCCCACGGCTTGGAGCGGAACTTGCCGCGGAACCCCGGGATGGCGCAGAACGTGCACTTGTGGTCGCAGCCCTCGGCGACGCGCAGGTACGCGTAGTGCTCAGGCGTGAGACGCTTGCGCAGCTGCTCGGGGCGGAAGGGGGGACTCGCCGTGCCCACGCGCACGCGGCCCCGCCGCGCGCTCGCGTCCACCGGCTCGGTGGACACGCCTAGCGCGCTGCCCAGCGCGCCGGGGAGATTTTTGTACTCCTCGAAGCCCATGACGACATCCACCTCGGGCATCTCGGCGGCGAGGTCCTCGGCGTACCTCTGCGCCAGGCAGCCGGTGACGATGATCTTCTTCTTCCCACCGGCAGCCTCGGTGTCGGACTTGAGCCTGGCGGCGGCGAGGATCGCGTCCACGGACTCGTTCTTGGCGTCCTCAACGAACCCGCACGTGTTGACGATCACCGCGTCCGCGTCGTCGTGGTCGTCCACCACGTCGAACCCGTTAGCGAACAGGTCCCCGAGCATCACCTCGCCGTCGACGGTGTTCTTGGGGCAGCCCAGGCTCACCATGGACACCTTCGCGCGCGCCGTCTCGCCCGCCTCGCCGGTCGGCGCGTCGCTGCCGGGCGGCTCGGCGATGGAGGCGCGCGGCGAGGGAAATCCGACGCGTCCGCTGCGACGATTGACGGCGGCGGCGTGGATTCTGCCGCCGAGCCCCTTTTTCCCGGGGGCGCGAGGCGCGCCGGCGAGGGCGGCGCGCGCGCCGAGGGAGGAGGCGGCGGACATGGCTTTAGTCCCGGACCGACGAGGAAAGGATGTCGGGGCGTGCGATGCGAACGCGCGCTGGGGCTGTGCGCGGACCCGGGGGCCTACTTGCGGATAAAGTGACGTCGCCTTTTTGGGAAAAAGCGCAAATTGCATTCTTGAGTCATACCCCGGAAGAGCTCTGGGGCAGTTGCGTTTCGCACGTCGCAGCCACGACCGAACACAAAAGGTGGTGTCGTACCGCCCGACGACCCGAGAACACACTCTCCTTCGCGCCGCATGCTGGCTCGCCCGTACGCCGAGTGCGAGCCTTCGCGCGAGGCGACGCACCGCGACCGCCACGGCGTGGCGTGGCATCGCCCGCGATCCCTCCCGGGGTGTCGAAGCGGGCTGTGGCGAGCGGTGTCGAGACTGTGCACCACGGTGTGGTACTGCTGCACCGACTGGGACGAGTACGTGGACGAGCCCGAAGCCGCTCGCGCTTTGCGCTCCGAGCGCCTCGCCGCGAGCGAGGAGGCGTCCGACGCCGCGTTGCGACGGCTGCGCGACCGAGCCGCCGCGCGAGAGGAGGTGGCGCGACGCATCGCCGCGATGTCTTCCGGTGACGCGCAGACGTGGAGGAAAAAGAACGAGAGTCGTGGAGAACGAGACGAGTCCGCGGCGTTGGTGCGGCGGTGAGTCCTTCGACGCGAAGGAAAGACGTAGCGCTACATCCGTTGACATACGATAAAGGGATGGCTCCATCTCACGACTTTGGCCGTATCGATACCGTACGTGAAGCCCACCGTAGGTATGGTCCGTGATTCGTACGAGTACGTGACCCAACGATGACAGAGTAGCCGACGCTCGCCGGCGACGGTCCGCGCGTTTACTTCTCCTCGCACTTGCACTTCTTCACTTTCTGGCCGCACCCGCCCGGACACGGGTCGTTCGGCTTGGCTTTCTTCTCCGACTTGGCCGTGGGCCCCTGCTGCTTGACGAGCGGCTTGAACCCCCGCTCCTTGTGCACGAAGAACTCGTGGTCCGCGGGGTCGAGCGAGATAGTCTGCTGCGCCAGGCCGTTCGCCACCGTGCCCTTGCCGCCGTCAAAGCGCTCGAAGCAGTTCTCGCAAATATCGTGGTTCTTGCACTTGCGACACCGGTACCTGTACCCGATGAGGGGCGTCGCACCGCACCCGTCGCAGGTGATGCCCTGGTGTTCCCCGAAATGCGTGGTGCGTTGTTCCTGTGCGTGTGCGGATTCACATCAGACGTGGGACGTAGAGATGGGTCAGTTCTGACGTGCTCACGTGCGCGAGTCATCTCGGTGCGTCCCGAGACGCGCGCGTTGTCAACCCCGATACGGCACCCGAAGGCGCTCAGGCTCGTCCGTCGCATCGATCGCGTCGTCGTCCTCACCTCCTGTCGCTTCTGCTCATTCCGCATCGCGGCCACCTTGGCCTCGATTTCCGCGCGCTTCGCTGCCTTTGCGGCGTCGTCCATGATCGTCGAGCGTGTGGGTTAAGGCGCGGGTCGGCGTCGTGCGCGCCTCGCAGTGAAGTCGGTTAGGGCAAACTCGTCGTGACTCGTGTCACAGTGCGAGGGCGGCGGCAAAAAGCAACGCAGCAGAACAAGCGTCTCGGAACGTCTGTGTCGACACTCCTCCCGCGCGGGGTCCTCCGGGCATGGCGCCCGACGGGACCCCGAACGCGGGCGGGCGCAACGCCGAGCATGCCGCTCGCCGAACGTCGTCGTGCGCGTTCGCCGACAACGTCGCGGCGGCGGCGATGCGCGCGTACGACGCGGTGCTCGCGCATCTCGCCGACCGCGACCCGTCGCGCTCGACCGAGCGGGGACAGACGGTGCTCGCGGCGGTGGTGGCTCGCGACGCGCGGTGCGTCCCCCCGCGGCTCCGCGTGGTCTCGCTCGGCGCGGGGACCAAGTTCATGCGCGCGGCGGACATAGACGCGGACGCGCTGAGCGGGACGAAGGTCAGGGACTGCCACGCCGAGGTGCTGGCGCGGCGGGGGATGAAGCGTTTTCTGTACGCGCAGATTCGCTCGGCGCGGCGTCGCTCGCGCGACGCGGAGGACGTGAGACGCGGAGGGGAGACGCGGAAACGCCACGAGCCGCCAGTGGCGGTCGAAGAAGAAGAGTGGCTCGTCCTCGAGCCCGTTCCGGACGACGCGGCCACCGACGCGCCAGAAAGTTGGCGCGTCCGCCCGGAGGTTTCGTTCCACCTGTACGCGTCGTCGGCGCCGTGCGGCAACGCGACGGTGAAGCGGTGGGCGCGGGGCGCCAAGGAGACCTTCGACGACACGCTGGGCCCGTTCGACCTCCCGGCGCGTTCCGGGCGGGACCCCGCGGACGACGAGCACGACAAGAAGCACAACTCGTTCGGGTCCGTGGCGGAGGGCCAACTCGCGTTCCTGTGGAAACGCGACCCGAGCGAGTCGCGGCCCGACGGGGACGACGACGACGACGCGCGACGATGCCCGGCGCCCGTCGCGGCGCCCGTCGCGGGACCCGTCGCGGTGGTGCCTCCCGGGACGTCCACGCGCGGGCGCGTGCTGACGTGCAGCGATAAGCTCGCGGTGTGGTCGTGCGTCGGGGTGCAAGGCGCGCTTCTGCTCGCGCGCGGGTTCCTGGCGGAGCCCGTGCGCTTCGCGTCCGTCACCGTCGGGCGCAAGTTCAACCGCGCCGTCGGCCGCCGCGCGCTGTGCTGCCGCGTGCGCGGGTTTGCGCGGCGCGCGCGTTTCCCTTTCGCCGCGCCGCCGGCGCAGTCCGCGCTTTCGGGCGCGAACGAAACCGACGCCGCGATCCGGAGCGGCACCGCGCACCATCCGACCCTGTTGTGCACGGCCACGCCCTTCGACGCGGGGCGGTACGCGGAGGGCGAGGGCGCCGACTTCGGAAGCGCCGACGCCGTCGTCGCGTGGCTCGGCGCCGGCGCCGGCGCCGCCGGCGAGTCTCCGAGTGAACGCTCGTACGTTCGCGCGCTCGCCGCC
>Ga0181560_10003055_pt1 | contig 15527 bp, 10 predicted proteins | sample 011ome_20_FD_133751 | JGI IMG/M metagenome (GOLD analysis project Ga0181560, IMG submission 133751) | Coastal salt marsh microbial communities from the Groves Creek Marsh, Skidaway Island, Georgia - 011509CT metaG (megahit assembly) | ecosystem: Environmental > Aquatic > Marine > Intertidal...
CCGCCCTCGACGCCTTTCAACTCCAACTGACGCCTTTCAACTCCACCCCGACTTCGCTTTGTATGGAACGACCCTCAGCGTGATGGACGGCCTCGGGTTCGGATACCACGACGTGAGCCCCGTGGTCGACCTGCCGTGCCTGCGCAAAGAGGCTGGGTACACGAACGCGTTGTTCGGGAACGTCGGGTACACGGGCGAGTCCGCGAACGCGGCGATCGAAGCCGGCGACGCCGACGCGATAATCTTCGGGCGGCTTTTCATCGCCAACCCGGACTTGCCGTATCGGCTCACGAACGGGTGGGAGCTCGCGGAGAGCGACGCGAGCAAGTGGTACACCGCGGGCGAGGAGAGCAGGAAGACGCCGGAGATCGGGTACGCGGACTATCCCGCGTACGAGGTCAAGTGAGCGACGCGCGACGACGATCCATCCTCTTGCGGGCTGCGAAAGTCCGCTCTTTTACTTGTAACGCTAACGACCGGTTTTCGCCAAAAAAAAATTCCTCGAGTACACGTAGTTTTTTGTAGGGCCTACTCGTATATATATTCTGTCTAATTGCTCGTACCGATTGGCACGCGTACGTAGTACGCGTAGTTTTTCGGCAATTTCCAGCGGGGCAAATCGGCCGGGAATGCGGTGTCAGCTTTCCGTGGTCCTCGTTGGCTCTGAAAGTTTAGATCGTTTAGAGCCTGTTTAGATCACTCGGCTGGTCGTTGGTGACTTCTTTCACCGCGGGTCGCGGGCAAGTTCGACCGAACGTACGCGCGACCAGACTAAATACCCATACGCGTCGCTCGCGACCGCGTCACCCCGGCGCGAGGTTCGACTCGCGTTTTTCCGAACTTCCCGTCGTCGCTCGCGCGCGCGGCCCGGCGCGCACCTTGCGACGCGCCGCGCCCGTCGCACGCGTCGAGTCGTCGATCGGTGAATCGCATCGACGTCTCTCGTTCTCTTCGCGCGAGCGTCCGCGCGCGGGTTCGGATCGCGCGCGAGGGAGCGTTCTCCGGACGTGAAGGCCCGCGCGAAGGGTTTCTCGCCATCGCGCGAGGTGCGAATCGTATTTCGCGCGGAGCCACGACGTCCGGCCCCGGAAACCTCACGCGCGCGTCCTACGCGAGCGCGCGATGAGGAACGCGAACGGCGCGACGACGAGCGCGCGCGATGAGGAACCCATCCCTCTGAAGTTCGCGGATTACAAGCGCTTCGACGACCTCTTCGGGGCGTCTTCCATCTTCACCAGTGGGACGCCCGCGCAGAGGAAGCGCGAGACGGAGTCCTACGTGAAGGACGCGATGGAGCGGCGACTGTACGGGTACGTGCATCGCCTGTACATGCACGGGACCCCCATCGAGCGGGTCGCCGTCGGGAAACCATGCGAGGAAGAGGATACGATCGGCGCGGACGTGAACGCGTGCGTCGCCGCCGCGGACGCGCGCGCGGAAGCGCGCGCCCCCTCGGAGGCTTTTGGAAGCGTCCCCGCGAGCGGCGGAGGACGCGCGGGCGCGGGCGGCGTCGTCGCGCGCGCGAGCGTCGACGACTCGCGCGCGCGAGCGCCGGGCGCGCCGAAGGTCATCTTCGGGCCGGGACATAAGGGGTGGAACGACGACGAGGGCGGCCTGTGGGACGCGATGCGCCATCTCGAGCCGCAGAAGCAGACGCCCGCGCCCGATGGTGGGTTCGTCGAACCCGCGCAGCACGCGACGCAGCAGCAGCAGCAGCAGCAGCAGCAGCAGCAGCAGCAGCAGTGGGGAGCGGATCTCGTTCCGGCCGGGTTCGCGGGCGCGTCGTTCACGCCGCTGCCCGCGATGCGCGCGCAAGGCTTCGTCGCCGCGCAAGAGGACGAGTTCACGGCCGGACGCGATAGGTTCGAGGAGATCGAGGTGCGCGTCGTCGATCGCGCGCGGCCCGGCCCCGCGCGGGGCGGGGCCGCGTCCTCCTCCGATCGCGCTTTTCGCCCGTTCGTCGCTCAGATCTGTCCGTCAAGAAAAATTGAATTTTCCCAGCTCTCTCTCTCTCTCTCTCTCCTTCGCGCTCACCTCCCCGTCCACCTCCACCTCCACCTCCGTCATCAACAAACAGGAGCGCGTGCGGCAGCTCGAGCAGAGCCTCGCGATGAGCAACGCGAGAGAGGCGGTCGCGCGCGCCGCGGCGAGAGAGGCGGCGGCGAAGGAGGAGGAGACGCGCGCGTTGCTCCTCGCGGTGAGCGAAGACGATCCCATCGCGACCAGCGGGGAATACGAGCAGACCGACCGCGTGCGGCGCCGCGCGCCGGAGCGCCACAGCGACGTCGACGCGCTCGCGTTCGTGCCGTCCGCGGTGCGAACGCTCGGGTACGACAGCGGCGGCGGCAGCGCGAAGGGGGGGAACGAGCACCACGAACGCGCGCAGAGCGATCCGAGCCGAGGCGACGGAAACTCGCCCAAGTCGCCGTCGCCGAAGAGTTTCGCGCCGCGCGACGCGTCGCGGTCCAGGTCGCTGTCCGGCGGCGGGAGGAACGATGGAAAAAAACAGAGCAGGCCGTTCGAGACGTGGGCCGGCGCCGCGGGCGCCGCGAAAGACACCCCGAGCGTGGAGAAGCACGAGGGCGAGAGAGTCGGGGATAAAGACGCGAGCGGCGGCGGCGCGGCGGCCACCGCGGCGGCGGCGGCGGCGGCGGCGGCGGCGGCGGCGGCGGCGGCGGCGGCGGCGGCGGACGGCTTGCTCCACACGAGCAGCCTCACGTCCTACGGCGGATCGGGCTCGAGGAAACGCGCGCGAGAGAGCGGAGGATCCGGCGCGGACGCGGACGCGGACGCCCTCGCGCGGCGCGGGGGCGCGTCCACTCCGCGCGCCCCCGACGCGGATTCCGAACGAGATTTCCTGCGCGCGCGCGCGACGCACGCGACGCAGCAAGCGGCGCTCTTACGCGAGAGCAACGCGCGCTACGAAGCGAGGGTGGAGCAGCTCGAGTCGCTCGTGCGCGCGTCGAGCGCGCAGGCGAGCGCGCTGAGGGCGGAGCTCGCGAAAGTCGCCGCGCTCAACGCGATGATCGACGGCGGCGCGGAGGACGAGGCCGAGGCGGCGCGCGAAAATGACTTCGCCGAAAGGGCTTCCGACCCGCAGCGCGCGTCCTCCAAGTCGAAGTCGATGCGCGGGGGGTTCGTCACGCCTCGAGGCCTCGACGCGGGAGGAGCGGGACCCCGGGGGTACGATGAGAGGGAGAGGGGGGACGACGACGGCGCGAGGCCCGCGAGGGCGGCGTCTCGACCCGCGCACTCGCCCGTGGTGAGCTCGGTGGAGCAGAGTCCGCTGCCGCGCGGCGGCGGCGGCGGAGGGATGGAGCAGCGAGCGGCGTGACGGCCCTCGCGACCGACGCGGTCGGTTCTTTCTTCTTTATGAGTAACGCGCGTTCGCATCGAACGAAGGCACGACGTACGTTATGAGTCATGACGATGTAACAATGGTACTATTCTTTCATCTTACCACGCGCCCGACGTCGGCGACGCCCCGCGCACAGCTTGCACACTCCTGTGATCGTATTTGAACGAACAGAAAGACCTGAGAAAGACGCGCTCTCGCCGCGTCGTCGTGGTATTCTCCCGCCGCTCGCCGTCGCATGCACCGCGCGCCCCGGACCGATCGCGGCGCCGTCCCGCCGCCGGCGTCCGCGACGGCGACGGCCGCGACGCTCGCGGAGCGCGCGGCGATCGCGGCGCGCGACTACCCCGCGTTCGCGGCGCTCCGCGCGTCGAGCGTCGACGAAGTAAGAGGCGTCCTCGCGGAAGAAGGGCGGCAGTTCCTCGAGACGCTCGCGTCACGGCGCACGCTGTGCGACGCCGTCGCGCAGCTCCGAGGGATCCTCGTCGAGGGGATCGTGAAGAACCAGCTCATCTTTGGCCTGGACTGCACGACGACGTCGCTCGCGTGCCGCTACCTCGACAGGTTCTTGGGTGCGCAAAAAAGAACACGCGCGTCTCCGTCGTGGTCCCTCCTTTCGATCGTTTGCGTTTCCTTCCCTCGCACGACGACGACGACGACGACGACGACGACGACGACGACGACGACGACGACGACCTCGCATCCTCCACGACCCCCCTCCCCTCCAGGCGCGAATCGCTTCGACGTCCACCTCAGCGACGGCTGGATCTTCCACCTCGTCGCCAACGCGTGCGTCACCGTAGCCGTCAAGTTCAGCGAGAGCACGAGGTACGACGCGGACGTGATGCAGAGACACGTGGACATCGCGTTCGACCGCGCGTGCGTCCTGAAGATGGAGTCTCTGGTGCTCAGAGAGCTCGGATGGAAGCTCAACGACGTCGTCCCGTGCGCGTACGTCCCTCGCTTTCTCACGATCCTGGGCTACCGCCCGGGAGCGAGCGACGGCGACCACCTCCGGCTGTGCTCCAGGCGCGTCCTATTCTCACACTGGTTCCCATACGACCGCGTTCGCGTTGTGAACTTCATTCCTTAAGGACTTTCTCCCTCGCGCCGGTGGTCCCCATACGACCGCGTCGGCGCGGTGCACGCCGTTCCTCGAGGACGGACTCTCCTTTCCTTTCTTCGCCCGCCCGGCGTTCGTTCGTCGCGCGTTTCGCTCCTCGCGCCCCTCGGTTTCGATCCCGACGCGCGCGCACGCGCCTCGACGCCTCGCGACTTCGACCGACGCGCCCTCGAACGCCGCCCGCCTCGCGCGCGCGACGACCCGACCCTCGCCAGAGCGGAGGTGTACCTCCTGAGCGTGTTGTACGACCTCAACTTCACGCGGTGGCCGCCTTCCGTCGTCGCCGCGGCCATCGTCGGCGTCGTGCTCGAGGACGAGGGCCTCGATCGTCGCGGCGTGATCGACGGGTTGAGGAACGCGGGCGCAGAGGTGCGCGCGGAGGACGCGAGGGCGTGCATGCGGGACGTGGACGGGCTGAGGCGCGTTCGTTCTGAGAACGTTTTGTTTTGTTTTTCACCCATCCCTCGGTTTCGACGTCTGATCGCGTCGCCCCCTTTCGACTGACCGATGAACGTGTTTCGCACGGAACGACCCTCAGACGGTCGCTCGAGACGTTGGGAGGCGGCGGGACCGGCGCGGGAGGAGGAGAAGGCGGAGGCGGAGGCGGCGGAGGCGGAGACGCCGCAGCGGCGGCGTGAACGAGCTGAGCGAACGAACGAACGAACGAAACGTGTACTGCCGCGCGTTCTGACTTGACTACTACGGAAGTACCTCGCGCGACTGCCGCTAGCTATCGACCGACGACCGAAGCGCGCGCGCGCGCGCGCGATCTGCATCCTCAAATCAGGTGCCGGACGTTCTCTTCCTGGTGCCGAGAGCTCGCACGCTTCTTGTGCGCCTCGATCTGCGTCATTCGGTGCTCCTTCTCGCGGTGCCGCCGCTCCCTCCGCGCCGCCGCCTCCGCCTTCTTCGCGCCCACTTTCTCATCCTGCTCGGTGATGATCCGGTACAGACTCTTCGACGTGCACGTCTCGCTGACAGCCATCCACGTGTTCACTTCCTCGAGCATGCGCATCCCCTCCACGTCCATCATCCCCTTCGTTTGCGCGTCGAGCGCCTTGATGTCCACGAGCTTCTTGCGCATCACGCGGTTCGCCCCGATCTGGTACGACATCGCCGGCGACGTCAGCACCTTTGCCGCGTCGTCGACGTAGTCTCTCAACGCCGCGCGCGCGCGCCGCGTGTCAATCTTCACCAGGAGCTCCTCCGGGGCGTCCGCGAGACCTATGATGTGCGATAGCATGTTGTTGTCGTCCTGTAACACCTGCGTCGCCATGGGGTAGCCCATGAGGCACGCGGTGAGGTGCGCGATTCTTCCGAACGATTCCTGTAAAATCAACGCGCGAACGATGCGGCATCGAATCGCGGCGAGATAGTCCATCTCCGACTCGAGATGTTTCTCCTCGAGCTGGTAATGCTCCGCCGCCGGGGCCGCGAGCGCGGGGTGGCACGGATCTCCCTTGTGCGCGTGCCAGTCGTACCACGCGAGCGCGTCCATCTTGTCCGTGAACACCATCGAGTACGCGTCTAAAGGCCACGCGTCGTCGTCGTCGACGGATCTTCTCTTCTCCTCTCCGCCGCCGAAGCGCGCGTTGATCGTCTGACGAAAGTCGAGCTTGAGGTTGACAAACACGGGGATGTACTTGTCCCCGAACTTCACCGTGAGCTGCGCGCAGCTCTCCGCGCCCTGCTGCGCGACTTTACTGATCATCTTCCTCACGCGCCGTTGATCCGCGTGAATCTCGTCCCACTGCACGCGCTCGACGTCGCCCTGCTGCATCGCGTTTTGCCCCAAGTTCCCCGCGGCGCCGGACGCGCGGAGCTCGAGCGCGATCGCGCGCTGACGCCGTCTCTGCTCTTCGAGCGCGCTGTCGGACGTGTGCGGTCGTTCGAGATTGGGCGGCGTCGCGACGCGTTCGCGGTCGAAGTCGCTCTCGAGGTTCGTCGCGACGCCGCCGCCGCCGCCGCCGCCGGTCCCAGGGCTGCTCTCGCCCTCTCTCTCGCCCTCCGCGATCGAACCCAGCGCGCTGGCCCGCGCGCCGCCGCCGCCTCGCGCGCCGCCATTTCCGCCGCGCTCGTACCCGCGGCTGTCCAAGCGGATCGCGTCCGCCTCCTCGACGAGCTTCTCGAACCCCTCGTCCTCGAGCTTAGGGCCGTTCCATACAAGCGAATGTCGGGGTGGAGTTGAAAGGCGTCAGGTGGAGTTGAATGACGTCGAGGTCGGGGGTTGAAAGCGTGGGGTGGGCGGAGAGATGCGACGGCAAACGTCCTTAAGGATCGGCGTTCACCACGCCGACGCGGTCGTATGGGGACCAGTGTATAGAACGCGCCTTAATCTTGAGCTTGGCCGCTCGCTCGGCTTCCTCCTCGTCGGGGGTCTGGAGTAAAACCTTCGGGAGCAACAGCTCGTGCACGAGCCAGGGCGCGTCGTCTTGCATTATGAGCAGCCGTCGAATGATGTCCGCGGCGTACGCGTCGCACGCTTCCTCGAGGTTCGGACCGGACGCGCGCGTGTGCTCCTCGATCACGGGCGTGAACCCGAGCTTGTTTGAGATTTTCTTCGCCCTCGTCTTGGCCGCCTTGTGCGCCTCCTTGTCCGCGTATTCAGCCTTGGTTTTCACGTCTTCGTCCTTGTCCGGCAGAGGGCCCAACCCCGCGGTGAACGCGGCGTCGCCGCCGAACGCGCTGACTTGCTCGAACTGGTACGAGCCATCCTGCCACTGCCGCGATCGCATCAAGTCCGGAATCGCGTCTCGAATCTTACACAGACGCACCGGGTCCGCGACGCACACCGCGGAGTACACGCCGAAAACGATCGGCCCGGAGGCCCCTCGCCCGCCGCCGTTCGCGCCTCGCTCCCGCGGCGGCCGCGCGGCGTAGATCGCCTTCTTCGCGTCCATGAGCGATAACCGAGGCCGCGTCGCGAATACGCCGACTTTATTCAGTCCCGAGACGCCGTCGACGGATTTCACCGAGTCGCCGCCGCCGCGCGTCGAGTCCTTCAACGCGCCGCCGTTGATCTTGAACGACACCTCCATCTGGTGACCCTGATCCCTCAGCCTTCGCACGACGATCGAGAACGGGTTGCGCGACATCGGCGGCTGCGACACTTCCGTGATGATCTCCTGGAGGGTCTCGTCCAGGCGCGCGTCCACCGCGTACTGTGGGCCGTTCCATTCAAAAAAAAGTTCATCGGTCAGTTGAAAGGGGACGCGATCGAATGTTGAAACTACCGTAACCCAGCGGTGGGTGAGAAACGTGTGCTCAGAAAGAACGCACCTGTAACAACAACGCCGGCGTGTGCATCCGCGGCGGCGCGTACCTGTGCCGCCGCACCCACCGCTCGCCGGCGTCCAAGTGCAGCGTCGCGATCGGGGCGACGACTTCGTAGACGCGGTGCCACACCTTGTCGATGTCCGCGAGCGGCGGCTCCTTCATCCGCGGGTCCACGAGCGGGATACCGTTTAACTTCGCGAGGCCGAGCCCGTCGCTCTTCTCTAGCATCTTGCGTTTCCGACGCGCCTCCTTCTTTTTTCGCTCGTTCTCGTCGTCGCCGTCGGATTCGTCCGTGTCCGACGCGTCCAGAAACGCCTTCGCGAGGAGGTGCCCGAAGTCGCTCATCTTCTGCGCGAACGTCTTCTTCTTCTTCTTCTTTGCTTTCTTCTTCTTGTGCGCGATGGCCAGCTCGACGTAATCCGTCAACGCGAACGCGAGCGAATCTTCCTCCTCCGCGGTGTTCTCCGACCGGTTGATCAAGTTGATGGAAAACGCGCCGGCTTCGATCAACGCGAGGTGCGGCTTCATCATGTGCAGCTCTTGCTGTCTCGTCAACGCCACGACGGAGCACAACAGTTTCGCGGTATACAGCGCGCGCTCCGCGGCGTGCGCGGCCGGGTTCATCGTGTCCAGAGCGGCGAGGGATAAGCCGTCCCTGCCGCAGCCTTCGATCGCGTGCTTAAACGCGCCCTCGCACATCTGCTGAAGCGGTAGAATCGCGTAATCTCGGTGCGTCGCGGTGATCATGAAGTCGTTCACGCGCCGCGCGAGATGTCGGAGGTGGTCGTGCAGCTGCTGCGCGTTGGCGGCGGTTCTTCTCAGCGCCGTGGGTCCGGCGAAGAGTTTCGCCAATATGTCGCACTCTTGCGCGACGTTGAAGATCCACATCGACGGCGAGCACGTGAACCGAATCATGTCTATGAACGCTCGGTCGCGCATCTTCGTCCCGGGCTCTTCTTCCCACCCGATGTCGCCGCGCAGGAGCAAGATCATGATCGCGACGCGAATCATTCGGCTGACGTTATCTTTCCGTTTCGCCTTCAAACCGAGCCCGATGAGGCGCTCGGTGTTCGCCTTCATGACCATCGGCGACGTCGGCGTGATCGCCGCGCCGAACATCGCGATGTACGCCGACGCGGTGACCTGCTCGAAAAATACCCCGGAGTATAACGCCTCGAACGGGAGCGTTCCGTAATGCATCGCCAGCCCCGCGGGGCCCTCTTTCTTCTTGATCCGGTGATGAAACACGAAATACGCGCGCGTGCTGAAGTGCATCACCAGGTTGTCCACGCCCTCCTCCTCGGCGAAGTCCACCGACGTTCCGTACGCGGAGTCCAACAGCGGCGGCGGCACCGCCGCGCGCGTCGTGACCTGTATCGCGACGTGGTGATGCGACGCCACGCTCCTCTTGATCGCCGTCTCGAACCCGCGTCGATCGTTACGTATCTTCCTCCACGGCCACCACTGCGCGCGTTTTTCGCACCGCCGCTGAGGGTAATTGTCCATACGAGCGATGATATCGGGGTGGAGTTGAAAGGCGTCAGAAGCGGAGTTGAAAGGCGTCGAGGTGTGTCGGGATTGAAAGCGAGGGACCCTGGGCGGAGAGATGCGCCGGGACCCAAAAGTCCTTAAGGATCGACGTTCACCACGCGGACGCGGTCGTACGGGGACCGGTGTGGGATACTAGAACGCGCCTGCGCCGCCCACGTCCAGTTCTCGCTCGGCGACGACGGCGTCAGCAGCACCCCCTTCGTGCTGTTCGCCTCGGACGCCTCCACGACCCTCTCCACGGTGTCCACGATGTGATCCGCGAACGTTTGCACCGCGCTGACCATGTCCGGCGCGTCCACGAGCACGTCGTGCCTGAGCCCGATCCTCGACGGCGCGCCCTGCCATCGCCGGTGATGGAGGCACCCCTCCTGCAGCGACGTCATCACCGTGAAGACGCTGTCCGGGTTCCTCGGGTCTGGTTGCGGGTCCCCGCCCGGGAACAACGCCCTCGGGAACTTGGACAGCAGCGCGCGCATGTCCGTCAGACCTTCGCGGTCCGCGCCGCGCAGGACGTGCGGTAACCCCCACGCGTCGCCCCATCGCACGAGCTTGCAGCAGTGCGCGTTGCCGTCCACGAGCTCGACGTCCTCGAGCATCCAGTACACCTCCTCGTCGTCCCACTCCCACACGCTGTCGTTGCCGTGCGAGCTGTGCGCGGTGAGCTGCGTCGCGACGAAGAAGTACGGGTTCGCGGGGAGTTCGGGCATGCTGTACAAGCGTCGCATCGCCTCGAACAGCGCGGGGCCGAGGTTCGTCTCGCTCTCGCTCATGTAGCGCTTGCGGAGCAGGCGCTCGTTCTCGATGGCGGCCTGCACCGCGTCGGACGCCATGACGTCGCGACGACGACGACGACGACGACGACGACGACGACGACGACGACGACGACGCGCGGGCGCGCGAGCGTACGCGAACGACCGCGCGCGAGGAGGCGACGCGTGCCTCCTCCTCTCCCTGCGCGCGCGCCGCGGAGTGAACGACGACGACGACGATTTGAATCGTAGTCCCGTTGACCGCGGCCCGCGAGGTGCCGTTTTCTTGGAACGACCAGACCAGACACTGCAGGGAAGGCGAGGCGTGACGAAACAGAAAAGTGTTCACTCTCGTGTGATATTCAAATAGCAGTACAGCGTTGCGCGAACGACCGCGCGCGCGGTCGTCGCTCCCGTCTACGTCGCTTCTCGCGCGAGGGGGGGGACGAGACGCGCTCGTCGTCTATCCGCCCCGCCCCGCGCTCGCGCGCTTCCTCTCTTCGACCAAAAAATGAGAAAAAATCAAAAAATGCATCGTCGTTCATCCGTCCGTCCCTCCTCCGCCGTCCTCCTCGTCCCCCGTCGCGTCGTTCAGAACCCCGAGTCCGGCCCGAGCACGCCGAGAGCCTTCGCGTACCCGATCAACTGACCCATGATCCCGTTCCCCGTGCTCGCCTCCAAGAACACCGCGAGCGCGAACCCGAGCATCGCCCATCGTCCGTTGTTCATCTCTACGTCGAGCGCGTATCGCATCTCCGCGTCGACGCCGGCGCCTATTTCCATAGGCGGCATGCCCACCGCGAGGTCGCGCTCCATCATGGACGCCTCAGCCGCCTCGCCCGCTTCGGCGGCGGCGATCTTCATCGCCGCGGCCGCGGCCATCGCCTCCGCCTTGCCGTCCATGGAGAGGACCGCGTCCGCGGGGTTGCTCCTCCGCGCCTCCGCGATCGCGGCGAGGTCGTCGGGCGCGAGGAATCCGTTTCGCTCCATCTTTTTGATGTCCACCGACAGCGCCCTCGCGGCCTCGTCCTGGTCCGCGCCGAGGAGGTCGCACCACCGCTTGAACGTGCGCATCGTCATCGTGCCGTCCTGCGCGGACTTGAGCGTCTTCGCGGCGCCGGCGACGGTCCCGCCGACGAGGCCGAGGGTAAGGATCGACGTCGCGATCGGGTTCGGGCACGCGATCCCGATCTGCGCGAGGATCCCATCGCCGGTCCAGAGTTCCTCCGCGAGGCCGACGGTGAAGCCCATCATCGCGAGTCGCCCCGTCCACAACTCCGCGAACGGCGTGAACCCGAAGACGCCCTCGCTCGTGTCCAGGCCCATGGATCTCGCCGAGCGCTCGACCGCGTTCAGCGCGGGCGGCTCCTCCACCGCCCGCGCGCGGACGACGACGACGCCGCGCGATGCGACGCGGCGGGAGCGGGAGACGCCGCGGACGCCGCGCGTCGTCGTCGTCTTCTTCGCGGCGAAGGAGACGGAAGTCGTCGGAGAGAGCGCGGAGAGCGTGTGCGTGGTCATCGTCGTGTGGTGTGTGGGGGTGCGTGCGTGCGGCGCGGCGTGAAGTGACGCGTCGAGCGACGACGCGGCGTGCGTCAACGAAACGCACAGAATGAACGCTCGGAACGCGTGACGTGGCGCAGCGAGAGTTCAGACTCAGAGTAGTAGACAAGGAAAATTCAGACTAAAAAACCCATAGAGTACAGTGCATATACTTTCGTATGGAATCTTAGTTTGATGAGTACAGCCCGCGCCCGGCGCGCAGCGCGGATCAGTTTCGGTTGGCTGGAATAGCCTCTCGGATCTCGATTAGCGCGCTCGCTCCCGTCCCCGCACCACATCGCGCGTCGCACGGCCCGCGCCGCGCGGGTTCACCCAACGTGCGTCTCTCGCGTGATCCCCGAGACGATCGCGGACGTTCGCTCGCGCGGCGCGCGGCGCATCGCGCGAACGCCGCGGCGCGCGTGCGAGCGACCGCGAGGAATCGCCGACAACGTGAATTAATTTAATTTATCTCATCTGAGACCTCATCCGTCCAGCCGTCCCGCCGACCCGCGCGTCATGAGCTGCTTCGGCGGCGGTAAGACGAAGCGCACCGCGTCGGGCGAGTTCGGCTCTCAGTCGTCCTCGCCGACCGCGGAGCCGAACGAGAAGGACGAAAAGAAGCGCGAGGTCATCGCCGCGGGGGTGACGGACTTCGTCCCCGACCAAATCACGCTGCAGACCACCGCGCGCGAGTTCGCCGCCATCGTCGAGCAGACGATCGCGCGCGCGAAGGAGATGAACGCGCCGCGCCCGGCGCCGCCGCCGAAACCGCCGCAGAAGCCCAAGTACGCGCGCGAGGAACCGCTGCCGCCCGGGGTTCGACGCGCGCACGTGCCGCCGACCGCCGCGCCCTCGGACGTGACGTCGCCGGCGAACATCGCGACGCCGGACGGGCGGCCGAAGCACTTCAGCGAGCTCAGGCAAGCGCAGCACGCGCAGCCGCGGACGACGCCGCTCGCGAGCAGGGACTACGCGCGGTACGCCCCGGGGACGGGGCCGCTGTACGGCGGGCCGTCGTTCCCGGCGCCGAAGGGCGGCGGCGGCGGCGGCGGCGGCGGCGGAGGCGGAGACTTGACGAGGACGCCGTCGAAACAACAGAAAGCCGCGGCGGCGGCCAAGGTGGCGACCAACGCGTCCCTGGCGACGACGCAGACGCTCGTGTTCAGCGCGATCGTCGCGTCGCTGTCGCTCGCGCCGATCGCGTACAAGCTGTTCGCCGCGCTCGGTTTAGGGGATGGCTTTCGCCCCGGTCACGGGCTCACCGCGAGGGAGGCGGCGTCCGCGGCGGCGGCGGCGATTCGTCGATGGAAGGACGACGGGGAAGACTTCACGACGCTGCTGACGATGTACCTCAGCGTGATCTTCGTGTTGATGGGCCTCCTCGCGTGCGTGAGACAGTCGAGAGGGCCGATGGCGCGGTGGCTGATTCGCGTCAGGCTCGCGGTGGGCGTGACGAAGACGCAGGCGCACGTCGCCGTCGTCGTCGTCGCCGTCGTCGCCGGCGTCTTCGGCGGCGTCGTGTCGATCGCCGCGGGGAACGCGATCACGCAGATGCTGACGGGGAACCACGTGAAGACGTTCGCGCTGAGCGCGACGGCGGCGGCGGTGTCGTGCTGGTATCACGAGCGACGGAAGCGGGGACGGGAGATCGTCAAACGCGGCGTCTGCGCGCTGTACGACGCGGAGAAGGATAAGAAGGCGCTCGAGAGAATCATGGGCAAGTTTAATCGCGCGCGGGATAAGAACGCGTTCGCGATGGGGAACGCGTGCGCGCCGACGTGGGCGCGGTTCGCGTACGACGAGAAGGTCAAATTTCTGAACGACTTTCTCGGGAGGATGTGGCCGCACGTGAACCGAGCGGTGAGCGACATGCTCACGAAGATGCTCGATCCGCTCCTGGAGACGTACCGGCCGTCGATACTGTCGAAGGTCTTCTTGGATCAGTTCGACCTCGGGGACGAGAGCATTCAGATATCGCGCGTGTCGTTCGTCGGCTTGCGCTCGGACGACATGGGCCTCTCGTTGGATTTCAACGTCCAGTGGAACGGCAACTCGAAGATCATGATCGCGGCGACGACGCACATCGGGACCGCGATCAAGATTGGCGTGAAAGATCTCGAGATGTACGCCAGCGTGCGCGTGACGCTGCAGCCGTTCGTTCCGACGTTCACGCCGTTCGCGGGAATGACCATCTCGCTCACGGAGAAGCCGAAGTTTGACTTTGACCTGGAGCTCCCGCTAGGTCTGGAAGGGCGGATGAGCACGAAGATTCAAAACTGGCTCGAGGGGTTCCTCTCGGACGTCTTAGGGAACAGCATGGTGTGGCCGGAGCGAATCAACGTCCCGCTCGCGTTCGACAACCAGGAGATCACGCTGAAGAACGGCGAGACGATGCCGTACAAGAAGTACTACGAAAACGTCATGGTGAACAAGATCACGGGGATCGTCGTCGTCGCCGCGCGGCACGCCACGGACGTCCCGTCCGTGGACATGTTCTCGCCCTCGGACCCGTACCTGTCGTTCCAGCTGCGAGGAAAGAACAAGATCTTCACGAAAGTCGTGGACAACGATGCGAACCCGGTGTGGAACGAGCAGCATTTCATGCTCGTGGACGACGTCAACGCGAGAAAGTTGAAAGTCGACGTCATGGACGACGACGCGAACGGGCTCGGTAACGACGACGACTGCATCGGATCCACGACCGTCGTGCTCGACGCGCTGGAGCCGCAAGTCACGAAGTCGTTCACGGTCGCGTTCCCGGAGACGGCGAAGATCAACGCGAAGAAAGGGCTGAAGCCCATGACAGTCACTCTGGATTTGACGTACGTTCCCTTCGACATCGCCGGCGGCGAGGGCTCCGCGGCGGAGGAGTGGTTCCGAGGCTGGGGGATGCTCACGGTGAAGCTCATCAGCGGTAAGGATCTGAAAGTGGGCGATTACAACGGCTTCAGCGACCCGTACTGCAAGCTCGCGATGGAGAAGGCGGAGCTGAACGTCGAGGACCCTCAGCGTTCCTCCGCGGACGCGCCGGGGGAGGGGGGCAAAGCGTCGACGAAGCGCAAGAAGGGCTCGTCGAAGAGGCCGGAGTTCATCCGGCACAAGAGCAAGGTGATCCAGAAGACGTTGGACCCGGAGTGGGGCGAGGAGTTCGAGTTCGTCGGCGTCCTCGAGCGGACGCCGCTCATCGTGGAGTGCTTCGACCGGGACGTGATGCTCCTGAAAAAGGCGCGTTCTATACACTGGTCCCCATACGACCCCGTCGGCGTGGTGAACGCCGATCCTTAAGGACTTTTCCCGGCGTCTCTCTCCGCTCATCCCTCGGTTTCAATCCCCGCCCTCGACGCCTTTTAACTCCATCTGACGCCTTTGAACTCCACCCCGATATTCGCTCGTATGGAACGACCCAAAGTCGAGAGATCCTCTCGGGAGCGCGGAGATCGATCTCGTCTCCGCGCTGAGGCTGGACGAGGGCGACCCGATGGAGCCGCGCACGCGCGAGGGCGACTTCGAGCTGAGCGCGTCGCACTCCGCGGCGAAGACGAAGGGCGTCAAGGGAAGCGTTCGCATGAAGCTTCACTGGCAGCCGTTCACGTCGACGCGGAATAAGTAAGTAGAAGAGAGCGTTTTTTGGTTGATGAGAGGACGAAACACGTCCCGTCGTCGACCCGTCCTACGAACCTCGCCTCGTTCTGTTCGCGTCTTCCGAGACCACCGCTCCTCGTCGTATCGACCCCGCGCGCGCGCCGTCGCTCGCGCGTCACATCACATCACGCCGCCGCGGCTCCCTGCTCGACGCGCGCCGACGATGCCTCCCTCCGCGCGCTCTCCCGCGCCCTCTCCCTCTCCCTCGCCTCGCGCCGTCGTCGCGCTCGCGCTCGTCCTCGCGATGTTCGCGGTCGCGCCGCGCGTCGCGGACGCGCGCGGGACC
>Ga0181560_10003057_pt1 | contig 15521 bp, 5 predicted proteins | sample 011ome_20_FD_133751 | JGI IMG/M metagenome (GOLD analysis project Ga0181560, IMG submission 133751) | Coastal salt marsh microbial communities from the Groves Creek Marsh, Skidaway Island, Georgia - 011509CT metaG (megahit assembly) | ecosystem: Environmental > Aquatic > Marine > Intertidal zone...
CGCACCCTTCCCGGGGGGCGCTGGTCGCCGCCGGCCTCGCGGTGAGCGGGCTGGCGGCGTATCAGCTGTATGGCTGGCGGCGGAGGCGGTTGTGTGCCGAGCGCGTGGCTGGCCATAGGAAAATTGCGTTACTCGCGAGTGAACGCGGGTCAGTGGTGTGCATGTCTCCCGCCACGAGCACCATCACGTTCTTCCAGGGTCCCATGGACGTGGCGGCGGCGTACCTGGCGAAGCGCGTCGCCGAGATCGTAGCCTCGAACCCGTGGTTAGCGTCCGTCCTGGATACCGACCCCGAGACCGGGGATATGGCGGCTTTCGTCCCTCGGGGCGAACTCGCGGACGCGGCGCAGAAACGCCTCTTCCAGAACCGAAAGGACATCAGCGTCGGGTTCGCGCCGCGGCGGGGCGGCGAGGTCGGTGAGAGGGTTCTCCCGTACCACGCCATGGTTCGCGACCTCGCTCAGGTGCTTTGCAAATCGAGCGTCGAGTCCGTCGGCACGGGCGCACCGCTCTTCTCCTTTACGCTCATCAGCGGCGCGCGAGGCGATGAGTTCGCCGTGGTCGCGAGCGCGAATCACTCGCTCGTCGACGGGCACACTTTCTACCGGATACACAACATGCTGTGCCGCGGCGAGACCGTCCGCGCGCTGAACCCGGTACGGAAGATGGACGCGCCCTCGCGAATCACGGAGGCCCTGGGAGGCGTGCCCGCCACCATCACGGCGTGCCCTCCCGGTTTCCTGGCGCGCTTCGCGGGATCCCAGATTGCGAGCGCGGTGGGTTTCTCGGCGAAAACGCGGGTGGTCGGCTTTTACGTGAACGACGCCTGGGTTCACGATCAGAAGAAGCTGTGGAGCTCGCCCGGGTCGCCGGTGAAGCGGCTCGCGGACCGGCTCACCGGCTCACCCGCGAAGAAGTCGTTCGTGCCTTTCGTCAGCACGAACGACTGCCTGGTCAGCGCGTTCGCGAACGCGCTGCGTCCGACGCTGTGCGCGATGGCGGCTAACTTCCGCGGCAAGGCCCCGGGCCTGGACGACGACGACGCGGGGAACTACGAGGACCTCATCGAGTACTACGACTTCTCGAGTAGTACGAACGACGACGAGACCCGGACGGACGACGTTTCACGCGGTATGACGTGCGACTACGCCAACCCGGCGTTGATCCGTAGAAGCGTGCAGGGTGCGCCGTACGCGCGCGCGGTGACGACGGCGACGCTGTCCGACGCCGATTTCCTGTTCCGAGTCGGCAAAGTCGGCGTGACCACCAACTGGTCGACGTTCGCGAAGCCGCTGGACCTGTTCAAGGGCTCGACGCAGGTTCTGCACGTGCCCATTCTGGACTGGCCGAAAGCCAACCCGGCGGGCCTGCTGGGGAGCATGCTGGTGTTCCGGCCGCACAAAGGAAGGCTCGCGGTGATGGCCGCGGGGGACGCCGCGTTCGTCGAGCGCTTCGCGCGGAGCGGCGCGGCGGGGGAAAAGCTCGACGTCGAGTTAGAGTCAGAGTACACGTAGCTGCTGTAGTATGTAGTATGTGGATATGGAGTCCATCGGATACCTTCACGCGATACCCACGCTCAGAGCACATCGTCGAACGCCTCCCTGCCCTTGTCTCTGCGCTCGCCGCGCGCGCGGCGCAGCACCTCGCGCCCGCGCCACGCGCGCGTGAGGAACGGCGCGCTCAACAAGACGCCCGGGACTGATGCGGCGACGCCCACCACGAGCAGAACGGTCGCCGCCGCCGCCTGCCCGGCTTGTTTCTCCGCGAAGAACATGGAGCCCTCGGTGACGTTCAGCGCCGCCATGAGCGGGTCGTGCGCGCTCCGCACGACCACCCGCCCCGATCCGAGGTGCCGAATCGTGGAGAGCGACGGGTCCGCGCCTCCCACGGGCGCGCGGGTCGTCTTCCTCGACTCCACCCGCCACTCGCGCGCGGGGTCGCACCCGACGCCCCCGTACGTCGCGTTCGCCGCCCACCTGCCCGATCCCGGGTCTCGGCTCACCTTGACGCAGAGCGTGTCCAGCACGGTGTACGTGGTGCACATGCCCGCGCGGTAGTACCCGCCGTGCTGGTACTTGCACGGCTTCCAGCCGGCGGACCGGCGCTCGAACTTGGCGACGAGCGCGCGCGCGCCGAGCGAAACCGATTCCGCCGCGTCTTCTTCCCCCGAGGACGCCGTCGGGGTCGCGCCCCCGGAGGTCCCGCCCCCCGGTGACGCGTTCGCGTCGTTCGCGGGGTTGGTGACCCGCACGACCACCTCGCGAGGCACGGTGAGGTACTCGAAGACGTCACGTTCCTGGTCCGGGGTCAACGCAGGCGTGGCGGGCTCGGCGGCGGCGCCCGCGGAGGCGTCGCCCCACCCGTCGGCGGGGAGGCCCATCGTCGCGTTCGCGCGCATAGCGGGGACCGCCACCTGCTCCAGCAGGCTCGTGACCTCGAACGCCGTGGGGTAGTAGTCGTGCACGCGCCCGCTCGCGTGGTCGATGGGGGTCACGTGGTGCGTCGCGTGCGCCGGCACGGCCGAGTGAGTCGCCGAGTCGCCGAAGACCACCTCGAACGTCGTCGCCGCGAATGGCTCCGAGTACGTGTTCGTCCACGCGTCGACGATCTCGTCGTAGCCGTCCACCACGCGCGCCTTGGTGGCGCCGTAGTCCGCGCCGTACATCACGCTCAGGCCGGCGACGATGAGCACGAAGCCCGCGACCAGCATGCACCCGGCGCACCGGAACGTCCGTCGCTCCTCCCTGGCCTGCTCATCGGCGTACGCGTTCCCGCCGAAACGCGCGTAGCCGTTGTTACTGGCCCCCATCGCGAACCCGCGCGACCCCGCCGCGTGCATCACGTCGTCCGCCTCGCTGTGGGAGAGGTAGTCCGAGTACCGACTGCCTGAGCCGTTCCTGCTTCGCATGGACCGAACGAGAAGTCCGCGCCCTGGACACTGCTCTCGGGGGAGGGGAGCTCTCGCCAGAGTGGCGTATTCTTTCTTCAAGCGGGCTCGCCGCACGTCGGCACTCGACCGACTCGAGGGGGCGAAATCGGACCGGCACTCGAGTCGAAAGAACCGCCGATTCACGGTCTGCGGCTCTGCGCCGAGAGTAGCTGGCTACGTTTACGGTTCGTAATTCATCGTATCGATCTAGTATCGGAGGCTCAGAGGTTCGCGCGCGTGGACGACGACATGGGCGCCTTCTCCAACGGACGACCCGCATCCGCGGGCGGGACCGGCCAGGCTCCGTCCTGGCACTCCTCGGGCACGCAGTCCGCCCTGGCGCGTGCCGCTGGAGCGAACCCGCTCCTCGCGAATCCTTCCTTCGCCCCGATGGCAGGCGGCGGCGGCGGCGGTCGCTACGCGAGCTTCGGGCAACAGGGCGGAGGCGCCGCGCCCACCACCGGCTACGGCGCGCTCGCCCGCGGAGGCGCGGGAGGGCGGCCCGAGGGGTTCTGGGGCCCCAAACCCGGCGCCGGCGGCAACGGCGGCGGGTTCAGACAGCCCTCTTCGCGGGACGTCTGGACGCCTTCCGGCACCTCCGGTTTCGTCGGAAAGCAGCCGAAAGGCTCGGGCTCGTTCGGCGCGGCGGGCGCGAGTTCGAACAAGAAACCCAAGCCCGCGGCGGGCGCGACGAAGGACGGCTCGCCCTGGGCGCCTCCTCTGCGTCGCGTCGTCGTGGGTGCGCCCGCGATGCGCGCCATGCGCGCCGCCGCGGACGCGCCGACCCCCGCGGGTTTGCTCGACACGCCCGATTTCCACGGCGCATCCTCCGTGCCCGACCTGGCGCACCTGGACAAGAAAGCCGGCGAGGACCAAAAGGACCACGGCGGGCACTACGTGCGTTCTTCTCTGTTCGCCCCTCCCGCGCCGCATAACGGGGGGCCCCACGGTGCCGTCCGGCGGTCGCTGCCGGTGTTCAAGTACCGCTCGGCGCTCATCAGCGCCTTCAAGGACAACCCGGTGACCATCGTGGAGGGCGAGACCGGCTCGGGCAAGACCACGCAGGTGGCGCAGTACCTGCTGGAGCACGCCGCGGAGACCAACACGCCCGTAAACATCATATGCACGCAGCCGCGGCGCATCAGCGCGATCGGCGTCGCCGAGCGCGTCGCCGCCGAGCGCGGCGAGCCGCGCGTGGGCGTGGGCGCCGTCGGCTACGCCATCCGCGGCGAAACCAAGGTGTGCGACGACACGCGCCTGCTGTTCTGCACGACGGGCGTGCTGCTGCGCCGGCTGGAGCGCGACCCCAGCTTGGCGGGGATCACGCACGTGCTCGTGGACGAGGTGCACGAGCGCACCGTGGAGGGCGACTTCCTGCTCATGGCGCTCAAGGAGATGCTCGAGCGCGCCGCGGAGGCCGGCGGCGGCGGCGGCGGCGAGGCTCCGTCCGCGCCGACGGTGAAGATCGGCCTGATGTCGGCGACGATGGACGGCGACGTGCTCGCGCGGTACTTCGACGGTGCGCCGCGCGTGAGCTTCCCCGGGCGCGCGTTCCCGGTCGCGACGTTGCATTTGGAGGACGCGCTGGCCACCACCAAGCACTGGGTGGACAGGCAGGCGGAGTGGTGCCACGGGTCGCACGCGCACCAGCGCAAGAGCGGGCGCGCGGCGGCGAAGGATGAGTCGCGGCGCCCGGTTCCCGAGGCGGAGTGGTCCTCGCGCCTGGCGAGGAGCAACCCCAACGCGACGCGCGCGCGCGCGGCGTGTCGCGCGCTCTCTCAGCTGGACCTAGACGTGGTGAACCAGCAGCTCATCTGCGAGCTGGTGCGCTGGTTCGTGGATGCCGCCGCCGGCGACGTCGACCGCGCGCTGTCCATGTTGCCCGGCGCGCGCGACGACCGCTGGGACCGCGGCACGGCGCAGACGGAGGAGCGCGAGAAGGACGACGGCGGCGCCGGGGCGGGGGGCACCGCGATTTTGATCTTCCTGCCCGGCACCAAGGAGATCGACAACCTGCGTGAGAGCCTGGTTGCGGTGGCGTCTCAGAGCGCGGCCCGCGCGGGCCAGACTGGCGCGCCGGCGCTGGACCCCGATTGGGTGCTGCCCCTGCACGGCGCGCTCCCCCCCGACGACCAACGCAAGGTGTTCCAGCGCCCGCCGCCCGGGAAGGTGAAGGTGGTGCTGTCCACGAACGTGGCGGAGACCTCCATCACCATCGACGACGTGGTGTGCGTCATCGACACCGGGCGGGTCAAGGAGGAGCGGTACGACGCCGAGCGGCTCATGTCCTCGCTGGACGACGTGGCGGTGAGCGCGGCGGCGGCGAAGCAGCGCCGCGGCCGCGCCGGCCGCGTGCGCCCGGGGATCGCGTTCCACCTCTTCCCCAGCGACGCGCCCCTAAATCGGTACACGGACCCCGAGGTCCGGCGCGTGGGCCTGCAGCAGCTGGTCATGCGCGTCAAGGCGCTCAGCCTGCCCGGCTCGGCGGAGCAGGTGTGCGCGCGTCTCCCGGAGCCGCCGGAGCCCGCGGCGGTGCACAACGCGGTCGAGGACCTGCGGTGCATTGGCGCCTTGGCGCACGACGACGAGCACTTGACGCCGCTCGGCAAGCTCCTGAGCCAGCTCCCGACGGACGCGCGGCTGGGAAAGTTGGTGGTTTTCGGGTGCGCGCTGGGTATGACGGACGAGGCGCTCACGCTCGCGTCGTTGCTGGGCTCGCGGTCGCCGTTCATGATGCCCGCCGAGGCGCGCGAAGCCGCGGACGAAAGCAAGAAGCGGTTCGGGGCGGCGCCCCAGTCGGACGTGCTCGGCGCGCTCGCCGCGTACAACGCCTTCGACGCGACGCCCGGCCAGGCGCGCTTCGACTTTGCGCGCGAGCGGTTCCTGAGCATCAAGACGCTGCAGCAGGTGGCGAACAGCAAGAGGCAGCTCCTGGAGAACCTCAGCGCGCTCGGCGTCGTGCCGAGGGGCATCCGCGCCGGCCACGTGGAGTGGGTCGGGCGGAAACACGACGGGAGCGACGGCGTGCGACTCGTGCTCGGGCAGCTCCCGGTGGCGGCGGCGGTTGACGCCGACGCCGCGGGGCGGGCGGCGGGCGTCCCGGGAGGCGTGACGCCGTTCGGGGCGCTCCCCCCTCCCCCGGGGCGCGGGAACGTTTTGCAAAATGTGTTGCCCCCCCCGCCCCCCCCCGGCGTCGACGTCGACGAACGAAAGCCCGCCCCGAGCGCGCTCCTCGCCGCACTGCTGTGCGCAGGCCTGTACCCGCAGCTGGCGTACGTGCACGCGCCCCCCACGAAGAAGGGCGCGGCGAGCGCGAGCGCCGTCAAGCTGCACGTGCGCGCGGCGGACCGCTCGTTATCGGAGCCGGACGTCGCCTCCGTGCACCCCGGGTCGGTGAACGGCGCGCTGGACGGCGCCGCGTGGCGGTCGTGCTACGTCGCGTTCCACGAGCGCGTGAAGACCACCAAGGTGTACATGCGCGACTCCACGCCCGTCCCGCCGCTGGCGATGATGCTGCTGGCGGGCGGCGAGCTGCGCCGCGAGGCGGGCGGCGGCGCGGACGGCGCGGCGTTGTTCGCGACGGGCGGCGACGGCGGCGACGAGATCCTGGCGCTGGACGGGTACTACCGCCTGCACGTGCCCGCCGCCGCCGCCGAGCTGGTGGTGCGCCTGCGCGAGAAGGTCCAGGGCCTGGTGCGCCGCCTGATCGCCGAGGTGGACAAGACGCGGCGCGCGGGAGGCGGGCGCGGCGCGCGCGACGGCGCCGGCGCCGGCGGGCGCGAGTTCCACCAGGCGCGGAACGGCCCGGCGCCCCCCTGGAGTGGCGACCGCGAGGGCGAAACCGTCGTCGCCGAGATGGTGGAGGCGCTGACGCGCGTCAGCAAGTGGGAGGACGTGCGGGTCGTGCCCGAGCTGAGCGCGCACGAGCGCAAGAAGATGGAGGCGCAGAGGAAGCACGCCGCGAAGGTTGCCGAGCAGAGGCGGCTCAAGGCTGCGCGGCACAGCGCGCACCAGCAGAGGAAGGGGCCGGGCGGAGGCCGCGGCGGAGGCCGCGGCGGCGGCCGCCGCGGCGGTCGCGGGTTCAAAAAAACCGTGGGGGGGCAGGGAAACTGGGCGGCGATGCAGAACGGCGGCAAGCGGTCCCGCGACGGCGGGGGGGGTGGCGGTGGAGGCGGCGCTCCCAACCCCAAACGCCACAAGAAATTCGAATAGAACGCGCGGGGGGTTCTCGCGCTTAGTGATATTCATATTAACGCGACATATTTGACATAGTATCAGTCCACCTCGTACAACCTCGTGTCGAGAAAAGAAGGCTTCGTTTCTCCGCGTCACCCGCACGCGTCGTCGAGCGCCTCCCTGAGCCTCGCGCGCAGTTCCGGGTGGTCCACGCACGCCGCGAGCAGCCCCGTGCGCCTGGCGTGCACGTCCAGCTCGGGCGCGCGCTCGCCGTACGCCACGCCCGGCCCGAAGGGCTTCTGCGCCTCGAACGCCCCAGACGCGCCGCGCGCGCCCGCCGCCGCCGCGCGCGCCACCGCCGGCCGCCGGCGCTGCGTGAGTGGCGTGTGCACCATCCCGACGAGCGCGGCGCGCGCGCCGGGATGCAACGACCCCCGTCGTTTGTCCTCCGCGACGCGGGATAGCACGCGCCGGATGGTGGCGGTCGCGCGAACCCCCCCCCCGAGCGCCGCGTGCGTGGCCGCGTGCAGCGCGAGCACCGCGGGCAGCGGGGGCGCGACGCGCCTACCGCTTTTCTCGTTTTCGGTTTCGGTTTCGGTTTCCAGATGCTCGAGCAGGCACCGGTCCAGCGCGCCGGACTCGAGCGCCTTGAGGTAGAGCTCGAGCATCTCGGGGTCCCGCTCCCCCCCGGGGGGGAGGAACAGCGCCGCGTCCCCCCGCTCCGGCCTCGGCGCGAGCGCGGCGAGGGGGGGGAGCAGGTGGAACGCCAGCCCGTCGCGCAGCGCGTTCCAGGCGGCGGCGCGCGCGCGCGGCGGCGCGCCGGCGCGCAATTGCAGCGCGACGTGCCTGGCGAAGAGGCGGTCGCCGAAGGATTCGTCGGCGAAGGCGTCGCAGAGCGCCTCGGAGAGCCGCGCCGCGGAGACCGCCCTCGCGTCATCGACGATGGCGGCTTTGGCCTCGGTGGGGCGCTCTGCGACGCCGCGCTCGTAAGGCTTCGCGTCGCCCGCGAAGCCGTACGCGCTGCTCCCCATGCGCGGGTTCACCGCGGACGAGGAGAGCTCCGTCCCGAGCCGGTCCCAGTACAGATCCGTGAGCGCGGCGGCGGCGGCGGCGACGCCGGCGTGCGTCCAGACCTCGCGCCCGAGGCAAAACGTCCCCGACACCGACGCGAGCTTGGCGTCCGCTGGGAGGTCCCTGGTGACCAGCGAGCCGCTGGACTCCAGCGCCAGCAGCAGCGCCAGCGCGCCCGCGGCGCCCTCCGCGCCCCAGCCCGCCACGCTGCTCTTGGGCGAGCACGGCGCCAGCAGCCAGTACGGGAGCGGCGGGAGCGGGATCGCCGACCCGACGGCGACGAGCGGCGCCGCGCTCGTTCCGAAAGCGTCGTTTCCGTCGCGCGCGCCCTCTGCCGACGCCGTCTCGGCGCGCGAGAGGAGTTCCACGCCGAAGCCCCCGAGCAGGGACGCGCGCGCGGCTTCGAGCGACGGCAGCGACCGCGAGGGGGGCTGGGGCACGGCCCCCTGCTCGGACGCGGAGGCGCGCGCCAGCGCAGCCTTCGAGCGCTGAAGCTCGCGCGCCGCCGAGACGCACCATGCGTCGCCGCCCAAGCCGCCGAGCGCGCGCCGCGCCGCGGCGGCGGCGCGCGAGTCCGGCGGCGCCGACTCGAACGCCTCGGCTTTCTCCGCGGCATCGTCCACCGCGGCGGCGGCGACCCCGAGCAGAGGCCCGAGCACGCGCCGCGAGAGCATCCCCGCGGAGAGCGCGTCGAGCGCGGTCCGCCCCGCCCCGGGAGGCAACGCGCGCGCCAGCGCGGCCACCGCCTCGACGGCGGCGACGGCGCCGTCCGCGTCTTCGGCGCTTTCGGCGCTTTCGGGGTCTTCGCGCGCCACTCGGCGCTCGGCGACGTCCGCGGCGTCCTGCAACTCAAGCGCGACCACGAGCGCGAGCTGCCCCGGGAGCTCCGCAGCAGCCACGAGAGGCGCGCGCCCCGCGCGGATCGCGCCGTCCTCGATGGCGCCCGCGATCGCCGCCGCGCACACCGCCGCGGACACGGTGAGCTGCCGCACGGCGCGGCTGGCGAGCCGAAGCGCCCGGGGCGACGACGCCGCGCCCGGAGTCGCCGCCACCAGCCGGAGCGCGCCGTAGAGCGCCGTGCCGTACGCGGCGCGCGCGGCGAACGCACCGTCGGTCCCGTCGTTCGAACCGCTCCCCAGCGCGTCGAGGGCGGCCGCAGCTAATCCCTCCTCGGGCTCGAGCACCGGTGCGTTCGTCGCGACGGCGGCGGGATCCGCGGAAGCCGCCAACGCCTCCACCGAAGCCACCGTCCCGGAGAGTCTCCGGACCGACTCCGTCGGCTCCTCCTCGTCGAGCCCGAGCGTGCGCCGCGCCGCGCCGACCGCGGACGCGCTCGCCCGCGCGTCGGCGCCTCGCGTCACGGCCGCGAGCAGGGACGCGAGAAAGTGCGCCGCGGCGCCGGCGGCGCGCCAGGCGGCGTGCGACCGCTCAGCCCCCGGCGGGCCCGCCGCGAGCGCGGGCGCGGCGCGCGCCCCCGGGTTTGTGGCGGTGGCCCACGCCTCCGCGGCGTTCGCGGCGCCAGCCGCGCACGCCCACGACATCGTGGCTGACGAGGTTTCCGTCATGGACAACGCCGCGGACGGGTGCGAGGGGTGCGGCGGGTGCGGCGCCGACGCGTCGTCCGATTCGGGGTTTTCGGCGTTTTCGGGAATCCTCGGTTTCGGTTTGGAAAGGCCGCCGGCGTCGACCACGGCGGCGAGGAGCGCGAACGCCTCCGCGGCGACCGCCGCGGCGGTTGAGGCGTGTTCCGGCCCGCGCGTCGCGGTCGGAAGCTCGAGCATCGGCGCGATGAGCGGGTACAGGCCGTCCACGGACGGAGTCGCACCGCCCGCGGCGGTCGTCGCCGACCACAAGCGGAACGTCTCGATCCAAACGCCCGCCGCCTGGCGCGACGTCTCGGGCGTTCCCGTCGACACCGCGGCGCGGACCGCGGCGGCGGGAACACCTTCCGCGCCGATGCGGCGCGCGTGCTCCGGTGCGGACGCGGCCACGAGGCGGAGGACGCGCAGCGCGGCGGCGGCGGCGCCTCGGGGAGGGTAAGAGGTCGAGGTATCTGCCCCCGACGTGCCCTCCGCGAGGGTCATCAGCACGCCCAGCATGCGGGGGCACCTGGCGACCGCGGTGGCCCCCCCCGCGGAGTGCCTTGCGGCTGCCGAGCACAGCGCCAGCGCTGGAGCCACGGAGGAAGGGTGTTTTCCCACCTCTAGCATCCAGCGCAGACGCGGCAGAATCCCCGCGCGTAACATGGACGCGATCGGGTCCGCCGCGCGGGTCATGGCTCTCGCGCGCCGGTTCTCGCGTCGCTCCCCCGGGGCGAGGCTCTGTTTCGCGGGTCCTGGTCCCGCGCCCAGCTCGTCCGCCTGGTCCTCTTCGTCCGCGGGGTCGGGCGGCACGGTTCCGTCGTCGCGCAGCGTGATCGGGCCGGTCGCCGCGGTCCACGTGGTGGGCACGAACGTCAAATCGGGCGGCTCGCCGCCCCGCCACACGGGCGCGGTCGCGCCCGTCGCCGCGACGCGCGACGGCGGGGCGCACTCCGCGCAGTCCAGCCACCACGTCGCGCCGTCGGCGTTGGCGGCGATGGAGTCGAGCACAGGCACATTCGACCCACGAGGGTCCGCGTGCACGCCGCCCATCGCGCCGACACCCGCGCCGCCCGGTCCGGCCCGGGTCGCGGTCGCGCGGAGAGCGGCTCCCACGCCTCCCGCGCCGCAGTCCGCGCCGCCGGCCAGCGACGACAGGGCGGCGGCGGCGGCGGCGGCGGCGGGCAGGTGGTCATCGTCCAGACACCGACGCAGCGTGAGCACCGCGTCGTGATCGACGGTCGCGTGGAGCCACACGTCTTGCCAAGCGACCCCCGCGGGCAAGGGGGGGGGGAGGGACAGAGGATCGGAAGGCGCGCCGAACCCTCCGTACGCGAATCCGACGCTCCGGCGGCGCCGTACCGGGGACACGGGCCCCCCGAGCCCCGGGGCGGCGCTCGGCGTCCCCGGAGCCGCCCCGGGGCTCGACCCGGACGTGGAGGCGGTCATCACGCTCGTGGACACCGTGCCACCCCAGCGCTTCGCGCGCGCCAGGACTCTACCCAGTAGGTTCAGGCCGGCGACGCGCTGCGCGGGAACGGAACTCCGCGCCAATTCCAGAGACTCGCCTACGGTGTACCCCGGCGTGGCGGGCTTCGCGCCCATCGCCGCCGCCCGGACCGGATCGCGCTCCACCGCGCTTCCCAGGCGGCTCGCCGTGCGCTGCGCAGCCGGGAGATCATCCACGTCCAGCGGCGCGCCGTCCAGGGTGTACCGCACGGCAGCGGTCTCCACGGGCGCGGGAGGGGGGGGAGTCAGCTTCAAAGACTGCGACGGCACTTCCTCCGTCGGCGCGGGCCCCGCGCGACCATCACCGCTCGAGCTCGCGAGGTCGTTCGTCGCCGAACCGGACGTGTCTCGCGGCGGCGAAGGGTCAGTATCGTTTGTTGTTCTCTCGGTCGAGCCTCCGGAAGCCCCCGCCCCCACCCCCGAGTCCGCCCTCGGTCCCGCCGCGTCGCGCGCGCCGGCGCGCGCCGCGCCCGCGATTCCGTCGGGATTTCCCGCGGGTCCCCCGGGTTTCCTCTCGGCGTCGTCGCCGCCGCGGCGCCCCCGCCTCTCCAGGAACGCCAGCGCCTCCGGTTTCAGGCGCGCGCGGAGCGTCGCACGAGCCTCCTCGATCTCCTCCAGAGACATCTCCCCCAACCTGCGCGCGGTCTCGGAATCGATCCCGGCGGCGGGGTCCGCGACGGCGCCCGGGCCGACGGCGCGCCGCGATGCCGCGGGACCCGCCGCGGCGTCGTTTCGGGGGTCCGGCTTCGGCGGCGGCTTCGCGCCTCTGGGTGGCATCATCTGGAACGAAACGTCGGCGTTTCCCACGCGGACGGTCCCAGGCGGGGCCACCTCCGGATTCCGCACGCCCGGGTCCCCGGCTGCCGCGCGCGCGCGACGCGCCTCGCGGTCCGCCATGAACTTGGACTTGCGCCCGGCGAAAGGGCCTTCCGCGCGGTGCGTGGCCTGCGGGAAGGACAGGCCGGGGCCACGAAGCTCGGGCGGTTTCGGGGCGGTCTCGCCGACACGGCGCTCGACCACTTCAGTCACTACGTCTCGAAGCTCGGTGGGAAGCGGCGGTGCGGTCTCGTGGTCACCAGGCCCGGGGTCGCGTGGCCCCGCGGTCGCAGCGCCCGTGTCGATTTCGGTTGGAAGTGCCGAAACGATCCCCGCCGCCTCGTCGGCGGTGGGAGGGCGGGGAGGCGCTCCCCCGACCCTCTGCACGCGAGCCGCTGGGCTCGCCCGGCTCTCCTCCGACGCGAGGAACGCGCGCTGAAGCTCGAGGAGCTGCTCCTCGGTGTCCGCCCCGCGGACGCGCGACAGCTCCGCCATCACGCGCACGCCGATCTGACGTGTCATATAATCTATACAGTCGAGAAAGTAAGAAACTGTCGCGAAAGAAAACCCCGATTCCCGGATCTCCCAACCAGATAGCATAGCTTCGTCATACCACCACACGCGGCTCGCTTCCACCTGGACGGCGCATAGGTAACAGCGGTCGTGAACGGAGGTTGGTCTGCGGGATGTGGGTCAACCAGCGCAGGGGCGGGGGTGGTCCCCCCGGCGAAAGGATCGCGAAGTGCCAGAAGTGTTTGCAGACGGGCCATTACACGTACGAGTGCAAGGAGAAGGAGCGGGCGTACGTGTCTCGTCCCTCCCGCACGCAGCAGCTTAAGAACCCCAAGTTGGCGCAGAAGTACGCGGACTTCACGGGAGACGAGCCTCCCGATCCCAAGCGCGAGTACCAGGAGCGGATGGACGCGATCCTCCGTCAGGACGACACGAAAGGATCGAAGGAGAGGAAAGAGAAACGAAAACGTCGGCGCGGGAGTTCCAGCAGCAGCAGCAGCAGCAGCAGCAGCAGCAGCAGCAGCAGCAGCGACTCGGAGACCGACAGCGACAGCGACAGCGACAGTGACAGCGACTCTTCGTCGTCCTCGTCCTCGTCGTCGTCCTCGTCCTCTTCGTCGTCCTCCTCGTCGTCGGGAAGCGAAAGTGGCTCTTCGTCGAGTTCGTCGTCGAGCTCCTCGTCGAGGTCTCGCCGGAGGCGGGAGAAAAAGAGAGGACGACGATGAGCCGAACGCGCGTGTCCTCTCTACCGTAGACTAGTTTCACACATAGAGGGAGGTGATTGATCGCCGGGGGCGAGCATCGAGGAGATGGTTCGGATTCAGGCACACCTCGTGATCGTACTCGTACTCGTAGATGTTGTCGCGTGAACGAACGTGAATCGGGAGACGAGCGCGGCACGAGAGTCTCCCCCACTTTCGTCCAACAAACCAACGCACTTCCGCGTCTGGCCATTTCGAGGCGCCCCGCCGTCCACAGGGTGGGCGATGGAGGCCTCGAATAAGGACCTCGCTCGGGCGAGGTTCAAGCAACAGCGTCGTGACGCCTTCCGCGATGGCCGCGGGCGGGGCGGTCGCGGGCGGGGCCGCGGTCGCTCCGGCCCTTTCGACGACGTCGACGCGGATGAGGACGAGGCTCCCGAAACGACACGGGGCGACGAGCGAAACGCGCCGCGACCGGAGATCGACCTCCCTCCCGACGAGGACGACGAGCGCATGGACGCGGACGGGAACGTGCGTCCGCGAAGTAAGGGTGCGGATCTGGGAGCGCTGTTCGCGGAGTGCGACCAGGCGGCTCTGCCGCGGCAACACGCCAGCGCGTACCTCGATCCGTCCTGGGCGGTGGACGATCTCGCCGCGCTCGAACGCGTCGCGCTCGGGGGTGGACCCGGGAACAGACTCAATACCTACGGCGAGCTCAGTCTCGACCCCGCGGCGTTGGCGCGGCAGCTGCGCGCGCTCCCGCTCGCGGACCTGCTCGGGCTCTCGGAGGACTACCGCGAGTGCGCGGGGGACCGCGGTTCGCGGGCCGGCGGAACGGACGACCCGGCGCCCGCCGCGACGGTCGCCGGCGACGACGGGGCGGCTGCCGTCGCCGACCGCGCGTCCGGACCACAGGCTGAGGTGGACCATCTTCCGACAGCGAACGCGGGCGGCGGAGGAGACACCGGAGATACCGGCGCGGTCGCGCGGTCGGGTGCTGGCGCTTCAGGGGAAAAGGAAACGCGTCGTGGACGCGAAGACGGCGACGACGACGCCGAGCTTGACGCGCTGCTGGACGGGCGGGACGGCTCCGCCGGCGAAGAATCTCGGCGAGAGCGACGGAAACATGCGGGACCGCCTGTCCCCGCCGCCACGACGTCGCGCGACGAGGACGACGCGTTCCTAGACCAACTGCTGGGATGAGCGCGCCTAAGCGAAAACCGCCGAGCGAGACGGCCGAGCCGGCGAGGCGCGAGACGAACGGGCGTGCGCTTCGCGACGCGAAGTAGAATCTACGTAGACTACGTACGGGTTTTTACATTTTTATTAGAACCCTACACAACGAATCAGACGAAGCGGAGACGCGCCCCGCGAAGGAAGCATCGCTACTACTCCCGCTGTTCGTCCCGACGCTGCTGCTGCTGCTGCTGCTGCTGCTGCTGCTGCTGCGCGAATCCGGCGGCGAGCTGGCCGTACTGCACGGCGGCGGCGGCGGCGGCGGCCATCTGCTGCTGCTGCTGCTGCGAGACGAACGCGTCGAAGTTTCCCCCCGTCGCCGCGCCCCCCGGCGCCGGCGGCGCGAACCCAAGCTGCTGGTGCATCCGACCGGTCATGCCCGCCGATTGCCACTGCGGCGCGCTCGAGCTCATCACGTCGGGGAAGCCCCCGAAGGCGGCGGTGCCGACCGCCGCGGGCGCGGCGGCGGCGTACGCCGCCGCCTGCTTCGCCTGCGCGGCGTGCCCGTCGGCGCCGCCGGCGCCGGCGCCGCCGTGGTCGTCCAACAGGAGCTCGTCCGAGAAGTTGGGGTCCCAGTCCGCCGGGTCGTTGAAGGAGTCCTGCGACCGCTTGCGGTTGCCCATCCCCGAGCTCAGGTGGGACCCCCCAGACCCGGTGCGCGGTGCGCCCGGGTTCGAGCCCGCGCCGTCGCCGTCGTGCTCCATCTCCCCGTCGTCCCCGGGGACCCGGCCGCCGAGCCCGTTCGCGTTCGGCCCGCCCTCGTCCACGCTCCCGAGCGCAAATCCAAAGCGCGGCGCCGACCCCAGCGCGTGCGCTCCGCCGCCGCCGCCGTACGACGACGACAGCGCGTGACTCTGCCTCAGACTCTGCGCGCGCGTCGCCGCGTGCGCGGGCGCCGCAGGGGGCTGCTGCTGCAGCCCGAAGCCCGCGAAGGCGGAAGCGCCGCCCGCGCCCGCGGGGGGCGCCTGGCCGGCGGGCGGCGCGAAGCCG
>Ga0181560_10003059_pt1 | contig 15511 bp, 4 predicted proteins | sample 011ome_20_FD_133751 | JGI IMG/M metagenome (GOLD analysis project Ga0181560, IMG submission 133751) | Coastal salt marsh microbial communities from the Groves Creek Marsh, Skidaway Island, Georgia - 011509CT metaG (megahit assembly) | ecosystem: Environmental > Aquatic > Marine > Intertidal zone...
ACGAGAACGCGAAACCGAACGAGCGTTCCTCGCGAGACGTCACGCCGGCTTCTTCGCGCGACGCGTCGATGCACGGCTCGACGTCGTTCCTCGATCTGACCTCCAGCTTGGCGCGCCTCGTCAGGCCCGCGTCATGGAATCTGCCCGCGTCGCCGCTCGCGCTGGGCAAGGCGAGGAGCGGGAGCGTGCCTCCGTCGCCGGCGCGCGAGGCGGAGAAAAACGACGCGGAGAACGAAGCGCCGGAAAACGAATGGAACGAATCGAGCGCGCCGCGCGCGGGACCCGCCGGGCTCTTCGCGCGACTGGACGCGTGGGTGCGAAAGAAGATGGCGCCGAGGAAATGACCACGGGCTGGAACGCGAACGCGGCGGCCATTGCGCGTGTACATCACAAAAAATAGCTAGGTACTAGTAGTCTACCGTACGTACTACCTGATCGTAGCTACGTATTAGCTATTCCTTAGATCTTTCAGATGTTCCGACTCGGCGGCGGCTTTTTTCCTCGCCGCCTTGCGCGCGCTCACCTCTGCCTTGGTGAACTTGGATTTCCGGGGCACGCGCTCGAGGGTGACGGTCACCTTGAGCTCGCCCGCGACGCGGCCGAACTGCGTGAGCGGGACCCTCGTGTCCAGGGAGGCGGCCTCGCCAGTCGTCAGCGCCTCGGCGAGCGGCCCCAGGTGCAGGCGCCCGTACCCGATTGGGTCGTCCATCGTCAGCGTGTCCTCGTCCATCACCCGGAACAGCAGGTGCTCCTTGGCGATCACCGCCGGGTCCGCGGACAGCAGCGGGATCGCGGGCACCTGCGCGTCGCACCGCCACGTCGGGTTCAGGTTCGCCACGATGGTCTTCGTGCGCCACCGCGCGGGCTTGCCCATCACGCGGCTCGCCGGCGGCGACGCCAGCAAAGAACCGAAAAACGTCACGTACGGGTCCGAGTACCCGTTGATGTCCGCCGGCAGAAGGTTCTTGCCCTGCAGCATGCGGAACCGCAGCTGCCAGTCGCAGTGCTCCGTGTCGTCGTACCGCTCGTGGCTCGGGCGCAAACACGGGAACAGCCTCTGGAACCACGTCTTGCGTTTCTCGCTCTGACGTTTCTTCCGCGCCGCCGGCAGGCTCGGCACAGTCTTCGCGGCGCGGCCGCCGGACGACGCCCTCGACGCGGCGCGCGCGGAGAAGAGCGCCGAGTTGTCAAACTCTGACTGTTCGGACGGTTCCTCCTCCTTGAACGCGCGCGAGCCCGGGTTGGAATCGAGGTCGCCCCGAACGGAGCTGCGCAAGGAGGAAGTCTTGGAGAAGCTCGAGCCCGCGATGGACCCGGCGTCGCTCCCCGAGCGCGAGCGCGCGCCGCGGCGGGCGGCGAACGCCGCCGCGCCGGCGGCGCCGGCTCGAGGCGTGGCCCCGGCCTCCGCGGGGCTCTCGTCCTCGAAGTGTGTCACCGCGGCGTGCGCGCACAGCTCCACGGAAAGTCCCGCGCTCACCGGTTTGTGGTCGCTGGTGCCCACCTCTCCCGCCGCGCGCAGGAACGACTGGTCGCACCGGAACCCCTCCGCGGTTTTCCACAGCACGCGGTCGCACCACGCCGGCGTTCTTTGTTCCTTGTACGCGAACCCCTTCTCGCGCTGCACCTTGAACGTGGGCATGTGCGCCTTTGCGGGGTTGCCCTCCTCGAAGCCCATGAACGCGTCCCCGCGCCTGCGCGCCGCCGTGAGCTGGTCCGTGTCGAACACCGCGAGCCTGCGCGCGACGTTCGAGGGGTGCGCGGCGTGTCTCTCCGCGCTCGGGTCGGCGGGCGCGGAGGCTTTGCGGTGCACGCCGCGCGCTTCTCGTTCATCGTCGCGCTTCTCGCGCGCGTCGTCCGCCTCCGCGGAGAGCGCCTTGATCATCCGGCGCACGCGCTCCTTCGGCGGGTTGCGGTCCAGGCGCTTGGTGCTGGCCGTCGTTTTGGGCAAGCCCCACTCACAGCGGTAGTTCAGGTCCCCGAACCAAAACAGGTGGTGGAACGCCTGCACGCACTCCACCTTCTCGCCGAATGAACACCCCCCGACAATCTCGGCAAAGTCGTCGTTGCGCCGGCGCTCCATGTCGTCGTGCGCGGCGAGGTGCGAGTTGATGAAGCACAGCGACGTGTCCCAGACGCGGCAGGACACGCCCACACCCCCCTTGTTACTGAGCACGTGCCCGATCCCGGTCGCCTCCGTGCTGCTCCGCCAGCGGTGCGTCGCGGGCGCCACGTCCGCGCGCGCAAACGCCGCCACGCGCATCTGCCCGAGCGCGTGTTTGCTGAGCAGCACGTACGAGTCTCCCAGCGTGCCGGCCAGGCACGCCAGCCAGTCGCTCTCGCAGTCCTTGAACCCCGCTCTCGGCGCGTAGTCACCCTCTTGACACCCGACCACCACCATGTGAAACGCGCCGAACAATGACGGGGACACACCCTGTTCTTCGTGACGCACGTCCGGCGGCGACGGTTGCGCGTACAGCCTCTCGTTTCTTTTTTTGTTCGGCGTCTTCGAAGTGCTCTTCGCGCCTGGCCTCGGCGTCGCGTCCCCGTCCGCGTCGGGGTCGTCCCCGCTCTTCGACGCGTCCCGGGGGCGCTCGGGCGGCGGCGGCGGCATCGCCGGCCGGTCCACCGCGCCCACGTCCAGCCAGGCGCGCAGGTCGGGCGGCGGCGGCTCGTTGCCGACGTTCCACGTGCCCACCAGCACCTCCAGCTTCGGCGCGTCGTGCGCCGACGGCGCCTGAACGCACACCAGCTGCATGCGCAGGCGCCCACCGCCCGAGCCGGGGATGGCGTGGTCCGCGGGCGCGGGCATGCGCGCGCCGCAGCCGCGCGACCACGCGAACGGCGCGAGCGGGATCTTGAACGGCGTGCCGATCTGCGCGGGAACGGCGCCGCTGCCCGCCTGATACGCGTACGCCTTGACCACGAGGTGGTCCGTCGCGGGGTCCCCGACCCACAGCGAGGTGTGCGCCTCCCACGGCCGCCACCGGCCCTTCGTGGACGTGCTGGTCTTCTCCACGGGTCCGTCCTCCACGTGAAGCTTCAGGAACGTCTCGCCGCCCGTCTTGGTGTCCGCCTCGAAGAGGCGCACGCCCACGCGCCACGGCAGGGCGGATTTGGTGTTCCGGCCCGGGGGGACGCTGACGTACGCGCCGCCGCGCTTCACTGAGACGGGCTGGTAGAAGAAGTCCGCCTTCGCGCGCTCGCTCGCGGACTTGCGCATCCGCGGGCCGCGGTCCGGGGTGGTCGGGTCATCCGGCTCGGCCATCGCGCGCCTACAGGCGCAGGAGGCAATGCGGTGAAGACAGTAGTCTGGGAACTGGCCCGGAAATTCGCGGACGACGAATGACCGGGGGTCGTCACCTTCGAGAGTGTCATCAGTCAGTTCGACGCGGACTCGTCTCAGTGCTCGACGCGCGGCGGCGCACGAGAGGCGACCGCGGCGCCGAGATGCGTCTCTCACGGCGTTCCCGCGCGCTGATCTCGCTCGCGGTGGCGCTGGTTCTCGCAGCCTCCGCGCCCGGGACGTCGGCCGCCTCGGTCGCGGCGACCGCGGCGACCGCCGATTTCTTCAGGAACAGCACGCACACCAACAACTGGGCCATCCTGGTGGACACGTCCCGGTACTGGTTCAACTACCGGCACGTCGCGAACACGCTTTCGTTTTACCGCACGGTCAAGCGGCTGGGCATCCCGGACAGCCGCATCATCCTGATGTTGGCGGACGACTTCGCGTGCGACGCGCGGAACGCCTTCCCCGGCGAGATTTACGGATCGCGATCGCGCGCGGTGAACCTGTACGGCGACGACATCGAGGTGGATTACCGCGGGTACGAGGTGACGCCCGAGAACTTACTGCGCGTGCTCACGAACCGACACCCGAAAGGCACGCCCCGGTCGAAGCGCGCGTTGACGGACGCGCGCAGCAACGTGTTGCTTTACCTCACCGGCCACGGCGGAGACGAGTTCCTGAAGTTCCAGGACCAGCGCGAGATTTTGAGCAAAGACGTCGCCGACGCGCTGCACCAGATGAAACGGAAAAACCGATACGACGAGCTGCTGTTCATCGCCGAGACGTGCCAGGCGAGCACGATGGCGGCGCAGTTCTACTCGCCCGATGTGCTCGCGGTGGGCAGCTCGGGGAAGGGCGAGAACTCGCTGTCGCACCACAACGACGACGTCATCGGGCTGAGCGTGATCGACCGCTTCACGTTTTACACGCTCGAGTTCATGGAGGCGATCGGCGCCGGCGCCGGCGCCGACGCCGGGCGCGCCGGCACCGCGGACGCGTGGTTCCGGAGCCTGACCAAGGGGAAGGTGCGGAGCACCGCGGAGCCGATCGTGAAGAACTACGCGCGCGATTTGCGGTCCGTGCGCGTCACGGACTTCTTCGGGTCCGTCACGGAGGCGGCGCCCGCCGCCGTGGGGTACGGGGGCGGCGAAGCCGCGTTTCCGCGCGGCGCCGCCGAGGGCGACGCCGAGGGCGGCGACGCGCCCGTCGTCGGGTACGCGGAGGCGCGCGAGTCGTATCGGCCGGTGGAGGAGGTGCTTCACGCTTCCGATCGATCCATCGTGAGACGGAAAGCGAACGAAGACGAAACGCGGCCGTTCTCGACGCTTCCCGCGGGGAGAGTCGCGGCGTACGTAGCGTGCGTCGCGTTCGCGCCGGCGGTGCTCGCCGCGTCGCGCGCGTTGGAAAAGCACTTCTGACGGAAAGAAGACGTTTTTCGTTTTTTTTTTAGTGAAACGACGCGAGCTAGACGACGCGAACGAGGAGAACCGGCGAAGCGGTACCGAGTGTACCACGGTGGAGTCGTTTTTTGGATGGTACATAATGGAGTAGCTCACTTCGAAGGGAACACGACGTGCTGCGCGTACCGCACACGCGCTCGTGTCCCCGCGTGTACGCGTGTCGTCTCGCCCCTTTCGCCGCTAAAGGTTTTTTTTTTTCTGCGTGCCCGCGAAGGCGAAGTCCGCGAACAAGTCCCCGGACCGCGCCGGCGGCGGCGCGCGCGGCGCGGCGGCGGCGGCGTTTTTCGGCTTTTCGAGTTTTGGCGGCGTCGTCTTGCGCGTGTGCCGGCGGTCGCGCCGCTTCGGGATGTACGCGGAGAGAACGGCGCGTTTGGAGGGACCGGTTGGGACCGGGTTTCGGGTTTCCCTCGCGCCGAGAGCGTTCGCGTCGAGAGCGTCGTTCGTCTCCTCCTCCTCCTCGCCGTTCGTCGCGTCGTTTTCCCGTCGCGCGAAACCGCTGACTAAATACGCGGTATCGCGCGTCTCTTCGCGTTCGCGTTCCGTCGCGACGCCTCCCTCCCGCGCCAACGCCGCCACCTCCCGCGCACATATGTCGACACCGCGCGTCGCCGCCGCCGCGATCGCCGCGGCGGCGGCGGCGACGCGCCGCGCGTCGCGCGCGGAGGCGGCGCTTTTGCGCGACTCGCGCGCGAGCGCCTCCGCGAAACTCGCGGCGGCGAGCTCTCGCGTCTCCTCCTCTTCGTCCGAAAGCTCGAGGTCGGAGAGGCCAAGGGACGATGCGTCTGATGCGTCTGATGCGTCGTCGGATGACGCGTTCGATGATGAGGCATCGGAGAAGGCCTCGCGGACGTCCGCGTCGCCGCCGGCGTTCGTATCCGACGGCGCGTCTTTGCGCGCCTCCGCCTCCGCCGCCTCCAGCTCGGCTTCGCAAGCGTCCAGCGCCTGGGAAACAGCCGCCTTGGTCTCGCGCATACCCCGCGCGCGCTGGGGAGAGCTCAGCATCCAGAGCTCGCGCGCGCGAGCCCTCTCTGCCTTGTCGGCCGCTTCCGCGCGGCCGCGGAGCGCGTCCACGCGGTCCAGCATGGAGGTGGCAAGGCTGAGGAAGCCGCCCGCGACGCGCGCCACCTCGTCGCCGAGGCGCTCGCCGGGGGACGGCGCCGGAGGCTCGCCCTTGAGGAACGTGCCTCGCGAGGCGGCCGCGGCGGCAGTCTTCGCGGCCGCCTTCAGCGCGGTCGCGGTCGTGGCGGGAGACCGCGCGCCGTCGGGCGCGTCCAGTGGGGCGCGCGGGAGGAGCGGCGAGTCGAGCGACGAGGCGCCGAACGCCGGGGGAAGCGACGTTTTCGCGACGTCTTCTTTCGTCTTCTTCTCGCTCCCGTCCTTCTGTGCGAGGCAGCGGCTGTGCGCCGCGGCGCCTGCGGCGGCGGTGACGAGCGACGCTGGGTTCCACGTCTCCGGGCTCGGAGGCATCGCGCGAGACGCGACTGGGCGCTTCTCGCGCGGTGACGCGCGTCGCTTTCTGTCGGGACTCGAGCGCGTCATAAAACTCGACGCTGGGCTGTTTTCGCTGCTGACGCGCGCGCGTACAATTTCGCTCGCGGTGCGCGGTTTGAAAAAAGCCGCGCCGCGCGAGGGTTTCTTCGCCATCGCGCGCGCCTCGATCGGCACACCGCGTGGCGCCGGAGCACGCCGCGCGAGCACCGGGCTCCTCGCGACGCATCGGCCGGGCTCGTCGCGACGCGGACTCGGGTCTCGAGGACTCCGACGAGAGGCTTCCCTCGCGGAGGAAGGCCACAGGCGCGTTCGCCCGAGATCTCGAGAAGCGCGCGCGACGGCGGTACGGAGAGCGCCATGGGAGGCTTCGCCGAGGTCCCGCTCGAGTACCACGGCGAGGCGCGCGTGGTCCTCGTGGACGGCGCGTCCGAGCGCAAACGCGCGACTGAGAACACCGACGCCGCGGGCGGTGCTTCCCTGCGCACGGGCATACAGGGCGACCCGCGACGCGGGATCCTGACGTGGTCCATCACCGGCGACGACGGCGCGGCGATCCGCGTCGCCGAGACGTGGATCGCGGAGCGCGCGAACCATCACGAAACCGACGAAACCGTGAGCGCCGCTCCCTTGCCGCGATCGCACGTCGTGCGCGTCGTGTTCCCGAACGCGCTGCGGCCGATGGCGTGCGTTTTGGAGCGAACCGGCGACCCCGACGTCGCCGCCGTCGTCGCCGTCGTCGACGTCGCCGGCGTCACGCGCCGCGTCGCCGTGCCCTCCTTCGCCGCCGCCGCGCGGAGACGCGCGGGCCTAAACCCTAAAGCGGGCGCGCTCGCGGGCGACGCCGCGCTCGCGGCGCTGACGTCGCACGACGTGACGTCGCACGACGTGTCCGGCGCGCTGGCGCCGCTGGAGGGGCCCACCGCGATGTGCGCGGTGGGCACCAAGCTGGTCGCCGTGGGCGGCGCCAGCGGGCGCGTGGCGCTCTTCGAGTCCTCCGCGGCTTCGTTCGAGCCGGTGGCCGAGCTCAGGCCGGCGACGCTGGCGCGCCTGTGGAACGCGATGGCCGGGCCCGCCGCGGGTGCGGGCGGCGCGTCGCGCCTCGCCGTCCGCGGCTTGCGCATGATCCCCCGGGAAGCCAGGGACGCGCCCGTGTTGCTGGCGACGGTTCGCGAGGATTGCCATCTGCAGGTTTGGGACGTCACGACGCCGGCGCGGCCGACGTCGGTGATGGGCGCCGCGCTCCCCGCGAGCGCGGCGGCGGTCTTCGGGGGCGTCGTCGCCGACGGCGGGGACGCGCGCGGGGGTGGCGCGCGCGCCGCGTCCGCCGCGCACGTCGCGGACGGCTTCCTGGCACTCGCGACGCGCGCCGCGGATTCCGCCGAGCCCGCGCGCGGCGACGAAACGACGATCGCCGTGTACCGCCTGGATGTCGGAGGCCCGCAAGGCTCCGTCGCGGGCCCGACGGTGGCGTTTCACGCGTCCGTGGACGTCCCCGGCGCGGTCGCCGCCGTCTCCCTTTGCGACGGCGCTTTGTTGTCGCTCTCCGCGGGGGGCGTCGTCTCGGGCTGGTCGCTCGACGACCTCGCCGCCCGGACGTCGGCGGCGACGACGCCCGAAGGCGCCGGGCCGGCGGCGTTCGGCCTGGACGACGCCGTGGACGCGCTCGCCGCGTGGGACGCGCGCAACCCGGCGCTCGGCTCGGGCGCGGCGTTCGCCCTGCTCGGGTGCCACGCGGAGGGAGACGCGCCGGGCGGCGCGCGCGCCGCCGACGTCGCCGCCGATCTGACCAACGAAATCGCCGCGCGGGGCGCTGCGGACGCCGCCGCGCTCCGCGACGCGCTCGCCACGCTGCGCTGGCCGCGTGCGGGCGCCGCCGAGGGGCGCGGGGGCGTGCTCGCCGCGGCCACGGCGGCGGTGCTCCGCGCGGCGGGCGGCCCCGACGCGCCCGCCGCCGCCGCCGTGGCGGCGTGGGCGGCGCTGGCGCCCGCGTACGCCGCGGCGTGGCGCGCGCGGAACGCGCCGCTGGGCCTCGTCGCGGCGGACGCCGGCGGCGGCGACGCCGCGATCGTCGTGCGGCGCGGGAGCGTGGGCGTCGCGCGACCGCTGGACGACGTCGAGGCGTTCATCGCGCGCGCGTGTATCGAGGGGGGCTCGGGGTCGGAGTCCCCCGCCGCGCAGGCGCTCGCGCTCGGCGCCGCGCTGGACGCGCGGCTTGGCGCGCCCGCCAGCCGCGCGCTGGACCTCGCCGCCTCGGGCTTCGGCTCCGCGAAGGACGACGACGCCGAGGCGCGCGGTGCGCTCGCCGACGCCGCCGCCGAGGCGCGCGCGGGCGGCGCCGCCGAGGACTGGCTGGACGCCGCCGCCGCGTGCGCGTTTGGGCGCGTCGCGCCCGCGCCCGGCGGGGGCGTCGACGACGTCGCGCGCGCGGCGCTCGCGGCGCGGCGCGCCGAGCAGAGGCGCGCGGCGGCGGCGACGCGCGCCGCGGTGGCGCGGCTGCGCGAGGCGGGCGCGACGCCGGCGTCCGCGGCCGCCGCCGCGCTGGACGCCATCGAGTGGCGCGCCGAGGATACCGAATACGCGCGCGGAGGCGGGACGCGGTGGACGCCGCACACTGAGGCGCAGAGCGCGAGGCTGCACGCGGACGCGCGCGCGCGCGCGACGCGCGCCGTGCTCCTCGTTCTCGGCGCGGCGCGGCGGATGGGCGCGCGCGTCGGCGTCCCCGCGGCGGACGCCGCCGCCGCCGCCGCCGCCATCCCGCGCGCCGTCGCCGCGCACCGCACCGCGCTCCTCGCGCGGTGGCTGGTGTCGACGCCGTGCGCCGGCGCCGTGGCGGCCGCTGCCGCGCCCGGCGCGCCCCCCCCCCTGGCGGCGGCGGTGGCGAGCTGGACCGCCGGCGCCGGCGAGGGCCCCGGCCCGCCCGCCGCGGGGGGACCCGCCGCCGCGCTCGCCGGCGTCGGGCGCGCGCGCGCGGCGGCGCTGGTGCTGGGCGGAGGCGGCGCGCGGCGGATACGCAATGGGAGCCAGTCACACCTGTCAGCGTACGAGGGCGCGTACGCGCGTGCCGTGGAGATCGGCTCCGAGTTGTACGCCGTTGGCGAGCTCGACGCGCTGGGCGCGCTCGTCGCCTCGGCGCGCGCGGCGTCGCCCGGCGACCCGCTAGACCCGGCGCCGGAGGCGCCGGCGCTCTCGTTCCTGCGCGCGCTGCGCGCGAGCGCCGCCTTGAGGCTTGAGGGCGGCGAGGGCGAGGGCCCCGAGCGCGCGGGATCCACCGCGCGCGAGCGCGCGCTGGGGTTCTTCTTCCGCGCCGCCTCCGGCGTCCCCGGCGCGCCCGGCGACGCGCCGCGCGGCGGGGACGCCGACGGCGCGCCGTTCCAAGCCGCCGAGGGGCTCGGGGACCCCCTGCTCGGCCACCTCGTGGAGCTCCTGCGCTCGATCATGTCCGGCTTCCCGGCGGCGTCGGCGCGCGCCGACGCCGACGCGATGGACGCCGCCGGCGCGGCGGACGCGGGTCCCGCCGCGGGCCCCGCCGCGGGCCCCGCCGCGACGGTTCCCGCTCTGACCAGGCTGGAGTACTACGAGACGCTCATGCTTTTCTTCGAGCGGCTGGGCGCGGCGGACGCCGCCGCGGCGTGCGCGCACGCCGCGCTCCGCGAGGTGAGCGCGGCGTTCCCGGAGGACGAGATGGACGACGAGGACGCCGAGACACACCTGGAGCGAACGTCCGGAGATGACGATGACATGACGCGAGGGAACGACGACGATGTCGCGCCGAGCGCTCTCGGTCGCCGTCGCCGAGCGTCGCGTCTGTGGGCCAACCTTCTTCAGTACGCGTTGGACCTGGGTCAGTGGCGCGACGCGTACGCGGCGACGCTCTCCGTTCCCGGCGCCGAGTCGCGTCGCGCCGCGCTGCGCCGGCTGGTCGCCGCGGCGTGTGAGCCCGGCGCGCTTTCTCGCGGCGGCGGCGCGGCGCTCGCGTCGCTGCCGCTGAGCGGCGACCGGCTGGACGCCGTCGCGCGCGCGCTGGAGACGCGCGCGCGCGCGAGCGACGCCGAGAGCCTTTCCGTGTCTCGCGGTCCCGGTCCCGGTGCCTTCGAAAGCCTCGAAAGCCTCGAAAGCCTCGAAAGCCTCGGCGGGACGGGTCCTAGCCCCGGGCGCGTCCTGTACGCGTTGCGCGTCGCGCGCGGCGAGATGCGCGAGGCTGCGCGCGCGGCGCGCGCCGAGGCGACGCGCCTGGAGCGCGTCGCCGCCTCCGCCGCCGCCGCCGCGCGGCGCGCGCGCGCGGCGTTTGCGGACTCGTTTGCGGACGCCGCCGCGGAGGACGCCGGAGGCGGCCTCGAGCGCGCCGCCGTGGCCGCCACCACCGCGCTGGCGCGCGCGTTGGAGCGGCAGGCGGGCGCGCTGATGGCGGCTTTGAACGCGCTGCGCCTCTGCGCACCGGGCGAGCGCGGCGTCTGGGACGACGACAGGGTGACACGCGGTGACGCAGAGTCACAGAGTCAAAACGACGAAACCGTCGGCGCCGTCGCGCGCGCGGCGATTTTGGCGTCGGCGCGGCTGGAGCTGCTCGTCGCCGGCGCCGAACCCGCGGAGACGCGCCTCGGCGAATTGACTGAAAATCTCGGCGAACATCTCGAGACAGAGGATCGCGTAGGCGCGATCGTCCCCTCGCTGGTCGCCTCGCTGGTATCGCACGCGCGGTTCGCGTCCGCCGAAACGCTCGCGTGCGCGTGGACGGAGGGCGAGGCGCTTACCGACCTCGTGTGCCTCATCGCGGCGGCGCTCGCCGCGCGCGCCGCGCTCGCGCAGCAGGCGGACCGCCGTCGAGCGCACTTCGCCGACGCCGACTCGAATCATAATGATTTCGATTCGTCTCCCTTCGTCGCCCTGGAGTCGCTCGGCGCGCTGGGGCGCTCGTGCGCGTCGCCCGACGCCCGCGCGTGCGGCGGCGGCATCCTGGGCGCGTCTCTGGGCGGCGAGAGGCGCGAGGAGGAGGCTGACGCCGCGCAGGCGTGGGCGGCGACGCGCGCGTTTCTGGAAAGGCACGACGTCGCGCGGCGCAACTTCCGCCCGGCGGAGGCGGCGGCGCGCGCCGTGCTCGCCACCGGGACGCAGATCCGGCTTCCGCAGTGGCTCGCGGCGCGGTTCGTGCGCGGGCGGAACCCCGCGTTCGGGTCCGGGGCCGCGAAGGGCATGGCCGCGCGCGACGCGAACCCCGCGGCGCTCCTGCGCGTCTACCTCGCGCACAACCGCCTGGAGGAGGCGGCGAGGCTGGCCGTCGCCGAGGTGGCCGCCGCGCGGCGCGCCCCCGCCACGGAGCGCACGCGGAGCTGCGCGTCGTGGTTCCCGGAGCCGCTGCTGCGGCACACGCGCGAGCGCGTGCGCGAGGTGCGCGCGCTTGACAGCCTCGGGGAGGAGCTGGAGCGGCTGCTGGAGCAGAGGAGCAGGACGGCGGAGGCGGACTCCGCGAAGCTCGCGGCGGCGGCGTAGCGGGTGGTTTTTTTTATGGTTGAAAAAAAAAATTCAATCTCCGTTCGCGGCGCGACGTTTCGATTCGAACCGGGCTGTCACCTCTCTCACCTTGCCGAGATCGCCTCTAAAAAACGAAAACGGCGGACGACAACGGCTCTTCCGACGCGAGCCTTTCCCACTGACGCTCGCGCGGCGGAGACGCGTGCGTCGCGTGGGCGTATCGGCGGACCCCGCGCGAGGTTTTGCGCGGTGCGCGACGTAGACGTGTCCGAGCGACGTTCGCGCGGGCGAACATGGCGCGGTGACTCGGGACGTCACCCGTGGCTCGATCCCTCCGACGAAAAGACGGTGCCAAGATCTTCTCGCCGTGAGCGAACATGGCGAGCGTGGGTCCGTCCCCGTCCAACCCCGCCGGGGGTGAATCAGAAACCCCCCCGGGGGTGCGCATGATCATCGGCGGCTACGACGTGCGCTTCCCGTTCAAGCCGTACGCCTCGCAGATCGGCATCGCCAGCCGCGTCTTGAAGGCGCTCGACACGGGAACGAACGCGTTGTTAGAATCGCCCACCGGGTCTGGGAAATCGCTCGCGCTGCTGTGCGCGGCGATGGCCTGGCAGGAGCGCTGGAAGGCCACGCGAGAAGCCGCGGACGCGCACGGTGACGCGCGCGACGTGGAGAGGCACGACCGGTGCGCAGAGGCCGAGCCCACTGATCGAGCGTCAAAGCCCTCCGGCGGCGGCAAAAAGGAAAAGGTGCCTCGCGTCTACTACGCGACTCGCACGCACTCGCAGATCGCGCAGGTCGTGCGCGAGCTGAAACGCACCGCGTACCGGCCCACGATGACCGTCCTGGGGTCGAGGGAGCACTACTGCGTGAACCAGAAAGCCCGGAACGCGGCGATGAAGGGCGGGAACCTGGGCGAGGAGTGTAAGTCCCTGCTTGAAGCCGCCGGGCGCCGCAAGCGCGGTGGCTTCGAGGAGGACGAAGACGAAACCGAAAACGACGCTCCGGCGCGCTCCGGCGGGTGCGGGTACAGCCACGGCGCTCTGAAGCTCGCGGGCAAGGCGTCACGTCCGGGTGCCGAGCCCTTGGACATCGAGGACCTGGTGACGCTCGGGAAGAAGACGCGCGGGTGTCCTTACTTCGCGGCGAAACACGCGCACGAAACCGCCGAGCTCGTTTTTTGCCCGTACAACTACCTGCTGGACCCGTCCGTCCGCGCGGCGATGGACGTGGACGTCGCCGGCGCGCTGGTCATCCTGGACGAGGCGCACAACGTCGAAGACACTGCCCGGGAGGCTGCGAGCTGCGACGTGCACTTGCACGACCTGCGAGCGGCGGCGGAGGAGTTCGAGCGCGTCGCGGCGGCGGAAGCCGCCGACGCGGCTTCCCCCCGCGGGCCCGACGTTTCCGCCGCCGACGGCGCCGCGGCGACTTCGCCCGACGTTTCCGGGCATCGCGCGCGAGACTCGGGCCACGCGCTTTTGGCGCGCGTCGCGGGCTCCGTCGCGCGGTGGCTGCACGGCGCGTCCGACCAGGACAACCCGCGGTGCCCCCTGCGCCCGCACGGCTTCGAGCGGTGGATGGCGGTGTGGTCGGGGGGCGCCAACGTCCAGAGGCAGCTCCGCGACGCGGGCCTCGCCGTCGAGACGCTCGCGTCCGTCGAGCGCGCGCGGAGCGCCGCCGTGAAAGCCGCGAACGACTCCAGCACGCCCGGCGCTCTGCGCGTGAGCGGCCACGCGCTGAAGACGGTGGAGGTGCTGCTGACGTCCGCGCGGTACGCGCTGGCCGGCGGCGGCGGAAACGTCGGGCGGAGCGCGGATGACTTCCGGCTCGCCGTGCAGAAACGGTTCGACGAGCCGGTTCCGCGGAAGCGCGGAAGCGTCTCGTCCGACGAAACGCTTCTGCGTGACGGAGGCGTCTCGTTCGACGCCGCGAAGGTCACCCTTTCCCTGTGGGCCTTGAACCCGGCTCTGGCGTTCGCGGACATCGCCGGAGCGCGGGACGAGCGCGGGACGAACGCACTCGCGCGCTCGGTGGTTCTCACCTCCGGGACGCTCGCGCCGCTGGACTCGTTCGCCTCCGAGCTGGGCGCGCCGTTTCCGATCCGCATGGAGGCGCCGCACTGCGTGGACGTGCAGACGCAGGTGTGGTGCGGCGCGGTGGCCGCGGGCGCGAGCGGCACGCGCCTCAGCGGCACGTTCAAGACCTCCGTGGAGTTTTCGTACCAGGACGACCTCGGGGGCTCGCTCGAGAAGTGGTGCCTCGAGATCCCGCACGGCGTGCTGGTGTTTTTCCCCAGCTACTCGCTGCTGGACCGCGTCGCGCAGCGATGGAAGAGCACGGGCGCCTGGCGCCGCCTCGAGCAGGCCACGGGGAAGAAGCTGTTCCAGGAGCCCAGGGGGGGCGGCGGAGGCGGAGGCGGCGGGCGAGGCAAAGGCCGGGGCAGCCGCGGGGGCCGAGGCGGCGGCGGCGAGAAAAACGCCCTCGAATCGCTTTTGTCCAAGTATTACCGCGCGGTGCGGATGAGCGCGGCGGCGGCGCCGCACGCGCACGCGGCGGCGCCCGTCGGTTCGCCGTGCCGCGGTGCCGTGCTCCTGGCGGTGTGCCGCGGGAAGGTCTCCGAGGGCATCGACTTCGCGGACGCGAACGCGCGCGGCGTGGTGGTGGTGGGCATCCCCTACCCCAACCTGAAGGACAAGCAGGTGGAGCTCAAGCGCAAGTACAACGACGAGAAAAACGCCAAGAACCGCGCCGGCGTCTTGTCCGGCGACCAGTGGTACTCGCAGCAGGCGTTTCGCGCGCTCAACCAGGCGGTGGGCAGGTGCTTGAGGCACAGGAACGACCACGGCGCCGTGCTGCTGGTCGACGAGAGGTACGCGCACGGCGCGAACGACGCGCTCGTGCGGAACCTCCCCAAGTGGCTCAGGCCGGCGACGCGGAAGTGCGCGGACTTCGACGCGTCCGTCGCGGGGTTGCGCGCGTTTTTCAGCCTCAAAGCGAAACACGCGCCGCCGGAAGCCGCGCGCGCGCCGCCACCGGCGAAGCTGCTCCCCTCGGTGGGCGCGGAGAAGGACGCGAAGGAGAGGGACGGCGGGGGCGGGAAAGGGGGCGGCAAGCCGAAGGACAGCAAGGAAGCCGCGGCGGATGCGAGACAGCGCGACATAAAGCGGTTCTTCCAGCCGGCGGCGGCGGCGACGGACGCGCTCGAAACGCGCGCGGAAGTCACCGCGCTTTCCGCGCCCGCCGCGCCCGCCGCACCGCCGGTGGAACAGTCTGTTCGGAAATCGCCGGCACCAGTCGCGGCGCCGCCAACGCGATGGCGCTCCGCGCCGGTGCCCGCCGTGTTCGCGCCGCCACGCCCCGCGCCCGACCCCCTGGTGACGAGCCAGCTCACGGACCCCCCGTCCGCGACGCGCACGCGCGAGGTCGCGGAGACGGCGCCGGCGGCGTCTCCGTCTCCGGGAATAGCGAAAAGCTTTCGCGACGGGTGCGCGGATGGTCACCTCGATGAAAACCCGGGTTTCGCATCGGCGCGAGGTTTGGAGCTCGCCATGGAGCTCACCGAGGACATCTTCGTTTGGGGCGACGACGCCGAGACGGTCGGGACGTCGCCGAAAAAAAACAGCCACCGATTACGATCCGCCGCGACGCCGGAGGATCCGCCGACGAACGCCGACCCCGACGAGCTGTCTGTGTGGGGCGAAACCCCGGGCACGCAAGGGTTCGGCGCACGGGGGTGGGGCGCGACGCAGCAGTTCCGTAACTTCGCGCCCGCGCCGGATCCGGTTCCGGAAACGAA
>Ga0181560_10003060_pt1 | contig 15508 bp, 10 predicted proteins | sample 011ome_20_FD_133751 | JGI IMG/M metagenome (GOLD analysis project Ga0181560, IMG submission 133751) | Coastal salt marsh microbial communities from the Groves Creek Marsh, Skidaway Island, Georgia - 011509CT metaG (megahit assembly) | ecosystem: Environmental > Aquatic > Marine > Intertidal...
ACGCACGAATGATGCGAAACTCTCTTCGATGGATCGATTCGACTTTCGCATCGCGCGCTCGAGACCTCGGTTTAGTAAGTCCTCTTCGCACACATTTCACCCCAAAAACATTAGAAGAGGTTGTTTTTCCTCGAGCGCCCTAAAAAATCGAAAAAGGAAAATCGCACGCGCGGAACGATAGACGCGACCCGCGCGGAAGTCTCGCGCGGACGAATTCGAACGCAAACGAAACCGCATCATCCAACGCAGGACGACGACGGGAGGGAGAATCTATAGGAACGCACCATTTTTTATTATGTTTGATAGCAAAACAAATTTATGAAGAAGATGAGGGTGCGAGAAGAGAGAAAGAGGAAAAAATGCAAAAAACGAAAATCTCGCGTTGTGGTGGGGGCGCTGCAAAAAATGCAGGAAAACAAAATACAGACTCTGTCTGCTGTGCAATAAAAAGAAAAAGAAAGTCATCCGATCGATGTCATGTCGCGTCAGTAGCAATAGTTTGAAAAGTCAACAAGTTTGTTACATTCTGCACCCCTGCGCAGAGGCTTTATTTGCTTTCGTCACTCGCGACGACGGATGACTGGAACAACACGAGAACAGAACGATGTGCTTCTCGCACGCAAAAACAAATGAATCAATTTAATAAAATACAATACACTCGACCGACCCATGGTAATCATCGGTACTCATCATTCACGCGCTCTCGGCTGCTGCGTTTTGCAAACTCAGATTGTTCACCAAGTCTTTTAAAGAGGCGACGTTGTCTTTCAAATCTTCAATCTCTTCGTCTTTTTCTCCCAAAAGCTCCAAGACGACGTTGTACCTCTTTTCGATTTCCTTGAACTCTTCTCGAAGCTGAGCGTCGGCCAAATCTTTCAACGACGTTTGACCGTGTGATTGAAAGTAACTCTCGTCTTCGCTCAACAAATACGACGTGAGCTCCTCGCTCAGAGCGTCTCTCGTAGCCTCTAATCGCTTTATTCTCGTGTTCGCGATCTCTAACTGTTCTGTGCGAGCTTGAAGTTGTCTCTCCGCGTTTTCTAAAATCTGCTGCACTTGTAAAGACGAGCCTTCTCCGAAGGAAGAGAGAGAGTCTAACGTTATAGGGGCGGTCCACATGGACGGTCCCCCTTTCCCGTTGCTTTGTTGGCTTTTTGCTGCACCTGATCCTCCCTCGCCGTTACCGGCGATACCATCACCGCTGCCACTACCACCGTGACCGCGCAATTCCGCCAACTTGGTATTCGCTTGACGTAATTTTTCTTCTAAACTTTTCACCGTTTCTTCAAATCGGTCTCGCTCTTCGTTCAACGTGCGATCAATCTTTTCCACTTTTGCGCGTTCTTCAGCGAGAAGATTCCGCAGCTGTTTCATTTGATCTTTGATTTCTTGTTCGCGCTCTTCTCGTTTGGCTTCTTTCTCCGCGATGTTTTGCATCACAGCTTTTTGCGCTTCGTTATCCTCCTCGCGCTGCGTCTTCATCTCTTCGCACTCGTCTCGTATTTTTCGAATCTCTTCATCTTTCTGAGCAATCTTCATTTTATGCGATTTCAAATCGGCGTTGATCTTCTCGCACTTTTCCATCGCCTCGAGTTTCAGCGCCCTTTCTTCCTCGGTCGCACTTTCAGCCTGTTCGATTCTCGCAAATAACACTGCCTCTACTTCTCGCCATTCGTTTGTTTTCTCGTCCATTAATTTCTCGTTGCTTTCGATTTGTTTCAACAGCGGTCGCGTGCTTTCCGGCATTTTTCTAGTCATCTCCTCCAAATTCTCCTCGGCTATTCTGCATCTCTCCTCGACTTCAATTAAGTCTCGTTTCAATCTCTCCTCTTGCCGTTCGTATTGTACAGTGTTGCGCTTGAGCGTGTGCTCTAAATCTTTCTTCAGCTCTATGAGATTGAACTCTCTTTCTTTCGCCTCAGATAACTCCTGCTCTAACTTGGCTTTACCAGAATTCGTGATGGATAAATCCGCGGTTTCTCTTCTCGCTTCTGCCAATTTATCCGAAAAGTATTGATTCTTCTCCTCTAAATCAGTTGTCAACTCTCGGTTGTTCATTTCGGCGACTTTCAAGTTTTCTTGTACGCGGACGAGTTCGTTGTTCCGTTCTTTCATCTCTTCGTCTTTTTCTCGTAACGTAGCTTTCAGCTTTTTAATCGTGCCTTCCATTTCCGACTGTTTCTTACTCAACACTTCGCCTTCTTTCATGACCTCGTCGATAATTTTATCCTTTTCTTTCACTAAATCCGAAACCGCTCTATTTTTCTCTAAAGATTTCTTCAACGTGTCTCGCTCTTTCGTCAAAGCGAGGACTTTCCGTTCGGCTTGAGCGACGCGATCCTTCATCTCTTGTTCGAGCTTCAAAGCCTCGTTTACGTCTTGTCTTTTCAATTCCGCATCGGCTTCGTTTTTTCTTTGCAAAGTTTCCTCTCGAGCCGCGAGCGCTTGTTTCGTCGTTTCGAGTTCTTTCGATTGTTCGAGATGTTTCGCTTTCAACGTCTCGAGTTCTCTCAGAAGCTCCGCGGTTGCAGAGCTACTTTCGTCGTTTGCATTGTTATCGACTGCTGCTGCTGCTGTTTTTGCTATCGTCTTTTCTTTCGTGCTATTACTAGTGGTAGCAGTAGTGCTAGATTTGCTCGTCGACTTTGGTGGTTGTGGTTGTGATGACGACGACGACGAAGCCGGCGTCCCTTCAGCGTCTCGTTTCTTCTCCGCGTCCTCAGCAACCACCGGCGAAGCTTTCTTCTTACTTTTCTTCTCCTCCATCTCTGCCTTTTCTTTCGCGCAAGCGGTGGCAGCGGCGGCGGCAGCAGCAGCTTTCTTCTTTTCGTTTTCTTCTTTCTCTTTCTGCGCGGCTGCGGCGGCAGCAGCGGCTGCGGCGGCAGCGCGTTCTCGTTCTCGTTCTTCTTCCATCTTCTCCTTCTTCTCCCTTTCCTTAGCTGCCGCGGCTTCCGCCTCCGCTTCCGCTTTCTCTTTCTCTTTTCTCTTTGCTTCTTCTTCTTTTTCTTTTTGTTCTTCTTCTTCTTCTTTCCTCTTCTTCTCCGCTTTCGCCTTTTCTAGTTTCTTCTTCGCCTCTTCCTTCTTCTGTTCTTTTTGTTCTCGTTCTCTTTTCGCATTCAGAATCTCCTCCTCCTTCTCTCTCGCCGCCTTCTCTTTCTCTTCCTCTTCTCTCACTTCTACCTCCTCTCGCTCTTCCTCTTTGCTCATCCTCTCCGCTTCCATGACCGTGTTCTTCATCGCCTCGTCCGTCATTCCTTTCATCTGTTCGTACGCCTCGTCCGCTTTCGATTCCAATTCTTTCACCGCGCTGGAGATTGTATCCGTCAGAGAGGAGAAGTCCGGAGCGGCGATTGGAAGCGAAGGGAGCGAGAATCCCCATCCTGATCCGTATCCTTGTTCTTCTTCTTCTTCTTCTTCTTCTTCTTTGTTCTCGCTCATGATGATGATGAATGATGAATGATGTTGTTGTTGTTGTTGAGCTTCTCTTCTGTTTTATTTAATCTGTTACGAGTTACAGAGAGAGTCAGTCACACACACGACGAGTGTCAGAGAAGAGAGTGAAGAGAGTAAATAGTAGTGTTCAGAGTAAATAGAAAAGTGTGAATTTGTGAGAGAGCTCTTTCCTCAAATGACGTTACCACCATCGAATACGCGATCGAATACGCGATCGACGACGGTATTTTCCAGAGTGCACGTGTACGATAACAACAACAACGCGCCAATCCAAAACGACTGGGGCCGAGACCCGCTGTTTTGGGCGACGGCGAAAGTCTTCGTGAGCGAGATTTTAAACTCCCGAGCGGTGGAGAATACGAACGATACCGTTTGGGAGATTGAAGATAGAAGAGTAGGAGGAGAAGAAGGAGGAGAAGAAGAAGATCTCGCCGCCGCTGCTGCTGCTGCTGTCGTGAATGAGGAAAAGAAAATCAGGAGAATACGAAAGTGCGAACTGTGCGGGGTCATCGTCGAGTTTACCACGAGGAAAGACTCCAAGATATTTCTCACCTTGGACGATGGGACCGGAGTGATTGAGTGCGTGATTTGGGCGCCTTCGACGATGACTTCAAAAGCAACCTCAGAAGCCATCGTCGATGACCACGAGGAAGAGGAAAACTATAACCTCAACCAAGTGGAGCGAGACCCGTTCGGGAGGATAGTCGCCGACGATGGCGTGTTACTTCTCCACGGAAAACTTCGTCTCGGCGAAACCGTCTTTGTTCAAGGTCGGGTGAGTTTATACAACGGCGAGAAGCAAATAGTCGTAAACTCGATGCAGATGATATGCGAAAAAGAAGGATTAGCGAGGGAGAGAGATTTAGAGAGTTTGTTTTGGTTAGACGTGGTCGAGCAAAGGATGGATAAAGGCTATTGATGTTGTAAAAGTATGCTGGTTTAGTAGAGTAGTAGTAGTAGTAGTAGTAGTAGTAGTAGTAGTAGTAGTAGTTCTGTAGTTCTGTAGTGAATTTTTTCTTTTTTTTCTGCTTGGGTGTGGTTCTCTCCTCCTCCTCCTCCTCCTCCTCCTCCTCCTCCTCCTCGGTTTTTTTTGGTTCGTGGTTTCTCGACGACATTTTCACACAAAAGCTAAAGTTGAAAATCGCCATACTAAATAGAGAGAGAGAGAGATAATAGATTGAAAAAAATGGTTACTCCGTTGGTGAAAACGAACAAGATCAAGAAGAAACCCAATGGGTTCACGCGTTATCAATCCGATACCGCGAAGAGAGTTTCGGTACGTCTATTTTACGAGCGCATTTCGACTCCCCCCGCGATGGCTCTTTTTTCTTCCGCCTAAAAAAGAAAGGGCGAGAGAAAATGGGACAGAGGTCTTTTTTTAATCCGTGGGGGAGGGATAAACGCGCGTTTGCGACGCATAAAAGAGGGACATCGAGACGTATTCGAATGAAATGAATGTTTTTACGTTCATTTTAATCGTCATCTCGAGACGTTTTGCACGCTTGGACCCCTTTTTTGCGCGTTCGACGCGCGCGATTTTTCCACCCATTTTCGAGTCCGCCGAAGCCCTGTTTTGGTCTTTTTGCGCGTCTCTCTTCTCGCGTAGGAGAATTTTTTCTTCTCTTTCTTCGTCTTAAAATACTAACCGTCGCGTTTCTCTCTCCCTCTTTAACAACAATAACAGACGTCTTGGAGAAGACCGAAAGGTATCGATTCTCGCTTCAGACGTAAATTCAAAGGTTTGCCGTACATGCCGAACATCGGCTACGGTACCGCCAAGAAAGCCAGACACGTCTTGCCGAATGGTTTCTTGAAGTTTGTCGTCAAGAACGTCAAGGACTTGGATCTCTTGTTGATGCACAACAGAAAGTACTGCGCGGAAATTGCCCACAACGTCTCTGCGTTGAAGAGAAAAGCTATCGTCGAGAGAGCGGCGCAATTGAACGTCTGTGTAGTGAACAAGGACGCGCGCTTGCGCTCCGAAGAAGACGAATAAATTTCTTATATATTTGTTCGCGTATTCTTCGCGTGTTAGATTTTTTGTAGTAGAAGCTTAGTAAAACAGAGAGAGAGAGAGAGAATAGGGAGAGAGAGGGAAAGTTGTGTTTTGTAATATACATTATATCATGATGCGACGAGTGTGAATCTAAAATATCGAAAATCCATTTGAATATAAAGTATATAGTAAAGTACGCGCAGGAAGTACCATAAGAATAACTAGCTTACGCGGAGGCGAAAAGACTCACAAAAACGAACAAAAAAAAAACGCCAAGAAAATTTTCTCTCTTTTTTTTGTCTTTCTTCTTCATATTCCGTTTCACACGCAAACACGCACACGCGCGCGCGCGAGGAGAAAACGAATGTCCCTTGGCAGTACCGCCGCCCTTACCGCGACTACCAGAGGGAGGGGAGGACCACTCGATGAAGAAGAGAAATACCCATCGTTGGATAAACTGAGAGACTCGACGGCGATCGAGTCGACGAACAGTTTGGATTTGAATAACGGAAAAAGCGACGAAACGACGAAAAGGAGAAAAAAGTCGATTTTAGAGGAGTGCGCCGATGTCGTCTTGAACTCGACACGCCGCGACGGAGACGGAAACAACAACAACGACGACGACGAGAAGGAAGTGTCTGAACTACAAATCGCGTATCACGTGAAAAGACTGGCCGAGTTAGCCGCAGCGCCGTTTTTATCGTCGTCGTCGTCGTCGTCGTCGTCGGGAAAAAAAGATGTCGTTTTCGTCGTCGCTGGTAAAGGGGGTGACGAAAATAACGGCCACCACCACCACCACCACGAAGAGAACGGCGCAGAAAAGGATGATAACATCAATAACAAAGAAAAAGAACAACAACAGAATTTCAGGGGGATTCAAACGAACGAGGAAGCTGATATCGTCATGGCTGTATTCGAAACGATCGCGGAGAGAGAATCGGCGCTGTTGAGGGAAACGTGCGCGGAAAGTTTGGGTTTACTCTCTCGAGCGTTTCTCGCCGTCGATTCAATTTATGAAGAAAAGTTATTAGAGATTGCGTTCGTTCTGTTAGAGGACGACGATCCAGATGTCGTGTCAAAGACGGAGAAACAATTTTCGGTCATTTGCGAAAACATAACGAAAGATTGCATCGATCGAATGCTGATTCCGCACGTGATTAAAGTGATGTTTGAAGAGAACGACGAACAGTTGCGAATATCTTCCTTGAACGTCATGAAGAATATTTTGATCGGATCGGGCAACGGAATTTCGTTCGTTGAAAATTGTTACCACGAAACAAACATTAGTAGCGACAAGGATTTGAAAACGATGGATGAGATGATTGGATGCCTCTCGAGCGCTTCCAAGGATAAAAGTTATCGCGTGCGAGAATCGTTCGTTCATAACGCGGTAGAAATAGCCACGGGATTGAGAGAGATAATACCGACGATAGATGAAGCATCGAAATTGGGCGCGATAAAAGCGCATTTGAAAGCTTTAGTCGATGGCTTTATTTTGTTGTGTGAGGATGAGAACTGGGCCGTTCGCTTCAATTGCGTGAAGTCACTCCACGCGATGGCAAAACTTTCCTCTGACGCCGCCGGCGAAAAATCTGCCGGCACCGATATCAGTACAGATACAGTGTTGGACTTATTTGAAAAGCTATCTAACGACGTTTCAAAGAAAGTTCAACTGCTGACGTCGTGCGAGCTCGGTAACATCATCGCTTCTCTGCTCCCAGGAGACGTTAACGAAGCAAAACTTTCCGGCATGATTCAGCAATATTGCGAAACTGTTCGAGAAATGAGCACGAATCGTAGCGGTACAAACGCAAAGGACGCTGATGTTGAACAGGTTCGGATAAGCTGCGCGAGTTATTTTGGTGCCATGTGCGAAAAGTTAGCCCCGATGGGAAAGTGGGACGATATTGTTGAAGCGTTCAGATTACTTTCTTCACCGCCGCCGACTTCTTCAGTCATGGACGAACACACTAACAATAGCGAATCGTCAAACTGGCTGTTAAATTCGAACGCTCACAAAGCGAGGCTTGAAATCGCAAAGTCGCTGCAAACGATCGTAAACTCACTTCCTGGTTCTATTGTGGTCAAGGATATTTGTCACGTGGTGGAAACAACGTTTCTGAACGATTCCAACGACGAGGTGAAAATGGTAACCATCTCGCAGCTACATCACCTCCTTCAAAAAAAGCGTGAAAGTACTTCAGACGAAAGTAAATGCGCATCTTCACCTCCTCCTCCTTCTCCTCCTTCTTCTTCTCTTGTGGGACGTTCTTCGTCGATAGTGAGCCTCTTGTCCTCGCTCGCGGAAGATTCTAGCGCATATGTTTCTCTTTCTCCTTTAAAGTCGAGGAAACCGGCTGCTGCAGATTCCGTGGGAAGTTGGAGAGTTCGACTCGAATTGGCCTCCGCATTGGGGAACATCTCGAACAACATGCCACCGTTGCAACCACAACCGTCTTCTCTTCTGTCCATATCTTTGAAGCTTTTGAAAGACCCGGTGAACGACGTGAGAAAAGCTGCGAGTTCGATGGACTCGTTCTATTACGTGTTCAAGAACAGTTTACCGCTTCTGTTTTCAGAACCGCCGACGTGGTCTTCGTCCAGTCGCGCTGAATACAAAGATGCTTCAAATGCAATCGAAAGTATTATCAAAATGGCATCGAGTAAAGTTTGGACGGAACGCAGAACGTTCGCGGAGTGCTCTGGACGCGCGCTTCTCGCTTTAGGCGAACAAGAAGAGAGAATACAAAAGCAAGACAAGAAACTTCTTCAAATGCAAAGCACGTTACTCACGAAACTGTGTTTTCTCGTCGCATCCGACGCAGTTTCGAGCGTTCGCTTAGCCGCTTTAGAAGCGTTGATCGAATTAATTTCTCGAGATAATTCGTTAGCGAACGATCCGATCATTCTTTCTTCGCTCAAAAGCGATGGAAACGAGGATGGTGTTGGTTCGAACGCAATCGTCGCCGAAGCTCGAGCGCGACTGTCAAACGTGATCAACGAGGTGAGCTTTTCGAAAATAACCGTCTCTTCTTGAGAAGGAATCGACGCGAATCAAATATAAATTAGCACGACAATGTGTACCACTAAAAGTGTACTATCATCACAAACTCTATAGATAGAAGAGAAAGAGACTAGCGCGGCTGCTGTGTATATATAAATATACTCAATTTGTACTGCTTTCTAAAAAACGAAACGACTCTCTTCTCTTTCTTCTCTCCTCTTATTGGTACACGCCAACTTCTGCAGCTCTCACTACTCGATCGTGTAATCTATACCCAGCTTTTGTCACCACGGCGACTGACCCTGGCTCCTTTTTCGTTTCCCCGACCGGGACGTTGAACAAAGCCATGTGTTCGTTCGCGTCGAACGGTTCGTCCACGGGATCAAATTTTACCAATCCGTGCTTCTTAAATCCGCTACTCAGTTGTCTTTGCGTCAACTCCACGCCTTCTTTAAAGCTTCTCAAAAGAGCTTCCAACTTACCCGCGTCGTTCTTCGCTTCTGTGATGATCTCTTCTGTCACCGTCGCGCACGCTCGATCCATGTTATCCGCCACGTCTAATAAATCTTTCGCGAAACCTTGCACCGCGAACTTCTTGGCGTCTTCGTTCTGTCTCTGCGTTCGCGTCCGTAAGTTTTCCATATCCGCTAATGTTCTCAGATGTCTTTCGTTCAATTCGACGATCAACGCGTCTTTCTCGGCCATTTCATTTTGTTCCTCTCCTTCTTGTCCTTGTTCTCCTTCTTTCTCTTCCCTTTCGCTTCCTGTTGCTCCCGCTGACTTATCGCCGTCGTTGTTGTCGCCTTCGTTTCCTTCTCGCGTCGTCGTCGTCGACGTGCTTCTTCGAGCGAGAGAAGTCGTGCTAAAACATCTGCTGCTACTTCTGCTATTATTATTAATATTATTGTTGATATCATTCAACACCAATTTGTTGTTTGCACCGTTGTTATTGCCTCCTCTGACGCCTCGACCACCACCATTACCGAAGACCCCGACGACGGAAGAAGAAGAAGGATTCGATCGATTGGAAAAAGACGCAACCGCTGCGGCTTTATCTCGACCAACAAAAATTCTTCCTCTGGAAGAATAACAACTACTCGAGGAGGAGCTCAGAAGAGAAGAAGAGGAAGAAGAAGAAGCGCTTCTCGCCGACGATAAAATCGAGAAGAACTGTCTTCTCGCCACTCGCTTCATCATCGTAATCGATCTTCGTGTGTGTGTGTGTGTAAAAATCTGTTTGTTTGTTTGTTTGTTTGTGTAAGTGCCGGCGTGGTGCGCGAGTCAAAAAAAAAATGCGAAAGACGAAGACAAATTTTTTTTCTCTTTTTTTCTTCGTTCTTCTATCGATCGATCGATCGATGTTTTGTTTCCTTCGTGCTGCTGCGCTGCAAAAACCTGAAAATTCACCTCCAACACAAAAACAACGAACAACTCTTCTCTTCTCTCTCTCCTTCTTCTCTCGGAGAAAATATGAGTAAAAACCGCGGGGGGTCGAACTCACCACACACACGACACAACGACCACCTCTCCAGAGCCAACCCACAAGTGTAAAAAACACCGCACCACTGTGGGATATACGCTCTGCTCTACTCGTGTGCGCTCGTAAACACACGAACTCGTTAGTAGTATTCGTTCTGCTCCCGTCTCCTCTCTGGATTTCCCTGCTCCCTCGTCGATACGCGCGTGATATAACATAATATAATATATAACATTTAACGCGATGAGCGAGGATTTCTTCTCTTCTTCTCCATCGCAACGCTTTTCGAAACCGGTGAATAACTATTGGACGTTCACTTTCCTCTTGCTGTTCGTTTTGTTTCTCGTCGACGGGTTCAACAGAGAGACCGATTTTGGATATCACAAAAACAAAAGAGGTGCGGTAGTAAATGTGGGCGGTGCAGGTGAAGAACAACAACAACAACAAGTTTTACTAGGAAGAGCGGCGGGTGAAGATTTTGTTGAGGATGATTTAAGTGCTGATGCCGATGCCGATGCCGAGGATAATCGATTACCTTCATTAAAAAGTTTCGATATCGCGAAAATAGCACAGTCTGAACTCGAACCAAATTCGGAAAACTTGAAGTTCATCGTCATCGAAGGTTTAATCGAAGGAGAAAAGTTGAGAGAGATTTTGAACGACTTCCCTCCTGCGCTAGACTCGACGACGTTGGCGAATAAGAAAAACGTGGAGAAGCGAGACGTGTTGAAAACCGGGCAGGTGAAAGGAACGTACGCGGAGTTGTTGAAAGACGTCGAGTCCGACGCATTCAGAGACGCGGTCGGTGCAAAATTTGGGATTAATTTAAAAGGATGGCATAATAGAGTGACTTTACGCGGCGCCTGCGAACCGAATCCGTGCGGCGGCATGGATAGCATTCACGTCGACCACAAAGCCAAAGCGGTTTCGGTTCTCATTTATTTAAACGAAAACACGCTAGACGAAACCGACTACCACGGCGGCGACTTGCTTTTCTTAAAGAACAAGAAAAGCCTCGACGATGCTAACGTCGTCGCTCGCGTGCCTTCTTTTGGCGGCACCATGGTTGCTTTTAGAAACTTTCGCGGCGTAAAAGGTCAGAAAGAAGCTATTCACGGTTTGCGGCCGTTCACGGGGAAGCGCAGAGCGGTCCAAGTAAATTGGTGCAAGAGTAAAACCTGTCAATAATGATAAATAGCGTTTGTTTAGCTACCTAGTAGTAGAGTGTCGTCGTCGTCGTCGTCTTCGTCGTCGTCGCACGTAGTATAGCATTTTTATTTGAGAGGAGTTTTACTCCATCTAGCGTATAAAGTCAAGAATCTAGAATCAAAAATGTGTTCTCTCTCGTTCCTTTTGTCTTTGTGATTGAGCGTTATAAAAAAAAGTTGAACGCGCACGCGCAAAGAAGAAGAAGAAGAAGAAGAAGAAGAAGAAGAATCATGACCACTCTGGCTGAAAGTTTTCTGGCGGATTTGGACGATTTATCCGACGACGACGACGACGACGGAGAAGAAGAAGAGGAAGTGAAAGAGGAGAAAGAAGAATTCGCAAAAGCCGGCGTCGTCGCCGTCGAGCACGGAGGAGGAGGAGTAAAAGAAGAAGTGAAAGAAGAAGAAGCGAAAGAACAAAACGGATCGAATAATAATAATAATAATAACGATAATAAAAGCAACAACAACTTCTCGAACGCGTTGGAAAAGTGCACCAAGCTGTTGAGCGCGGATCGATACGCGCGCACCGTAGGGGCCGTCGAGAGAGAAATAGCAAAAATCAAGAAAGAGGAGAAAGAAACAACAACAAGAGGAGAAGAAGACGAAGACGAAGAAGAGAAAAATAAAGATTTGTACAAGCTGATTTTAGACTGCAACGCGTTGACCGTAGACATCGACGACACAATCGTCTTCATTCACAATTACATCAAAGATAAGTATAAAAAGAAGTTCCCGGAGTTGGAATCGTTGGTGCCGCATCCGATCGATTACGCCAGAGTCGTACAAAAAATAGCAAACGAGATGGATATCATGAGAGTAGATTTGGAATCGGTGTTACCTTCGGCGACGATTATGGTTGTCACCGTGACTGGGTCGACCACAGACGGGAAAGAGTTGAGCGATGCGGACTTGGAGTTGACGTTAGAAGCGTGCGACCGGTTGTTGAAGTTGGACAACGACAAGACGAAACTGTTCAAGTTTGTTGAGAAAAACATGGAGAAGACGGCGCCAAATTTATCGCAAGTGTTGGGAACAGACGTCGCGGCTCGAATCATGGGATTAGCCGGAGGATTAGAACTTCTCTCCAAAATGCCCTCGAACGTCGTGCAAAACATAGGAAACGGGAGGAAGAAAAATATTGCCGGTTCGTCTTTGCAAGTGCTTCAGAAATCCGGCGACGTGAACGTCGGTTTCATTTTTCAATGCGATTTGATTCAAAAGAAAACGCCGCCGCCGTTGAGAGTCAAAGCGGTTCGATTGATTGCCGGCAAGTGCACTTTAATGGCCAGAGTTGACGCGTTTGGCCAGGATCCGACGGGCGAAACTGGGAAGAAGATGTACGCCGATATCGAACAGAAGATTGAAAAATGGCAAGAACCTCCGCCGGCGCGCACGGAGAAACCGCTCCCGGCTCCCGGCATGATTCAAAAGAAACGCAGAGGTGGTAAGCGCATGCGCGCGATAAAAGAGCGATACGGAATGTCCGATATGCGCAAGCAAGCGAACCGAGTGGGTTTTAACGTCGCCGAAGACGAAATTGGCTACGAAGGTGAAGGTTTAGGCTTGCTTGGTAAAAGCGCCGGCGCGGCTGCGGCGAACGGTAAGCTCAGATTCCAAGAGAAGAAGGCGAAGATCGGTAAATACGCGCAAAAAGGGTACAAAGGCGGTATGGGCAGTGGATTAGCCACTTCCGACGCCGGCTTATCTGGCATGAGCTCTTCTTTAGCGTTCACGCCTATCCAAGGCATCGAGTTGGTCAATCCAAACGCCGAGAAGGAAAGCCGAGACAGTCAAAGCGGCACCGATTCCGTCTTCAACGACAGAAGAGGATTCTTCTCGACGAAGAAATAATAGCAATAGATTTAATAAAACGCAAGAACGAGATAGATTTTTACTCTCACAAACACACTCTTGGCTCTGGTGAAGAATATCTCTCACAAAGAAGTCTCTCTTCTCTCTCTATCTTCTTCAAAAGAATACTCCCGCTTCTTTAATAACAACAAAACTTGTATATAATACGCGTTACTAACAACATCGTCATGTTTACATTATCATCATCATCATCCATCGCGTCTACTTCTTCTCCCTCTTGTTTGTTTAGGAAGAGGACGAATGCGACGACGACGACGACGACGACGACGACGATTCGCGGCAGAAGGACGACGACGTCTCCAAAAAAAATCGTCAAAACTCTCGTCGCTGCTTCGGAAAGCAGCAGCAACAGCAACAACGAGAACAACAACGAGAACAACAACAACAATAAACAGTGCACTGGATCGTGCGATTCGTGCGGATTAGCGAGAGATCAAATGCAGTGCGATGGAACCGGGAGAATTCAAGGCGGATTAGCTGCCGTTCCTTTGTTCTCGTGGTGGCCTATTAAAGCGTACAGACCGTGTCCCGGTCTCATCGAAAGCGGAGGAACGTACACGAGGAAAGGTCAAGACGTAGATTCCATCTTATGGGGCGAAAACGGGAGAGATTAATGAATGATAGAAAGAGATTCTTTTGTTTTGTGTATATTTGCGCTTATAATTATACTATACTACGTACCGTTGCTTTTATTATTCGCTCGCCCGCTCGACTACACGCGTCTAAATCAATATCAATATCTATATATCTATCTTCTTTTCTATAAACTACCATCATTAAAAATACCCCGCTACGTTCTCATCGTCGAAGAGGAATTCACCGCCATCGTCCCTAACATTCTCGACCCTTCGTATTCGTCGTATTCGTCGTCTTCTTCTTCGGCGATGAGCTGCGTAAAGTTGTTTGAAAATTGAGAGCCGATGGCTAAGTTTTGAGTCACCTCTTCTCCGCACGCCTGCAGCTCCGCGCCTTCCAAAGATTCTTCCAAAATCAAACCGTGCGTTTCTGGAACTAACGTGCACGTCAACACGGCTAAAAAGGCGAACAGCGCCAAGACAATCGATGGAAGTTCCGGAGAAATCACTCGCAAGAACAACACCTGCGGCGCGCTGATCGAACCGATGCGTCCAATCATCGAACACGACCCCAACGCCGCCGATCGAACGATAGTAGGAAACAACTCCGTGGTGTATAAATACACGACGTTGAAGGAACCGCTAATGCCGAATCGACCGACTAACGCGAAGAATATTCTCTGCTTTCCTTTCAAAAAACCGCTGATGAAGGCACCAAACCCGCTCAAACTCATCAAAGACATCAACGTCGTCCGTCTTCCGATGATATCCACCGCGAACTGCGCCACGATGTGCGAAGGAATCTCCACCAACCCGCTCAAGAAATTGTTCAAATATATCGAACCGGCTAGATTTCCCACGTTTAAAGATATTCCGTAATAGATTAAACCGTTGCACGCGAACACGAACGCCATGCACATCAATCGTAGCTTTAACTTCTTGTGCGGAAAAATCGCAGACACGTTGACACTTTCCGTCCTTTCCGGTTCTTTCAAATCCGGGAGTCGATCGAACGTCAAGCGTCCGTTTTTCTTCGCTAGAAACTCCAAAACCTCTTTCGCCTCGTTTGGTTTTCCGTTCGCTAACAACCATCGAGGACTTTCTCTCAAAAACGAAAACGTGAGAGCGACGTATCCGCACCCGATTACCCCGCAGAAAAAAGAATACGTTCGCCAACTCTCTCGCATCAAGTAGCCGAAAAACGACATCGAACAAATCCCGAGCGCCCACCAGTATTGGGTCCCAATCCCCATGATGCCTTTCCAGGAAATCCCTAACGGTTCCGTGCATAACACGAACGACGCGACGCCGATACCTCCGACGCCAAACCCGCCTATAAACACGGCTACGAAATATTGCGAATACGAATACGAAATGGACGCTAAACCGGAACCTAAAGATGAAATCAACACCGCGGCGTAAACTCCCGTTCTTCTTCCTCTCGCGTCCGAGAGTTGTCCGAGCACGCCAGCCCCGAAGAAAAAACCGAGGAAGAACATCGACGACGCGAGTTGTATCTTATATTCGTCTTTGCATATTAAACTAAACTCCGAAACGATCGATTGTTTCTCGTTCGTCCATTTCCACACGACGTTTTCTCCTCCTCCATCCACAGATGATGTCGTTCCGTTCTTGTTCTTGTCGTAATAGTCGTTCAGCGTGCACAGCACGGACAAATCGTCCTCGCTCGCTTTCGCTTTCTGTTCCGAACAGTACGAATAATAATCAGCTTCACTACCAACGAGGCACTCCCACTCTGGCGTTCGTTGCGTGAACACCGAGACCAGAGTCAAAAAGGCCGCCGGTAACCACGCCGAGGAGGATAATAAAAACTGTTTCAGCTGTCCTCGTCCAATTTGTCCGACGTATCCATCGAACGCTTCGTCTACGGTTATTTTATTAGTAGTATGAGTAGTAAAA
>Ga0181560_10003063_pt1 | contig 15490 bp, 14 predicted proteins | sample 011ome_20_FD_133751 | JGI IMG/M metagenome (GOLD analysis project Ga0181560, IMG submission 133751) | Coastal salt marsh microbial communities from the Groves Creek Marsh, Skidaway Island, Georgia - 011509CT metaG (megahit assembly) | ecosystem: Environmental > Aquatic > Marine > Intertidal...
CTCATAACCCGAAGGTCAGAGGTTCAAATCCTCTCCCCGCTACCACTTTCCCCTTGAATGCTCCGATCAACACGTTGGACCAGTTCTGCCAGTTTGGGGTGAACAGTTTTCCCAGCGCCCGATAGCATCTCAATGTACGGATAAATCGCACAGGATTCAGGTAACTCATCGCCCTGTTCAAGAATTTCTCGCATCCGACCTAGAAAAATAAACTGAAGCCATTGCTCAAGCTCAAGTGTGTCATAGCAAAACGGCATGGTACTGGCCAAAGCAACTGGGTCAGGACGGCTATCAGACCACAAACCCAGCTGCCTTAAACCCAGTTCTAATGCGTTTAAAGCCTCAATAATCGTTTCAGAGTGTTGATCCATCACGTGGTCGACTCAAGTTCCTGAAGCAGCGCTTCAAACTCTCGAGTCAAACGATGCTTCGGACTCATATAGACGAGAGGTTTGGCTTTTTCATGCGACTCACGCATCACGACACTCGACGACAGGGTGGTTTTCGAGACCGGTAGAGAGTCTGCTTTGAGTTCATTGATTAACTGCTGAGGTAACTTAGCACGCGCAGGAACTTGATTAGGAACAATCGCCTCAAGAGTGAGTTCAGGATTGTGATCGGCTTTCATTTCTTCAATAGTTTCAGTGAGTTGATATAGCGCCTGCTTGGAAAAAGTATCACAATCGAAAGGCACAACAACTCGATCGGCAGCTATCATTGCTGACCGGGAAAAGAAGTTAAGCGCAGGAGGGGTGTCCAAATAAATTCGATCGAACCCACTCATCAATTCAGCGAGTGCTTCCTTTAACTTATACATTTTATAGCGGCTCTCAAGTTTGTGCTCGAGTTCCAACAAACCACTTCCAGAGGGCATCACTGACAAATTATCGTAGGCGCTTTGATGAATCAGTGCCCCGATTGGCTCCCTTGAGTACAGCGACAACTGATTTTGAAAAAAATCCTCAACACCAGGTAATGGCTCAGAACGCTCGCCCACGATGTAATGCGTACTATTACCCTGCACATCCAGGTCGACCAATAAGGTTTTCAGTCCTGCCTTGGCACTCGCGGCAGCAAGATTGACAGCAATACTGGATTTACCAACACCGCCTTTCTGATTAAAGACCACGCGACGCATTATTGCTCCTTAGGTGACAGTGCGAGGTTAACGCGACCATCGAGATCGATGATTCGTTGTGTTAACTGTTTTCTACTCGCATCGACTGCATCGATCACTTGCTGTTGCTGCTCAGCCTGCTGGGTCAGCCGCTCCACTTGCTCTGATAGCACTTCAAGGCCAATCAATGCGTTATTTGCGGTTGCCAGTTGCGTAAGTTGCTCGTTGATTCCCTCAACAACCAACTGAATATCTTTCACTGTCTGTTCTGTTGCAGCCTGCCCAGTATTGACTTGCTGCAATTCCAAATCGAGTTTCGCCAACGCTTCTTTTAATGAGCGCATTTCTTCACTCAATGCCATCACTGCTTGGCGTGTTCCAGCTACCGCGTCAACCCGCGTCCTTTCTGTATTGATTTGCTCACTGAGTAAGGCGACAGACTCATCCAACTTCGATTGCACTGTTTTTGATGATGCCTCGGCACTCGCAACGCCTCGCTGTAACGCTTTGACCTGCTTTGATAACGCGTCGAGATCTTTTGTCACATCTGATTTTAGGCGAGCCTCAACCGACTGCACCATTTTCCGCATTTGCGCATCGGATTGAGCCAGTTCTCCGATGCCTTGCGCTTGAGATTCATTGAGGCGCTGGATTGTCGCCTCAAGCTCCTTTGCCTGACTTTCTGCTTGGGTTAATGCAGCCTGATAGCGTCCCGCTTCTTCGAGACCAAAAAATGCCACACCAAAGGATAGGCACAAGCTCACAACCACCATCATCCACAACAGCCAGCTGGTTCCGGTCTGTTTTGGTTTTTCAGCCCTCTGAGGACGCGGGCTTTCGGGCTTCGCTTCAGGGCGAATTGACTCCTTAAGATCGGGTACTGCAATCGGAGTATTCAGATCATCATTAAATTGAGGTTCTTTACGAGTCATAAGCTTGCCTTGTGTACTCTCAGAGTTTACCGAATCCATCGATAAAACGAACCCATCATCGCCGAAAAGATTGATTTGTCATCTAAAGCCCCCACAATTGCATCAACCAAAACACACTGGAGGTCACCATGGCATTCGAATTGCCCTCACTGCCTTATGCTAAAAATGCACTGGCACCGCACATTTCAGAAGAAACACTCGAGTTCCACCACGGTAAACACCACAAAACCTACGTGGACAATTTGAACAACCTCGTTCCAGGAACTGAGTTTGAAGGTAAATCACTCGAAGAAATCATCAAAGCATCGTCTGGTGGTATCTTCAACAACGCAGCCCAAGTCTGGAACCACACATTTTACTGGCATTGCCTGTCACCAAACGGTGGTGGCGAGCCTACCGGTGAACTTGCCGATGCGATTAACGAAACTTTTGGCTCTTTTGAAAACTTCAAAGAAGAGTTCACTAAAACATCGGTCACGACATTCGGATCTGGCTGGGGCTGGCTTGTCAAAACAAGCAGTGGGCAATTGGAGCTCGCATCAACAATTGGTGCTGGAAATCCGATGACTGAAGGCAAAACCCCATTATTGACTTGTGACGTTTGGGAGCATGCATATTACGTTGACTACCGTAATGCTCGCCCAGCATATCTCAAGGCGTTCTGGGAGCTTGTGAATTGGGAATACGTTTCTGAGCAGTTTGCAAACGCATAATGCACTCCTTTGAAAAAGCCCGCTTCGGCGGGTTTTTTTATGCCCACTGTTTTCTACTGACCAAAAAAAACCCCATCCAGAAACTGGACGGGGTTTTTTGACCGTTGGGTCAGCTTACATCATGCCGCCCATACCTGGATCCATTGGAGGCATCGCAGGCTTGTCTTCCTTGATCTCAGTGATCATGCACTCTGTTGTGATCATCAGACCCGCAACAGACGCTGCAGCTTGAAGTGCAGAACGTGTCACTTTCGCTGGGTCCAAAATACCCATCGCGATCATGTCGCCGTACTCACCTGTCGCTGCATTAAAGCCGAAGTTGCCTTCGCCTTGCTTCACTTTATCGACAACCACTGACGCTTCACCGCCCGCGTTTGTAACGATCTGACGAAGTGGAGCTTCCATCGCACGCTTGGCGATCTGGATACCAACGTTCTGTTCTTCGTTGTCACCCTTTAGATCACCAACAGCTTGCAATGCGCGAATAAGAGTCACGCCACCGCCGCACACAACGCCTTCTTCAACCGCTGCGCGTGTTGAGTGGAGCGCGTCTTCAACGCGAGCTTTCTTCTCTTTCATTTCAACTTCAGATCCAGCACCGACCTTGATTACTGCAACACCGCCGGCTAACTTAGCTTTACGCTCTTGCAATTTTTCGCGATCGTAGTCTGATGATGTTTCTTCGATTTGTGCTTCGATTTGCTTCACACGACCCTTGATGTCGTCTGCTTTACCAGCGCCATCGATGATCGTCGTATTTTCTTTAGAGATCTGAATACGCTTCGCTGTACCAAGATCATCTAAAGTTGCTGTTTCAAGCGACAGACCAACTTCTTCAGAAATCACTGTTCCACCGGTTAGGACCGCGATGTCTTGCAACATTGCTTTACGGCGGTCACCGAAGCCAGGTGCTTTTACAGCCGCTACCTTAACAATGCCACGCATGTTGTTTACAACCAGAGTTGCAAGCGCTTCGCCTTCAACATCTTCAGCAATCAGAAGAAGTGGCTTACCAGCCTTCGCAACGCCTTCCAACACGGGAATCAAATCGCGGATGTTTGAGATTTTCTTGTCAACCAACAGGACGAACGGATCTTCCAATTCAGCTGTCATGTTGTCTTGGTTATTCACGAAATATGGTGAAAGGTAACCACGGTCGAACTGCATTCCTTCAACCACGTCGAGTTCATCATCAAAACCCGAACCTTCTTCAACAGTGATCACGCCATCTTTACCAACTTTTTCCATGGCTTCGGCAATGATCGCACCAACACCTGCATCAGAGTTTGCGGAAATCGTACCGACCTGAGCAACCGCCTTTGAGTCTTCACATGGCTTCGCCATGCCGCCAATCGCTTCGACAGCAGATTTCACTGCTTTGTCGATACCGCGCTTGAGATCCATTGGGTTCATGCCCGCAGCAACTGACTTCAAGCCTTCGTTAACGATCGCTTGTGCGAGGACTGTCGCAGTAGTTGTACCGTCACCAGCAACATCAGAAGTTTGTGAAGCAACTTCCTTCACCATCTGCGCACCCATGTTTTCGAACTTATCTGCAAGCTCGATTTCTTTGGCAACAGACACACCGTCTTTCGTTACCGTTGGCGCACCGAATGACTTGTCCAAAACAACGTTACGACCCTTAGGGCCAAGCGTTGTTTTTACAGCGTCTGCCAGAATGTTTACGCCAGCAAGCATACCCTGACGGGCAGCATCACCAAATTTTACGTCTTTAGCTGTCATGTCTAAAAAATCCTTTCTTCAGGGGTCTTACTTTTCGATTACGCCAAGAATTTCTGATTCATTCATAATCAGAAGTTCTTCACCGTCTACCTTGATTGTGTTTGATCCTGAATACTGACCAAACACGACTTTGTCGCCAACAGATACCGACATCGCACGGACATCGCCGTTGTCGAGTGGTTTACCTGTTCCAACAGCAACAATTTCACCCTGATTTGGCTTTTCAGCCGCACTACCAGGAAGCACGATGCCGCCTGCTGTTTTTGTTTCCTCTTCCATGCGACGAATAACGACGCGATCTTGGAGTGGACGAATGTTCATTTGCTGATATCTCCGCTTAATGACAATGAACTCAGGCTTAAGCCTATCCTCGACCCACCCAACCCAATGAGTTGGAACGCTTTCCTTAGCTCACCTGTGGGGGGTTAACCGCCAGGGACTACCTGTCCCCAGGACAACCCCGTTGATGGAGACGCGTTTATTTTTTTCAACAGTCGAACTAAAAATTTCTATCATCGACTCGATGAAATTCACCCTCGATGACAATTTTGTCGCGATACCGATCGATTAATCTGAAGAGAAGCCACTGACGGGTCTGAGGAATTAATAATGCGAACCCCACGGCATCGGTCACAAAACCGGGCGTAAGTAAAAGAGCCCCGCCGACTGCAATCATCACACCACTCACGAGTTCAGATGCCGGAATCGATCCTTCATCCATCTTGCGTCGCGCACTCAGCAACGTCGAGAGCCCCTGACGCTTGAGCAGTGACAATCCTAGAGTTGCAGTCAAAACGACAAGAGCGATTGTCGGCAATGCGCCAATCCAACCACCGACTTCAATCAGGATCCACATCTCAACGATAGGTACGAGCATAAAAATGATTAAAGGCATCACGATTCCTCCGAAAGTCAGGATACAGATTTGTCATTCACAAACCAAAGAGGGGTAGCTTTTTTTTGCAGTGCAACTAAACTGCGTACAAGAATATTGCATTGCAACAAAAACATTTGTGCAACGACACCACTGATACGGATTAAGGAATTCACATGGATCTTAGCGGCAAGGTTATCGTCATCACAGGCGGCGCCCAAGGACTCGGCCGAGCAATGGCACTGCGTCTCGCACCCAAAAAGCCACATATCGCTCTCATTGATATGAACGCGGACACTCTCGCTGAAGCAAAAAAACTGATTGAAGACGCGGGCGCTACAGTTTCCACTTGGGTTTGTAACGTGGCAAAAGAAGACGAAGTTGACGAGACCTTCGCTCAGATCGCAGCACAGACCGGTCGCCTTGACGCAGTTGTTAATAATGCAGGTATCACACGTGATTCATTGTTCTTAAAAGTCAAAGAGGGTGTTGTTGAAAAACGCATGAGCTTTGAACATTGGCAGCAAGTTATTGATGTCAACCTGACAGGAACATTCCTTTGTGGCCGCGCAGCTGCCACGGAAATGGTTAAAGCGGGCAACGGTGGATGTATCATCAACATTTCATCGATTTCACGTCATGGAAACATGGGCCAGACCAACTACACAGCAACCAAAGCTGGCGTTGCAGCGATGGCTGTTACTTGGGCTAAAGAGCTTGCGCGTCAAGGAATTCGATGCGCAGCGATCGCCCCTGGATACATTGGAACTGAAATGGTTCTTACGATGAAACCAGAAGCCTTAGAAAAAATTGCAGCAGGCATTCCAGCGAAGCGTCTTGGTCAGCCAGATGAAATCGCGCAAACCGTTGAATTTATTCTTGAAAATGACTACGTCAACGGTCGAGTCATCGAAGTTGACGGCGGCCTTCGCGTCTAAAAGACCTTGCCTTTCGGATCAAGCGACCGACAATGGGTGCTTGATCCGGACGGCGTATGACACTCAACGACACTCTTAAAACCTATCTCGACAAACGTATCTTATGGGTCTTCCTAATGGGTTGCGCCAGCGGGTTCCCTTGGGTCTTGATTGCTTCGGCGCTGGCCGCCTGGCTCAAAGACACCGGCGTCTCAAGAACTGACATCGGTCTTGTTGGTATTGCTTACGGGATCTACGCATTTAATTTCTTATGGGCCCCCTTGATTGACCGAGTCAATATTCCCGGGATTACCCGTATTGGCCAACGTAAAAGTTGGATACTCATCACCCAAGGTGCGATGGCCATATTGACTATCTACTTAGCAACAATCCACTCCCCAGCTGATTCGTTACTTTTAGTCGGACTCCTGATCTTTGGAATCGCCCTTTTTTCCGCAACTCAGGACATCGCGATTGACGCATTTCGGGTCGACCATTTTTCCTACGGAAGTCAGTCGTCCATACCTGCCGCCTCAGCGATGGCAACAGTCGGCTGGTGGGCTGGGTACTCCTTTCCAGGATATTTTGCATTTGCATATGCAGACACACTTGGTTGGAACACGGTCTATCTCATGTTGGCTGGGTGTTTACTGGCGTTCATGGTCGCGACCTGCTTTGTAACCGAGCCAGTTACTGACCGAGAGTCTCTTCAGAGAGACATCGAAGCGAGTTACGCACGAAGTGGCCAATCAAAAACCCAGCGTCTTAAGATCTGGTTAACGGTGACTGCCTGGGAGCCAATGGCTGACTTTTTCAAAAATCACGGGTTTAAGCTTGCCGTTTATATTCTTGTATTTATTTTCCTCTTCAAAATAGGAGAGGCGTTCTTGGGACGCATGTCGATCGTGTTCTATAAAGAGCTCTTCACGAACGAGGAAATTGGAACTTACCAAAAACTATACGGTGGACTTGCAACCTGTATCTTTGCGTTGATTGGCAGTGTCATTAACGTCCGTCTCGGCGTCACACGCGGTTTATTCATCGGTGGAGTGGCAATGGCGGGGAGTAATTTATTATTCGCCTGGCTTGCGATGGCTGGACCCGACAAATCCATCTTGTTACTGGCAATTTTGACCGACAACTTCACAACAGCATTCTCAACGGTCGCATTTGTGAGCTTCCTGACAGCACTCACAGGCAAAGCCTTCTCTGCAACTCAATATGCTCTCCTCGCTTCTATCGGAAATGCCGGAAGGACCGTATTGGCATCAGGCGGAGGATGGTTTGTGGACTGGACAGGCGGTAATTGGGCGCTATTCTTCGTGATTACTGCGCTGATGGTCATTCCCGGGCTCGTTCTTTTGATGATCATACGAAAACCACTTGAGCAATTATCAACACGCCACAAGGAATCCAATGGGTAACAGACTGACAAAGCTTTATACCAAAACCGGCGATGATGGCACGACGGGTCTCGGTGACGGGTCTAGAACGACTAAAGACAGCTCGCGTATTGAAGCAGTCGGCACCATCGATGAGCTCAACTCTTGGATCGGATTGCTGCTCGCAGAACTTCCCACTGACGAACCATTGATCGAACCATTAACTGACATCCAGCATCGTTTATTCGACCTCGGAGGAGAGCTGGCTGTCCCCGGATTTCAGTTGATCCAATCGAACATGGTGTCAGACCTTGAGATCTTGTGCGATCGGTTGAATCAAGAGCTCCCGCCGCTGAAAGAATTCATTTTGCCGGGAGGCTCTAAAACGGCCGGGCTCTGCCATATGGCACGGGCAGTTGCTCGACGCGCTGAACGCACCATTGTCACGCTGTCGAAAGAGGACACTGTCGGAGATGACTTAAGGCAATACATCAACAGACTATCGGACGTATTGTTTGTCATGGCTCGCCAACTCGCTCGACGTGATGGCGGTCAAGAGGTCTTTTGGAAATCAAAAAGAACACAATAAAAAATGCCCGGCGAACCGGGCATTTGACTAGAACACCAAGTGCCGAATATCACCCAGCACTTTACTCAGTATTGTCGTAAAGCGCGCACCATCTCCTCCATTGATCACTCGATGATCATAGGATAAGCATAGTGGCAACATCAGCCGAGGCTGGAACGCAGACCCATCCCAAACAGGCTGCATTGACGCTTTAGAGATGCCAAGAATCGCTGCTTGCGGCGACGGAACAATTGGAGTGAATGCCGTTCCGCCAATCGAACCAAGCGATGAGATCGTGAATGTCGCACCCTGCATTTCAGCAGGCTTTAACTTCTTGTTCTTCGCTTTGTCTGCGAGCTCAGATGCCTCAGCGGCAATCTCCCAAATACCCTTCTGATCGGCATCACGAATGACAGGAACCATCAGCCCATCAGGAGTATCAACCGCGATCCCAATGTGGATGTAGCCTTTACGAACAATCTCATTTGTCGCCAGATCGATCGATGCGTTCACTTGCGGAAGTTCAGCCAATGCATGCGCTGATGCCTTAATCAAGAATGGTAACGGAGTGAGTCTCACGCCCTTCTTTTCAGCTTCTGCTTTCATCGATTTGCGGAATGCTTCCAGATCCGTGATATCCGCTTCATCAAACTGAGTCACTGCAGGTACGTTAAGCCAACAACGTGTCATGTTGTCTGCAGTCAGCTTATGAATTTTACTCATCGGAATCCGTTCGATAGGACCGAAGGCTGCAAAATCAACTGGAGGAATCGGGGGTATTCCTGATCCGCCACTCGCAGACTGACCAGACTCTGCTTCCTTCAGTTTCGCTTTCACAAAGTTATGTAGATCATCCTTTGTGATTCGACCACGTGGGCCCGTCGAAGGAACTTTTGCCAAATTGACACCGAGTTCTCGGGCGAGCGCACGCACAGCCGGTCCAGCATGCACACTCGAGCTGACTGAAGGAACTCTCGCTTCTTCAACCACAGGAGGTTTAGGAGTCGGGGCTGGAGTAGATGCCGGTGCAGCAGCTGGCTGCTGAGTGGGTGCTGTCGCAGCCTGCGGCTGTGACCCACCCGTTGCTTCAACATCAGCGATCGCGTCACCTTGAGCAACAGAGTCACCTTCTTTGACAGATAACGCCAATACTTTCCCGCTGACCGGTGATGGAATCTCCATTGAGGCTTTATCTGATTCGAGAACGATCAATGTATCGCCCTCAGATACCGTATCACCGACACCAATACTGACCTCGATCACGGTGACGCCATCCGCGTTACCGGTATCAGGCACAACGACCTTTTCAATACCGCCACTGGATTGAGGAGCAGGCGTTTCAGCAGCAGCCGGAGCAGCTGGTTCGGATGATGTTTGCGGTGCAGGCGTAGAAGTCGTGTTTACATCACCGCCTGTCATTTCACAGATTGGATCACCTTGGACAACCTGTTGGCCTTCAGACACTTTCAGAGCAGTCACAACACCCGATGCTGGTGCAGGAATCTCCATGGATGCCTTGTCAGATTCCAAAACGATCAGAGTGTCTCCTTCGGAGACGCTATCACCAACAGAAACGGCAATTTCGATGACTGTGACGCCATCAGCACTGCCGGTGTCTGGAACTGACACTAATTGTGGAGCACCACTTGTCTCGCCTACTGACGCCTCAGCAGGTGCTGCTGGCTCAGGATTTTCTGCCGCTTTCTCGGTTACCGATTCTGCGCCCTCAAGCTCACAAATCGGATCACCTTCATTGACTTCAGCGCCTTCGGATACATGAATTTTTCCGACCACACCTGATGCATCGGCGGGAATTTCCATCGATGCTTTGTCTGATTCAAGGACAATTAATGTATCGCCCTCAGAAACCGTATCACCTTGTGATACAGCAACTTCGATCACAGTGACATTTGAGGCATCACCGATATCTGGTACACGAATCGTTGTCATGATATCCCTCCTTATAACGTCACTGGGTCGAGACGATCTGGATCAATGCCAAAGTCTTTAATCGCCTTCGACACAATCTTTGGATCGATTTTCCCATCCATCGAGAGCGCACGAAGCGCTGCGATTGTCACAAATCGGCGATCAACTTCGAAGTGTTCGCGTAGTTTTTTACGCGAATCAGAACGTCCAAAGCCATCTGTACCCAAAGTGACATAAGTCGTTTTACCCAAGAATGGTCGAATCTGCTCCGAGTACAACTGGATATGGTCAGTCGCTGCGACAACAGGCGCATCTGATCCACCCAACATTGTTTCCACATGACTGATGCGAGTTGTTTTCGCCTCCGGGTGTAACAGGTTATAGCGAGCAGCAGATTGGCCATCGCGGCGCAATTCGTTGAAACTCGTCGCGCTATAGACCTCGGCACCAACTCCAAACTCAGCAAGCATGTCAGCGGCAGCTTCCACCTCTCTGAGAATTGTTCCTGAACCTAAGAGACGCACGTTATGCTTCATCTTTGGAGCCGCAGGCTTTAAGAGATACAGTCCTTTAATGATGTCTGACTCAACACCCTCAGGCATATCTGGATGGTTGTAGTTTTCATTCATCAAGGTGATGTAATAGAAAACACTTTGGTTCTCATCGTACATCTGCTTGAGACCATGCTGCACGATCACAGCAACCTCATAGCTGTACGTTGGATCATATGAACGCTGGTTTGGAACCGTTCCCGCCAGAATATGACTGTGACCATCTTGGTGCTGCAACCCTTCACCGTTAAGCGTGGTCCGCCCCGAAGTCGCTCCCAACAAGAATCCTTTTGCTTGGATATCGCCAGCAGCCCATGTCAAATCACCCACGCGCTGGTGTCCGAACATCGAGTAGTAGATGTAGAACGGAATTAGTGGCTGGTTATGGTTTGCATATGATGTTGCGCACGCCATCCAAGCAGAGAAAGCTCCAGACTCGTTAATCCCTTCTTCGAGAATCTGCCCGGCTTTATCTTCGTGATAAGAGAGCACCTGATCCACATCGTGAGGGATGTACTTCTGACCTTCGGTTGTATAGATACCCAATTGCTTGAACATCCCCTCCATGCCAAAGGTTCGCGCTTCATCAGGAACAATCGGCACAACGCGATACCCGATCGTTTTATCTTTTACAAGCGTCGACAACATACGAACGAAGGCCATGGTCGTCGAAATCTGACGATCACCAGTTCCCTTCAGTTGTTGCTTAAATGCATCAAGGCTTGGGCAACCCAATGGTTCTTTCCACGCACGACGGGCAGGCAGATATCCACCAAGCGTCTGTCGGCGTTCCTGCAGATAGCGACTTTCAGGACTGTCAGGTCCCGGATTGTAGTAAGGAACATCAGCCAATTCATCATCGGTAATTGGGATAGCAAACCGATCTCTAAACGCCTTCAGATTATCCAGATCCAGCTTCTTCACCTGATGCGATGGGTTTGCCGATTCGCCAGATGATCCCATGCCGTAGCCTTTGACTGTCTGTGCGAGGATGACAGTGGGCTGACCTGTATGGTTCACAGCCGCATGATAGGCCGCATACACTTTGGTAGGATCATGACCACCGCGATTCAGCTTCGCAATATCCTCGTCTGACATATCAGCAACCATGTCTTTCAGCTCTGGATATTGGCCAAAGAAATGCTCGCGGGTATACGCCCCGCCCTTGGCTTTACAGTTCTGTAATTCGCCGTCGACGACTTCATCCATCACCTTCTGCATAAGACCTTGGCGGTCACGAGCAAACAATGGATCCCAATGACGACCCCAAAGCACTTTAATCACATTCCAACCGGCACCGCGGAACTGCCCTTCGAGTTCCTGGACAATTTTCGCGTTACCGCGAACAGGTCCATCGAGACGCTGAAGATTACAGTTGATGACGAAAATCAGGTTATCCAAGCGCTCACGCCCAGCGAGACCGATCGCACCGAGTGATTCCGGCTCGTCCATTTCACCGTCACCAAGAAACGCCCAAACTTTTCGGTTCGGCTGGTCAGATAGGCCTCGGTTGACTAGATATTTCATTACGTGTGCTTGGTAGATCGATTGAATCGGTCCGAGCCCCATCGAAACGGTCGGGAACTGCCAATAATCGGGCATCAGCCATGGGTGCGGATATGATGACAAACCATCACCATCGACTTCGCGGCGGAAATTATCGAGTTGTTTATCAGATAAGCGTCCCTCCAAGAAGGAGCGCGCATAGATCCCTGGGCTTGCATGTCCTTGGATATACAAAAGGTCTTGTCCTTCAGGATGGTCAGGACCTTTCCAAAAATAATTAAATCCGACTTCATAAAGAGTCGCGGCAGACTGGTAGGTTGCAATATGACCGCCCAAATCATCACCTGACTTGTTCGCCCGCATGACCATGGCCAAAGCGTTCCAGCGAATCAAACTTCGAATACGACGTTCCATGAACAAATCGCCCGGCATCCGTGCTTCGTTCTGCACAGGGATTGTGTTCCGGTACGGTGTGGTCATGGCAACCGGGAGACTGGCTCCTTCCTGGCTGGCACGTGCAACAAGTTGGTTCAGCAAATAGGCTGCACGGTCTGCACCCTCGTGCTGTAAAACTGACTCATAGGCTTCTAGCCATTCTTTTGTTTCGACCGGATCTTGGTCGACTGTTATTGGCGTATTCGCCATATCGTTCACCTCGTTGGGTTGGTTGGTGATCAACAACGCTTAAATTAAGTCGATTGTGTCAACTCCTTTAGGCGTCGCGGTTTCGTATCTGCAAGCCGTTCACGATCCAGTGATTCGCTCACAGTTAACATATGTTGACGGACTGCCCTCCTGGCTGCCGCCGGATCACGATCAATAACGATCGCGCGATAAATCGCCTCATGCTGAAGAGCCAGATCTTGTTTTCTTATTCGATCCAGGTTCAGTTCGGCCAAATTCTTCACAATCGACTCTTCTAACAACACAAAAATCGATCGCATAATGTGCAGGATCACACCGTTTTGCGATGCCTCTGCAATCGCAAGGTGAAACTCCGCATCTGCTTTTGCCTCGCGATGCAAGTCGTGAGAGCGAACCGCAGCCTGCAATTCGTGGTAGCGACGCTGCACATTGCCACGCGCGCGCTCCGTCGCGCGATCTGCTGCCAACCAAGCTGCCACACTTTCAAGCGCGAACCGCAACTCAAGAATGTCAAAAGTCCCATCCGGCGACCGCTGTATCATCGCCATCATCGGATCGATAAATGTCGACCCAACATGCTCAGCCACAAAAGTTCCGCCACCATGACGTCGCTGGATCAAGCCCCGCGCCTCAAGCTTTTGAATCGCTTCGCGTACAGTGGGTCGAGAAACGTCAAACTCTTCTGCAAGGCTGCGCTCGGACGGGAGCTTTTGCCCTGGACGTACTTTGCCCTCAAGGATCAATCGTTCAATTTGATCCATGATGACATCAGCTGCACGCGTCACTCGCGGAGTCGATAAATAACCATTCATGTAATATTCACCGGCAATCCAAAGTGGTCAGACCAATAGACTAACTGGTCAGACCAAATTTCGCAAACCGTTATACAAGTCGGTCTCGCGGCTCTTCCCCAGCAAAAAATGCATCGAGATTATCGAGTGCTCGATCACCCATCGCTTTGCGAGTCTCGCGAGTCGACGATCCCAAATGCGGCAACATGAACACATTCGGGCATTCTGCAAATGCCGGGTTGCCACCAGGTTCATTTTGGAAAACATCGAGACCTGCAGCAGCAATATGTCCTGAGTGCAGTGCATCAATCAATGCTTTCTCGTCAACCAAGCGTCCGCGGGCTGTGTTTACAAAGACAACACCTGGTCTCATCCAGCCGATTGATTCGGCGTTAATTAGATTGTCTGTCTCCGGGGTTGCAGGGCAGTTGAGTGAAATCATGTCAACCGCCTCAAACAGTGACTTCACCGTCGGGTGGTAGATTGCACCTTGCTCTAACTCGGCCGGAAGGCGACTGCGGTTGGTGTAATGAATTTCCATGTCGAACCCACGCGCACGCTTCGCTACGGTCTGGCCAACACGTCCCATTCCCACAATACCAAGCTTTTTTGAACTGACTTGAATACCGTTCATTTCGACGGGTGCCCAATGTTTCCAGGTTCCGAGGCGCAACATTTGATCACCCTCAAAGGCACGGCGGCTCGCACCAAGTAATAAAAGCATCGCAATTTCAGCGGTCGCATCAGACAAAACGTCTGGTGTGTTGGTAACAACTATTCCGCGCGCTTTCAGGGCCCCCAGATCACAGTGATCAACACCTACTGAATAGTTAGCAACAATTTTCAAACGATCGGACAGACGAGCAACAACATCGCTCGATAAAATCTCAGAATGGCAGATCATGAGCGCATCGGATTCGAAACTTCGAGCGACAATTTCATCAGCCGACATAATGTGGTCGTCATCGTTAAGCCACACAGAGTAGCTTTCGCGAGCCCTTGCTAACACTGGATCCACCAGCAATCTCGTGATACTCAAATCTGTCATTTGAACTCTCCTCAAATTGAGGTAGTCACATTGGCGGTTTCGGAAACAAGTTTCAATGTAAAAGTGGTCTGATCAGTTTTTTCGCAAAAACCTTGCAAGATGTGATTGAAATCATCAGTATTTACCCTTCCACGGATGGGATTCCAGTGCGCACTGCTGAGAAGCAGAAAAGGATATGCGCAAGAAAAAAATAGATAAAAAGGTAGTCCGATGAGCAAAAAACTCGATCGCCGTTCATTCCTGAAAGGAGCTACGGCAACAGCAGCAGCCTCCAGCCTCGGTTTCCCAGCACTTGTCAATGCGGCGGGTCACGGCCCAACCACTTTGAAAGTGCAGGCAGCTTGGGGTGGCGGTATTTTCCTTGAAAATGCCCAGTCATATGTTGATCGCGTTCACGCGATGGCAGGTAAAGATCTGAAAATTGATCTTCTTCCTGTGAACTCAGTTGTTAAGACATCTCAGATGCAAGACGCGGTTCACCGCGGTGTACTCGACGGTTGTCACTATGTTCCTGCGTACTGGTACTCGAAGTCTAAGACAGCTTCTTTGTTCGGTACTGGCCCTTGCTTTGGCTGGTCATCACAAGAAGTACTCGGCTGGGTCTACTACGGTGGCGGCCAAGAATTGTTTGACGAACTAATGGGCAGCCTTGGATTGAACATCGTTTCTTTCTTCAACAGCCCAATGCCAGCTCAGCCACTGGGATGGTTTAAAGAAGAAATCAAAGACGCATCGCAAATGAACGGTCTGAAGTACCGTACAGTTGGTCTTGCA
>Ga0181560_10003089_pt1 | contig 15420 bp, 5 predicted proteins | sample 011ome_20_FD_133751 | JGI IMG/M metagenome (GOLD analysis project Ga0181560, IMG submission 133751) | Coastal salt marsh microbial communities from the Groves Creek Marsh, Skidaway Island, Georgia - 011509CT metaG (megahit assembly) | ecosystem: Environmental > Aquatic > Marine > Intertidal zone...
AAGAACGCCGAGTTGGCGAAATCGTAGATGTACCACCCCACGAGCTCGCGCCGAAGCGCTTCCGGGTCCTTCGCCGGCGTCATGGCGACCACGCGCGACGAGTATTGAACAACAACAACGGCAACGAGCTGCTGACGTGGAAAATGTCGGACAACTGAGTGACAGCTCAAAAACCGGTCGACGCTACGGTTGCCCCCCCCGCCTTTCGCCCGCGGCTTTCGCGTCCTCGTCCCCCGCCCCGCCCTTCCGCGCCTCCTCCCCGAGCTCGAACTCTTCGTCGTGGTCGTCGTCGTCGTAAATCTCGGACGCGCGCAACTCCTTCTCCACCAGCTCGCCCACCAGCGCCGAGAGGTCGGCGACGTCGATCATCCCGTTTGCGTCCGTCTCGAGCGCCGACAGGATCGACCGCAGGTGCGCCTCGTCCTCGTCGTCCAGCGCGTCCTTGAGCATCTCCTTGACGTTCACGAGCTCCTCGGGCGAGATCTTGCCGTCGCCGTCCGCGTCGAGCACCTTGAACTTGGTGCCGATCTTGTCGTCCGCCAAATCCAGGTCCCGCTTCACGCCAGCCAGCATGGCGTTGACCCGGTCGTTCACGCGGTCGCACAGACGCGCGTCGTGGCTGGCGCGGAACCAACCGGGCTTCTCGTCCAAATCCGAGAGCTCCTCTTCCTCCTCGTCCTCGTCGTCCACGACCTCGAACGGGTCCGCCAAACGCTCGCCTCGAGAAGCGTCAGCGTCAGCGTCAGCGTCCGCCGTCTCGCCCGAGGTCTCCAGAGAGCCGCCGAAGCCCGCGCCGGAAGCTCCCGGCGGCGAAACCGGCGCCTCGGCGTCTTCGTCGGGGACGAGCTCGCCGGGCTCGGCGAAGCGCTCCTCCTCCTCCGCCGCGGCGCGCGCCGCCGTGTACGACGCCGTTTCGCGCGCGACGACGCCGTCCAGGGACTCGGGCGAGACCGTTCGCGCGTGGACGCGCGAGAACACAGACGGCTGCCCCTTCGCGGAGGCGGCCTCGATGGCCGCCGCCGCCGCGACGTCGCCCTCGGCGGCAACCGCCGCCGCCACCGCCGCGTCGCCGTCCAGGCGGACGAGCTGCTTCTGCACCTGCCGCAGCCGCTTGCCGTACAGGTCGAGCTCCTTGCGCACGAGCGAGGTGAGCTCCTTGCGCTCGACGCCCAGCGCGGAGACGCCGGCGAGCGCCGCGAGCAGGCGCGACAGCTTCGCGGCGCGCTTTGCGCGGCGGCCGGCCACGACGCTCTCCACTTCGTCTAGCGACACGGAGTCGATGCCGGTGTCCGCCTTCTTCTTGGCGGGCGGGCCGGGAGCCGCCAGGTCTTTCTTCGCCGCGGCGTCCGCGTCGCCGGCGTCCGCCGCCGCCGCGTCCGGAGACGCTCCGGCTCTGCTTCCGGCGTCCGCGCCGCCGTGCTTCTCGGCGGCGGTCACCGCGGCGCCGTCCGCGGCGAGCGCCTTGGTCGCCTCCTCCTTCTTGGCCCTCTCCTCGCGCAGAGCCTCCTCCTCCATGGCCCGCTCCGCGTTCTCCTCCTCGATGAGCTCCTCCTCCTGCTCGAGGAACTCCAGCTTGCGCGCCACCTGATCGGCGCGCGAGCTCGCCATCTGGCGCTCCTCCGTGACGGAGATGACCACCTCTTCCGGCAGCGTCGCGAGCGTCTCCTGGATGTCCTTCATCGCCGCGGCTTGGCGCTCCTTCGCCGCCAGCGCGTCCACGTCCTCGCGCGGGTCCCAGCTCACGTCGCCCGCGCCGCTCACCGTCTCCGACTCCTCGACGCCCGCCGCGCGCCGCGCTTCGGTGGTGATGGTGAACGCGCGCGACAGCACCAGCAGCGAGGGCGGGAGCTTCGCGTTCAGCGACAGCTCAAGCCAGTCGTTGATCTGGCGCTCCAGAAGCTCGCGGTCGGCGGTGTCCGCGCGCATGCCTCGCGCGCGCGAGACGCTCTGCAGCTCGGCGACGCTCAGGGACGCGACGCCCTCGCGGGCAATCACCTTGTCGTCTGACTTGAGCTCCTTGAGCTTGTCCTTGAGCTGCCGGCGCAGGTAGCTGTCCGTGCCGTACGGGGACAGGCCCACGAACTTGCACATGTTCGTGAGTTGCCCGCGCGAGATGTGGTCCAACGTGAACTCGTCCCCGAACAGACGCGAGAAGCGCGTGATGTCGTCGTTGGTCACCGTCGCGTCGCCGCTCCGCACTTTCTTCATGAAGTCGTACAGCTTGTCGGCTTTCTCGCGCGTGTACCCCGAGCGCGACTGCTTCAGGCCCTTGGCCATCACCTTCACGGTGTCTTGCAGGAACCGCGCCACCTCCAGCTTGGCTTTCAGGCGCTTCTTCAGCTCCTCCTCGTGTTTCAGCTCGTCCCGGAACGTCGTGGGCAGCATTCCGGGGAAGAGCTTGATGGCCACGGGCAGGAACACCTCCATGAACGGGATCAAGATGAACGCGGCGAACGGAACCAGGCGGAACACGTCCGCGGTGGTGCGGGTCATCTGCTTGCGCTCTCGGCGCGTCAACGGCTGGCCTCTCAGCGTCTTGAACAGCAAACGCGTGGCGATCTTGATCTCCACCCAGAGCAGTTTCGTGCCCGCCCAGTAGTGCGCCATCTCGTCTTTGAAGTGATGCCACCCGCTAGACGCCGCGACGCGCCACTCCTCGCGCGTCATCTTCGTCAGGCTCACCGCGTACGGCCCGAGGCTCACGAAGCTCTCCCACGCGCTCACCACTTTGTTCCACGTGCTCACCGCCTCTTTTATCTGGCGCTCCAAGTGGAGCCGGTCGATCTCCGCCTTCGCGCGGTCCAGCGCGTGCAGGTCCACCTTCAGATCCGCATCCCCCGAACCGTCGTCCCGCCCGGGGGACGTCTCCGGGGACACCACGGACGCGTCGCGTCTCTGTGCGGGCGAGCCGAGCTTCGACGTGTCCAGCGGGAACGGAGGCGCGGGGCTGGCAGACGTCGAGCGCGCGGGCTCGGGCGACGCGCTCGCCGCGAACCGTCGCGCGTGTCGTTCCACGCCGAACGCTGAAGCGGCGAAACCTCGGGATCTGTCGAAGGGGAAGCGCGCGCGCTGGGCGTGTCCGAGGTGGGACCCCGAGACGGACGGGAGATAGGAGGGGAGCTGATAGTGCGCGAGCGCGCCGTCGATCCCCCGCATCGATCGCGGGATGGTACCCAGCGACGCGTCGCCGCGCACCGCGCCCCCGAGGTCCGCTAACGAAGATGCCGGCATATCTCGAGGACGCGCCCGAGGCGAGCGACCTCGACCGCCGTCATCGTCGTCACGCCACGCCGAGGCGATATCCGCGGCGATGAGCTCGCGCGCGCGCTCCGGCCGCGTGCTGCCAGCGCGCAACCTCGCGCGCAACATCGCGGTGTAGCGCGGCTCTCTCTGAAGAGGTCCCCTCGCGCGACGTCACTTTTCGTGACAGGTTGTTCGTTTCGTTCGTTGGTGCTCTCTCCTCGAAATCGACCGGTAAAGTCAGGGTCAAAGTCACGTACGTCGTCGATGAATATCTCGCGTTGAACGTAAACACTTGAAAGTAAATTAAATTCGTCAAAAAAAAAAATCGGCGTGCGCTCCACCGCCACCGCCGCCGAAAGAAATCGGCGGCGGAAGGGTGCGCCACTTCGGAACGCGCGCCCGACTACAGCGCGTACTACGACGCCATGGCGACGTTTCTGTTGTACGAGTCCGCCTCCGGCTATGCCCTCTTTGAGGGGCTGGACATGGACGAGATCGGTCAGACCGCGGAGGCTGTCCAGGCGACCATCACGTGCGTCGAGACTGCCGCCCCTTTTTCTTTCTCCGGCTGCAGGGCGTAATAATTCGCCAATCGTCGGCCCCCGCCTCGCGCGCGCGCGTTCGCTCGACCCGGGAACCCGATCGAAAGACGAAGGGGTCGCTGCGCGCTCGCGCAGCTCCGAGGATTGTTCGGTTCCCAGACGCGCGCGCCGCTTCGAACCGCCAACCCCTCGTCTCGCGGAGGCGAGGGAAGAAAGCGTCACCGCTTTTTTAGGTTTGCGTCGATGTCGGCGGGTCGACAGGGGTTCCAGTCATGTTTTTTTGTTGAAAGCGTGTCTCCTCCGCGATCCGCTCATCCTCCTTCTGACCTCCCCCCCCCTCGGTCGCGTCGCAGTGACATGACCCGCTTCGGCAAGGTGGTCAAGCTCAAGGGTTTCAAGCCCTTCGTGAGCGCGGCGAACGCGCTGGGCGAGATCAACGCCATCTCCGAGTCGCAGTGCTCGGACGACCTGAAGCATTTCCTCGAGATGAACCTGCCCAAGGTGAAGGATGCGTCCAAGGCCAAGTTCAAGCTCGGCGTGTCCGACCCGAAGCTGGGCAACTCCATCGGCGAGGCCACGTCGATTCCGTGCGTGTGCAACGACCACATTGGCGAGATCCTGCGCGGGTGCCGCACGCACTTCTCGCGGTTCATCAAGGGCCTGAAGGACGGCGACTACGAGAAGGCGCAGCTCGGTTTGGCGCACTCCTACAGCCGCGCCAAGGTGAAGTTCAACGTGAACCGCAGCGATAACATGATCATCAACGCCATCGCGCTCATCGACGTGCTGGACAAGGACATCAACACGTTCATCATGCGCGTGCGCGAGTGGTACGGCTGGCACTTCCCCGAGCTGGTGAAGGTGATTGGCGACAACTACACGTACGCGCGCGTCGCGCTTGCCGTCAAGGACAAGTCGACGCTCACCAGCGACGGGCTCAAGATGCTCACCGAGATCACCGGCGACGAGGACAAAGCGAAGGAGGTGATCGAGGCGGCGAAGGCGTCCATGGGCCAGGACATCTCCCCCGTGGACCTCGTGAACATCGAGGCGTTCGCCAAGCGCGTCATCTCGCTCGCGGAGTACAGGAAGAGCCTGCACGAGTACCTGGCCAACAAAATGACGGCGGTGCGTCGCGTCGCCGGCGTCGCCTCCCGCGCGTTTTCGTTTTTGGTTTTTGGTTTTTGGTTTCCGGTTTCCGGTTTCGTTTTGGTCCCTCGCGCGGCGTCACGAAAGGCTGTGTTTATGATGATTATGATCACCTATCACAGACCTGAACTGAATATCCTTGATCGATACACTTCATGCACCACTCTGACACGCGGCCGGCGCCGCGCGAGGGACCCGGACCCGCGCGACTCGAGGCGCCCGACGAACCGCGCGCGCGAAGCGCGTCGACGCCCATCCGCCCCGAACGCGACTCGACTGACTCGACTGCGTTTCCCTCACATCTCTGCCTCCGCTCGCCCCCTTCAGGTGGCCCCCAACCTGGGCGCCTTGATCGGTGACATCGTGGGCGCGCGCCTCATCTCGCACGCCGGCTCCTTGACGAACCTCGCCAAGTACCCGGCGTCGACGGTGCAGATTCTGGGCGCCGAGAAGGCGCTTTTCCGCGCGCTCAAGACCAAGGGCAACACGCCCAAGTACGGCTTGATCTTCCACTCCTCGTTCATCGGTAAGGCGCACGCGCGGAACAAGGGGCGCATCTCGCGGTACCTCGCCAACAAGTGCTCGATCGCGAGCCGCATCGACTGCTTCTCCGACTTCCAGACCAACGCCTTCGGCGAGAAGCTCAAGGAGCAGGTTGAGGAGCGTCTGGAGTTTTACGACAAGGGCACGGCGCCGCGCAAGAACATCGCGATGATGCAGGCGGCGCTCGAGGCGGCGGGCCCGGAGTACGCCGCGGCGAACGGCGGCGGCGGCGGCGGCGGGAAGAAGCGCAAGGCGAGCGGCGACGACGAAAAGACGCCCAAGAAGGCGAAGAAGGAGAAGAAGGAGAAGAAGGAGAAGGACAAGAGCGCGAAGAAGGACAAGAAGAAGTGATTCGAGACGTCGTTTCTTCTTTTCTTCGGGGAAAAAAGCTTTTTCTTCGGGGGGGCGGATACGCGAGACGCGCGTCATGAAGCGCGGCGTCGGTGGGTTTCCGTCGACGCGATACGCCGACGCGGTGGCGCACGTTCGGGTTGTACGTACTAGGGACTTAGGGAGAAGGGGGATTCAATAAGCACACGTCACTCTGTGCCGATCGCCGCTTGAAGTTTTCGTCTCCCGCGACCACCCGCTTTCCACCGCTTTCGCGCCGGCGCTACGACTAAAACGCGCCGGATGATACTCTAAGTCGCGCGTCTCGCGTGTCCGGTCGCGCGGCGAGCGTGTATCCGCCGCGGCGCCGCCGAGAGCGTCTCGGTCGTGGCGCCGGGCATCACGCGGCTCGCGCGCGCCGAGGCGAGAAACGCGAAAATAAAAAAAATATGTCCTCACCGCTTGGCGTCTTCGTCCCACCGCCGCAACACCTCGGCGATGTGCGGCGCCATCGCGGCGGGCGTGTCCTGCGTGGTGAACCGCCGCACCTGCTTCCCGTCGGGAGCCACCACGTACTTGTAAAAGTTCCACATGATGCCCCCGGTGTTGGACCTCACCTTGAGGAAGTCAAACACCGGCGACGCGCCGCCGCCGTTCACCTTGCACTTCTTCATCACCACGCCTCGGAACCCCCGCCGCTCGGTAAACTCGCGGATAGCCGCGTTGCTCTTGGGCTCCTGCGCCCCGAACTGGTTGCACGGGAACGCCATGATCACCAGGCGGTCGCCGAACTGCTTCTTCAGCAGCTCGAACTCGTCGTAGTGACACCGGGTCGCGCCTCAGTACGACGCGACGTTCGACACCAACACCGCCTTGCCTCTGTGCTGCGCGAAATCGTGCGGCTCGCGGTTCACGTCGAGCTCATCCTTGAAGTCGAAGAACGTCTCGACGGAGGTCTTGGGCGCGAACGAAAACAGCGCGGCGAAGATTCCTGAAACCATCGTCGTGTCTCGAGGCGGTGGATTCCGTCCGCGGTCCTCGAAGTGCCAGACGCGGGCGCGGGGCGACAGACTCGCGCGCCGCGCGAACAAAACGTCGAAAAGGCTCGTGGACGGTTCACGTGCGCCGACACGCCACGCGCACTTTTGCATACCGCCCCCCAAGGTCTCGATTCGGGCCGAATGACTCCCCAACAGACCCAGAGCTTCGTGAATACGGTTCGGTCGAATCGTTCTTCGTTCAACGCTTCGTCCGTTTTGAACAGACCGAGGCGGTGCCCACTTTTGTTTTGCAGCTGACGACGGTGGAGACCCGCAGACGCGGCGGCGCGTCGGCGGTGAACGCGCGGTGTTCTGGGCGCGACCGCGCGAGAAGGAGAGGCGCGTCGCGATGGCGACCGCCGCGACGCGCCGTCGTCCGCGTGGACGGACGCTGGCGCGCCTCGTGACAGCGCTCGCCATGCTCGGTTCGGCGCGTCCGACGTCGGCGCAGGATGCGAACGCCACCAACACGACGAACGCCACCGCGAGCATCGCGCCTCCGCCGCCCGCGCAGCCGTCGCCCCCGCCGGCCGAGGCGACGGTGGCGCCTCCGCCTCCGCCCGCGCGCCCGAGCATGGACGAGCTGAAGGCGGCGGCCACGCGACGCGTGTTGGACATCCCGCGGTTCGTCAAGACGCAGGATGCGTGTCCGGAGGCGCTGCTGGCGCCGCCCTCCGTGCTCGCCGCGGCGGACCGCCGGTTCCTGCTGCCGCCCGGCCGGACCTGGGGCCCGCTGTCGTTCGAGCCCGCGGCGGTGACGGACGAGGACTTCACGAGGGAAGACGTGCCCGAGCCGGAGCGGTACCTGGAGGAGCTGATCGTGGATTTCGCGCTCGTCGCCGCGCCCGACGCGTCCAACCGGAGCTCCGCCGATCTGCGGCTCATGGTCCCCGCGCGCGCCGAGGAGACGGGCGCGGACGCGGACGGGGGCGAGGCCGTCACGGACACGACGCAGCTCGTGGTCGCCGCGAAGAGCTACATCCGCGTGCTTCCCGCGCGGAGCGGATCGCCGAGCGAGGTGGACGCGACGACGACGCCGTACCTCGCCATCGACCGTCTCCTCGCCGCCTTCGAGGACGACGCCATCACGACCACCGCCGACGCCGCCTCGGTCGCCGCGATCCTCACGCCGGACGCGCCCGGGACGTACGTCGTGCTCATCACCGCCGTGGACGCGTGCAACGCCACGTCGCACGCGTTCGTGAACGTCACGGCGCTCTGCTCACACGTGCCCCGGCCGGCGGTGGCGAGCGCCTCCGCCGGCGCGTCCCGCTGGGACCAGCGCGCCGCCGCCGCGCACGCGGACGACGCGCACCCGCTCGGGTGGTGGGCGCCGCGCGCGCTGGACGGCTCGGGCACCGCGGCCGTGGACGCCTCCGAGGGCGACTACCGCGCGCATAAGGTCTGGGTGGACGCCGAGATATGGGGGCGCGGGGACGCCGCCGCGCTCGCCGTCGCGACCGCGCCCGCGGCGTGGGACGCGGCGACGCCGCTGCGGTCGTCGCCGTTCTCGAGCTGGACCTGGTGGAACGCCGCGCCCGCGTGGACGGCGGGCGCGAACGAGGAGGATGGGTTTTTGTACCGGTGGACGATGACGGGCGCGCCGCGGGGTTCCAACGCGTGGCGCCGCGTGCTGCGTCGCGACGACGCGATCGGCGACGACGACGACGAACGCTCCGCCGCGACGGCGAGCGGCGCGACGGAGATTTTGCACGCGAGCGCGCCGGACACCGGCGAGACGCCGTTCGTGGACGACGCCGCGACGGCGACGGCGACGTTCGCGCCGGACGTCGTCGGGACGTACGCGTTCAGGCTGGACGTCTCCAACGTGTGCCACGCCGCGTCCGTGGCGTTCGAGGCGTCGTTCGAGTGCAACGCCGAGCCGAGGTGGGTCGAAGCGTCCGTCCGCGCGTCCGCCGACGAAAAAGGTCACCCGGGGTGCTTGGCGGGGCGGACCGTCACCGCGCGCGTCGAGGACGACGACGGGGACGACGTGTTCGTGACGTGGAGCCACGCCGCGGGGCGAGAGGGGTGGCCCGAGGAGGGCGCCGCGGAGACGGGCGCCGCGGCCGAAGACGCCGTCCCCGGCGCCGACGCCGACGGCGCGACGACGACGACGAACGCCAACGCGACGAACGCCAACGCGACGAACGCCAACGCGAACGCGAACGCCAACGCGACGAACGCCAACGCGACGAACGCCGACGCCAACGCGAACGCCAACGCGACCGCCGTCGACGTCTCCTCCGCCGCCGCCGCGCCCGCGCCGATCTCGGCGGGAGCGTCGTACGCTCGCGTCGTCGCGCGGACGTTCGCGGACGGGATCACGTTCACGGGCGCGCGTTCGGCTTCCGGCGGTGCTGTGTTATCGTCGTACGTCGGGAACATGACGAGTTTCCAGCCCGACGTCCCCGGGACCTACGCGCTGCTGGCGACGCTCACCGACGGGTGCACGGCGACGCGCGCGGAGGTTTTCGTGGAGGTTGCTTGGTCGGAGAAGTGCGACGCGCTCGCGGCGGCGGCGGCGGAGACATCGACGGCGGTCACGGTCCTCCTCTTCGCGCTCGCCGTCGCGCTCGTGCTGTTCGCGTCCAGGCATGTCGCCGCGCACCCCCTCGACCCGCGCGCGACGCGGGACGTCGCGGCGCGCCTGCGCGAGTGGGAGCGGCGGAAGGCGGCGGTGAAGCACGCGCGGCTCCGCGAGCGGTGGGAAGCCGATCTCGACGCGAGAGGCGACGCCGAGAGCGGTTCGCGGCTCATGGGCGAGGACGAACGCGAGCGCGCCGCGGCGGCGCGGAGGCGGCGACGCGCCGCGCGCGCGCGCGCGCGCGTCGCGCGGCGCGTCGCCGCCGCCGTCGCCGCGTGTGCGGGCGCGCGGGAGGAAAGTTCGCGGCTCGTCCCGGCGACGACGCACCTGTGGCGCCTGGCGTGTTTCGTGGGCGTCTTCGCCGAGGGGGTCAGTCTGTCCTCTCTGGCGTTCGCCGCCAACACGGCGCCGTGGTGGGGCCGGACCGTGGCTTCCGTCGGGCGCGCGCTGGCGTTCCAGCTGGACGCGCCCGGGGCGTACGTCGCGCGCGACGCGCTCGCCGCGTGCGTCGCCGTCGCCGCAGCCGCCGCTCTGTTCCACGCCGCGTACCACGCGCGCGACGGAACGTCCGCGACGCGCGACGCGACGGAACGCGCGGGTAACGGTTCGGTCAGCCGCGGAGACGACGCGAAAGAAGAAAACGATTTCGGCGAAAAGAATCGCGAAAAGAACGAAAGCGGCGAAAGCGCGTCGTCGTCGTTCGTCACGGGTTTCGTTCGTCCGTCACGGGTTTCACTCACGCGTGCGGCGCACACGAAAGCGAAACCGTGTGTGACGAACGCGATGAACGACGAATCGCTCGAAACGATGAGCGTCGCGTTCGCGAACACCGCGCGCGGATTCGCGCTCGCCGCGTTCGCCGCGACGACGCCGTTTCTCGTATGGCTCGTCGCCGAACCGTTGCTGGTGCCCACCGTGGCGTCGTTCGCCGCTATGGTCACGTGCACGCACGGCGACGCCCACGCCCCATTCCCGCACCTCACGCGTGACGACGACGCGCCGTGCTACGAAACTTCCGAAGCTGCCTATCGTGCCCTAAGCGCCGTCGTCGTCGCCGGCGTCGCCGCGCCCGCCGTCGCCGCGTACTTCGCGCTCCGCGTCTCGCCGCGGCTGGACCCGCTCGCCGTCGAGCAGCCGTGGCACGCGCTGGTGCGGCTCGCGGCGAAGTGGTTCCTGGCGGCGTTCTGCGTGCTGCACGGCGAGGGCGACATGACGCGCCACGAGCCGCGGGGGGGGGACTACGGCGTGCCCTCCGGCGCGCACCTCGGCTACCCCGCCGACCGCCACGCCGCGCGCGACCGGGCGCACCTGGCGGCGCTGGCGGGTTGCGTCGCGCTTCTCTACGCGCTCAACTTCCGAGCCGCGCCCGTGCGCGGCGCGGGCACGTCCCGGCGCGTGAACGCCGCGCGCGGCGCGTGCTTCGCGTGTGCGTTCTGGGTCGCGACGCTCGCGTTCTTCGTCACCACGCGCGCGAGCGCGCCCACCGGCGCCGGAGGCGCGGCGGGCGCCGAGCGCGAAACCGCCGCCGCGGCGGCGGCGCTGCTCTTCCTGCCCGCGTTCTTCCTCGCCGGGTGGCGCCACACCGCCGCGCGCGCGGCGCTTTTCGCGTACCCCGACCTGACGCCCGCGGAGATGCGGCGCGCGCCCGACCCGCGCGTGCGCGCGATGGGCGTGCTGGCCGGCGATGCCACGGACGGCATGTGCGGCGCGTTTGGGAATTGGGAGGGCCTGAGGGCGCACCGCGCGGCGACCACGGCGCGCAAGATGGCCCGGGGCGTGGACTACTCCGCCGCCTCCGAGGCGCTGGGCGTCGACCGGACCCCCGGCTCGGGGCTCAGCGGGCTCACCGACGAGGGCAGGGACGACGCCGCGGACGACGCGCTGGTGTGGCAGATCGTCATGCAGACGTACTTCGCCGCGGGCGGGTCGGGGCGCTACGGCGTTTCGAACGCCGCGCGCGTTTCGAGCGACGCGAAAGCCGCCTCCGGAGGGAAACCGTTTCGGCGGTTTCGCCGAAACCGCGGAGCCGGAGGCGGAGAAGGGCGAAACCCTAAACCCGGCGGTCCGTCCGCGGAATCCGCGAGAGCGTTCACGGTCGACCCGAGCGTGCGCGCGCACTTCTGCGACGCCGTCAGCGCGCTGGCGAGCAGCCCGCGAGGCGTGGCGACGGCGCAGAAGTGCTGCCTGGTGCCTCTGCTGCGGCGGGTTCTGCTGGACGACTCGCCCGCAAACGCGCCGGCGCGCGCGCGCGCCGCGGAGGCGTTCCGCGCGCTGGCGCGGTCCCGTCGCGGCGCGGCGCTGCTGTGCCTGTCGGACGACGATAGCTTCATGACCTGCTGGTACCACCGCCACAGGGACTGGTTCCGGGTGCTGGTTCACCTCGAGGCGCGGTACGGCCGCGCGGCGGCGGACCTGGCGCGCGCCTCGTACCTGCTCGGGTTCGGCGCGGCGCGCGCCGACGCCGCGACCAAGTCGGAGCGTTTTTCGGAAAGACGCTTCGACGCCCTGATCGACTGGAACGTGCGCAGGTGGCTGGATGACGGCGAACGCGGGCTCAGCACGACTAACGGGGGCGGGGACGACGACGACGGGCGCGGGTTCGGGGACAGGGAACGCCTGAGTGTCTCGGCGTACGCCAAACGCGCGCGCGTCTTTTTCGTCGATTCGCTTCTTCGCGTCGCCGCGCCCGAGTTAAGCCTCCGAATGCGAATCCGGCGCCGCGCGCGCGCGGCGGCGAGGCTGGCGGCGATCCGCGCCGAGCGCCACGCGCGCGGGGACGTATCCACCTCCGAGTGTCTCGCGCGCGTCGTGCGCGACGCCGACGCCGAGATGGCGGTGGTGATCTCCGCGATCCGCGCCGCCGGGGACTGGCTCGCCAGTCTGCGGGCGGCGCGCGGCGCGCCGGACCCCCGCTGCGCCGAGCGGAGACTTCGCGACGCGGCGCGGCGAGACGCCGGCTCGCTTTTCCGCGTGGGCGGGCTCTTCGGGTACCGGGACCTGTTCGAGAGCTGGACGCTCGTGGACGACGACGACTTTCTGGCGCAGACCGTGCCTGGCGCGCGCGTGATGGTCACCAAGGCTGAGTTTCTCGCGCTCCGTCAACGGAACGGCGGCGCGACGGACGGAAAACGGGAGGACGGGAAAAAGGGACGCTTTTCCGTTTCTTTCGAGTCCTTCGCCGAGTTCAAGGAGCGGGCGGCGGAGTCGCTGGCGACGGTCACCGCGGCTTTCGCCCGAGTGACGCGCCCGGTCCTGGAGACGGTGTTCGGGATAGTCAAGCGCCGCGACGGGGGCGACGAGAGCGACTCCGAGGGCGACGAGGACGACGAGGACGACGAGAGCGACGGCATGCTGAGCGTCTCGGCGGAGGCTGACTCGGACGCCGACCGAGACGCGTCGGTGACGGACTCCGTCGTATCCCGCGACGACGAGTTAGCCGTGTTCCGCGTGTACGACGAGCGGCGCGTCTCTGGAGACGCGCCGGATGAGACCCGCGTGCGCGTGCGCCCGAGCCCGATGGACAAGGCGCTCGACGCGGGCCGTGAAAACCACGGCGCGCCCGGGCTCCTGGAGAGTCTCGTGGCGTGCACGGCGCACCCGAACGCGCGCGTGCGCACGGCGGCGCACGAGGAGTTGCGCCGCGCGGCGGCGGGCGACGAAGCCGCTACCGTCGCGCGGCGCGCGCTGGCGTACTCAGTCACGGTGGACAGCTCCGTGGACGCCACCGGCCGCGTGCGCGCGCTGGAGTGGCTCAACGCGCTGGTGGTGGCGAGGCTCCGCGTTCTGTCGAACGTCGCCGCGGACGTCGCCGAGGCGCGCGAGCGCGAGGCGCGGCGTTTGGCGAGCGTCGCGCGAGACGGGTTGGGCCGAACCGGGTCGACGGAGGATTACGCGATGCTGCATCCCGGCTTGTCGGCGGCGCGGTCGCTTTCCCGCGCGGTGGACCTGTCCCTGGCCGTCGGCGTCGCGGAGGACGCGACGCCGTGCGTGGACGCCGTGCTGTCGCGCGCGGGCGTGGCCACTGTCGCGCGGTGCCTCGAGGACCGCGAGTCGTCGGCGGTGCGCGTCGCGGCGATTCGCGCGCTGCGCGACGCGTGGGAGACGCTCGCCGCCGCCGAGCCGAAGACTGACGGTTCGCACGACGCGGAGGGCGCGGATTCGCGTTCGTCGTACGCGCCCACGGCGATTACCGGGATGACGCCGAGCCTGACTCGAGCCGAAACCGACGCCACGGACGCCACGTACGAGACGAGCGTCCCTGGAACGGGCGTCCCCGACGCGAGCGTCCCCGAAGAAGGTAAAGAAAAAGGCGAAGCCTTCGGCTTTTCTTCGGCGCGCGAACCGATATCTACGCGCGCGCGTCGTTTCCTCGCCGCCGGCGCGTTCGCGAAGCTGCGCGGCGCGGCGGAGGCGGACCCGGACGCCGTCGTGCGCCGCGCGGCGGACGCGTTCCTGACCGACGTCGCGCAGACGGAGGGCGCGGCGGTTCTCGAGCTCGAGCTCGAGCGCGCGAGCGGCGCGCTACTCGAGCGCGCCGCGTGGTCGGACGCGCCTTTCGTCGAGTACGTCCGCTCGGAGGATGACGGAGACGTCGAAGGGGACGTCGAAGACGCCGAGGACGCCCCGAACGACGACGACGACGAGGATGACGAGGACGACGAGGACGAAGGCGCGAGCGGAAGCGGCGCGAAGAGCGTCGCCGGGACGGGCGCGGACGATTTCGCGACGACGACTGGATACGAGACGTCTCGCGAGACGGAACTCTCTTCCGGTTCCGAACGAAACCTTCTCGAGACGTCCTCTCGGCGCGGCGGCGCGGCGCCGTCCCGGAGCGGCTCGGAGTCGGAGTCGGGCTCGGAGTCGCCGCTCTCGTCCGAGCGCAGCGCCGCGACGAGCGCGTCGTCGTGGCGGTTCGGGCGCGCGGGCGAGGAGGGCCGCTTCCTTGGATACGAGAACGCGGCGGGCGAGGACGGCGACGGCGGACCGGCGGGCGGACCGGCGGATCTTTTCGCGAAAGGACCCGGCGGGTACCGCGCGACGAATCGCGCGGGCGCGAAGCGGTGGGACGCGTACGTCCGCGAAAACGCGCCGCCCACGGTTCGGTACGCGCGCTCCAAGCCGACGGCGGAGAAAAACGCGCGGCGGCCTTTGTCGCCGGCGGACACCTCAGGGCGCGCCGCGGGTGACTTGTCCCGGTGGTCGAGGTTCGTCGCGCGCGAGGCCCCGGCGGAGGTCGCGCGCGCCAGGAGAGCGGAAAACGAAGCGGAAAACGAAGCCGAAGCCGAGGCGGCGGAGGAGGGCGAGGCGGCGCGAGAGCGCCGCGAGCGCCGCGCGCGCGGCGCGCGGCGCGTGCGCGCGCGCGCGCCCCTGCGCGCCGCGCCCCTCGCGGGAACCGCGCTCGCGCCGACGCGCGCGCGCCTCGGCGAGCTGGCCGGCCCCGGCCCGGCGGCGCCGGTCGTTCGGGACCCCGACCGCCCCCTCGCGCCGGTGGACCCCAACCGCCCGACGTGGCGCGAGCGCGCCGCCGAGTACATCCTCGCCGGCGGCGGCGCGGGCGGGGCGGGCGGCGCGCGCCGCGGGCCGCACGAGCGCGCGCTTTTGCGCGACGGGCGCGTCGGTTTGGCGGGTCGGCGGAGGGAATCGCGCCACGGGTTAGGTGGAGGCGTCGGTGTCGCGCCGCACGACCTGTTCCCCGACGAGGGGACGAACGATGGTCGAACGATGGTCGGCGCGTCGACGTATTCGTTCGACGCCGGCGGGGTTCGCGGCGCGGCGAGGTACCGCGCGCGGAGTCGGTACGGCGGCTCCGTTTCCGGAGGGTCCCCCGGAGGGACGCGTTCGCGCGGGAAGGCCGGCGCGAAAACAAACCGGCGCGGGCTCCGCGACGATCCCTCCGGCGCGGGCTTGGTGTACCGGCAGGACTCGCGCCTGCACGACTTCGACGGGTTCGACTTCGACGCGCTGGACGCGGCGCGCGCGGCGGCGG